>JAABUK010001218.1_pt1 | contig 49956 bp, 77 predicted proteins | sample 5559141 | NCBI WGS metagenome assembly JAABUK01 (sample SAMN10711869, study PRJNA513367) | rock metagenome | isolation source: Antarctica rocks | place: Antarctica: Victoria Land, Pudding Butte nord | collected 2016-01-03 | reverse complement strand
AGGGGTGGGCTGCTTCCATTTTCCTGATCAGACTGTCAACCTCCTGCTGACTCCACTTCCCCAGCCTGCGACGCCTGTCACATGCAAATATGCAAACATTAGCGCTTGTGAGGATGTCTTGCAGTGTAACGTCAAACTATCAACACCAGGTAAACAACTGTCTTGAGCATGCAGAATAATGCCATTGAACATAACATGAGACAGCAGAGACTATGGCCATCCATGCAGATATACCAAATTCATATGCGGCAGCCTCCTACTGCTCTCATGCATCAGTGGCATCATCATCAAACCAACATTCAACGTCAGTAGCGACAAGCAGCGATGGTGAGCTTACTCTGGGCTGATGACGGGTGCGCTGGCCTGCTCATCTTGCTCTGCTGGCAGCAGGGCTTCGTAGTCTGCCAGCTGGCGGCCCACTGCTTCAGATGGCAGCGCCTTGGGAACATGCTTGGCTGGGCTTGTGGTTCCCCAGCCAGCTGACTGTAGCACTGCCTTTACAGCCCTCCCTGCTGGGCTTCTGTCGCCACCACCAGATGACTCTGTACACGCCATTGACAAGCTTGGCAGGATGCAGCTGTGCACACCAGCATGATGCTGAGTGTGAGGGGAAGCACAATGGTTTCCAATCTGCTTATGAGCGCTGTTTGTTAATGACTGGCAGCCATCCAAATCAGAGTCAATGATCGCACCACAGTCAGCTGATTCATCCAGAAAGAGGCAACAGGACCTAAATGAGCAGAAGTATTCAACTGACCTGCAGCATTGGCAGCAGCAGGGGTGGTGAGCCTGGTGGAGAGCAGCTCCTGCTTGACCAGGTCTGTTTCCTGGTGGATGAGGGCCTGCACGCGCGCACTGCCCTCCTCCAACCTCAGCTGCACCTCCAGCCCCTTGCCGGCAGCCTGGGCCTGCAGCCCATACTGCTCAATGCTGGCCTCCTGCCCTGCTATGAAGTCTTCTAGAACTGACCCTCCTCCAGGGTGAGACAGCTGGATGCAGTGTGGCTGGATCTGCAGTGCATTCAATTGTTGAGGCCAGGCTCCTGGGCAGTGTTACAGTCATACACGGCAACAGACACAGCAATGTGTGCAGCCTGTACAGCTGCTGAAGCCTGGGCAGTAGGAGAATGAATGCAATACAGGACTGCACACAGATGCAACAGATATTGGTAAGCTGGCTTGTGGTGTCAAAAGAGGCAGCCCTGATGTTGTTGTGAGTGTATGCCCTGATGTTGTTGTGAGCGTATGCCCTAATGTTGTTGTGAGTGTATGCCCTGTCTACTGAACAGCCAGTTTGTCACTGCACTGCAACTCTTCTTGTTGTCACACACAATCAAGTGAGAGCTACTTGTGTGCCTCAAGGCTCAGACCTGAATAGCTCTGGCGAACACCCTCCTGAGAAGGCGCACAGAACATTGAGCAGGGACACACAGGGTTCCCTGCAGCTGATGAGGCACACCAGGGGCCAGGTTGTCACCCCAAAGAGGGATTTGCAGCAAGCTGCTTGGAGGGCAACTTTGCAGCAAGGCATCATCTGCCAGCTTCTGCTGCGCCTCGCGGGCCACCAGTCGCTGCACAACGCATGTTGCTGTGGGCATGTATGTCATGATGCAGTCATGATGTTTTTCCAATTCTGCTGTAATTCAGTGTCTAAGCAACATGGAAGGCTGTGATACATGGACTCAAGGTCACCCAACTTGTGTCACATGCTGCATGGAGAAAAGCCTAACATGCTTTCAGTGCATATTACCTTCAGGGCTAGTTGCATTGCGTGAGCCTCCAGGTCAGCTTTTTCTCTGCATGGCTGTTTGTGTGCGGCTTCCCTAACAGCTGCAGAAGGTACCAGTCCAGCAAGACCGCTATTCATGGGACTGCCAGGGCTGGTCATCCTGGCCGCCTTCCTGCCTGAAGACGGGGTCCCTTGCATGAGTGAAGCAACAGCAGCAGATTGGGCTTGCCGCTTAGCGAGTTGTGGAGCTGCAGGTGATAGCCTGGTCATGACAGCAGCTGCCTGTTCGTTGGCAGCCTGCTGTGTCAAGTTCTGAGGAATGACTGAGGCAGGCTGCTGCCTGCCATGTAAAGGACTGGCTGATGCCCCGTGCTGCTGCACTGCCTCGACCTCATCATACTCAGCAGCGTTCTGCATATCATCCTCTTCTATTGGTTCCGCATAAGTCCCTCCCATAGCAGCTGTAGCTACAGAATCAATTTGAGGCAATGTCAATTCGGCCAAGTTTGGTTCTGCCTGCACTTCTGCTGGTGAAGCAGCCAGACCTGATGCAGGTTGCACACTGCTAATAAGTGTGCCAGCAACTGCCTGCATGTTGGCCTGGATGTGTGGACTAGGGGCATGCTGAGTGCTCCAGTCAGTTGCAAGCCTTGGAACTGGACTGGCACTCCCTGGGCCATACACTTTGGCCCAAGCAGCTGTGCAGGCACGGTCTGCAGAACTGCTGGTGTCCTGGCTTACTTTGTGGCTATCATTATCATGTGCTGCAGCCAGAAACACATGACTGCTTAGCAGCTTGGTCAATGCCTTTTCATGCCAAGGAGATGCCGCCACAGTGCAATCTTTGGACTGTAGTGATCACAGCCTGGGTGTTTACCTGGCTGAAGACGCTCATGAGCCATCAGGTCAACCAACGATGCAGCTGCTTCCAGCTCAGTCATATCCGCCTCTTCATGACCTCTGTCAGCCGAAGCCCCGCCAGTTTTTCCCTGCTTGATGCGCTCAGCTCTGAGTTGCGCACGTAACTCACGCTGAGAAGGTCCTGCCTTTTGTGGACTCGTTGCTTGCACTGCTCGGAAGACATTCCTGGCTTTTGCAAATGTTGCAGCCTCTACAGGCACACAGCACGGCATGGTATACGTGTCTTGCTTGTCGGATGATGAGGTACAGTCCAAGCATTCTTTGCTCACCTTCACGCAACCACTCCACTTGCCTTTTGATTTTGCTGACTGCTGTTGGCCTAGCAGGACTGCTGACTTCTGTCAGGTCGTCGTCATTTGCCATGCCTGACACAGCAGGTAGAGTCCTTTCTTGTGCAGTCTGATAGGTCAGATCAGTTGTGCTGGTTTCTGCAGGGCCAGGACTGCTCATAGGTTGACTTGCTGCGCTCGTTGGCAAGCAGACCTGCACCACAGGATTCTGGTTGTCAGTGATCCTGCTGCTGTCCCTGCTGCTTATCATGCGCATCAACCCCAGCTTCGTTCAAGACGGCAAGGTTTCACTCCTGAAGGGCTTGTCGGCACTGCACATCACCCATTCATGCGCTGTTCACAAAAGCATGAGCGTCAGCGAACAACAACACCATCAAAAGTGTAGGGATTCCTACAGCATGACCATTGGCTTGAGCACTAGGAATAGAACACAGCCTGCAGCAGTGCTCACATCTACTGCAGGGCCAGGACTGCCTGAGTCAAGGTCCAGTCGGCGCTTAGTGCCTCTGACACCAGCCATGGATCATAGCCTGGTCTGAAACGGCTCTAAAGCCATTGCAACTTTACACAGGCTGCGCACAAGGCTGTGCAGGTTCGTCGCAACGGCAGAGCGTTGGCTAGCAGCCCACACACTGAAGCTATTTCGCAGCTTGACTAAGCCAACTTTGAGACAAGCAGACACAAGTGTAAGCTGGAGTAAGAGCAGACCTGCAAGACTACCTAATGTGGCAAGGCACATGCCGAGAGTCAACGCTTCGTTGAAGTAGAAAGAAGCTTTTAGTATCCGATCACGCGAACTGTTAACCTGTAGGCGCGAAGAGGTGTTGATCGCATCGCACACGCAGCGACGCTGTTACTTGCCGGCATTTGGCGGAAACCATACATCGAAATATCTGCAAAATTGCTTGTGTGAGTCATTGTTCGGCGGTGTAGTTCGCGATGGTCCGATCCACATGCAAGGTCGTCGTTAGGTTGAAACCAAAAGACGACCCTTTAGATACTGCGGTGCAGTGCATTGACAACACGGCGGTGTGTATACTCTCTGTGATACGCAGAGCAGCGATCACATCAGCGATCGCGTTCACTTCGCCCAAGCGACCACTCTGTGTCTTGCAGGAGCCCACACTGCTTGTTAGAAAAGGCACAGACGATGATGGTCTGTATCAGGTGCGTAAACCCCAGCTGCAAGTTGTGAACGTGCTCATCTGTTTACAATGTTCATTCGGACTTGTTGCACGACAAGTTTGCAGAGATCGCTTTCTGCCTTACTATCAAACATATGCTGGCTTGATTTCAATACACACTCACATTGTGATCGTCCTTTTGTGGTCTGTGTTGCAGTTTAACTTCACCAGGGTTTTGAACGCTACCTCTCAAGGCTATACACATGAGGTATGCGCGATGTCAAGCTGCTGACACTTACTGGCTGTTGGCCGTCTTCAGCTGCCTTGCTGGGTGCCGCAGGTTTGTGCCAGAGAGATAGTGACTTCTGTTTTGGATGGCTACAACGGGACTATCATGGCCTACGGACAGACTGGCTCTGGAAAGACATACACCATGACAGGTGCTGTTCTGTAAAAGTGCCTGACAGCACATCAAGATGTCAGAGTTGATGTACTGATGTCTTGCAGGACCTGAAAACGTGGAGCTGGATGACCCAGAGATGCAGGGTGTCATGCCGAGAGCAGTCAACCAGGTCTGGCACTATCTGAAGTGTGACATACCATTAACTCAAAGCACATTGCAGCATTGCCAGCTACATCTGCACCTCCCTTGCCCTATAGGTCTTCCGAGAGCTGAAGCGAAGGCGTGTCCCTGATTTCAAAGTTGGCGTCACCTATGTGGAGATTTACAATGAAAGCTTCAGAGATCTGTTGGTGCCTGAGACCAAGTCTTCCGATATTGGTGTCAGTGAAAGAAAGTAAGTCTTGCTGACTGACACGATGTTCAAAGCACCACACAGCTTAGGGACACCAGATCCATCAAGCCTCTGTTGCTCATGCTGGCTGGCCTTGCCTCACATCATGTTATGCTCCTTGTAGGAATGTTGTGACGCTCAAGAATGTCAGCACTCCAAAGTGCAGTACAGCAGCTGAAGCCATGGAGATCCTCAGACAGGTACTTGCAGCAGTCTTGGAGCTGTCTGGCATCTCTTTCAAATGGCACAAGCAGCACCTAGCACTGTTGATGTGTGATGGCTGCTGTACAGCCTCAGTGACCGCTTTATGTATGTGTTGTGAGACAGGCTGTGCATGATAGTGAGTGCTTGATTACAGGGCCAGCATAACAGGCATGTAGCAGGCCATGGTCTCAATGTGCGCTCATCAAGGTCTCACACCGTTTTCACCCTCTGGATTGAGACCATTGACGCAGGTATGCATGTGTTCACGCCCCTTGCTCCGGCTGGTTGGGTCATGCGCATGCAAGTCTACTATGTGTGGCTTCAGATGTGCTGACACCTGGCTTTACATGCTATCACACATCATGAGGTTGAGTTGCTGTGGCTTCTGCCACATGCAAGATGGCCCAACATAAGAAGTGTGGTTTTGTGCTGTTTTGTGTGTCAGTAGCGTGTGACACAAGGCGGCGTGCTATTGCAGATGGTGCATCATATGCTGGAAAGCTGAATCTAGTAGACTTGGCTGGCAGTGAGAGGTATACCAAAACCGGTGCTGAGGGCACTGTTGCCAAGGAAGCTATGCACATCAACAAGTCCCTCACCTTTCTGGAGCAGGTGTGTTTGACAACCTGCAAATTGTACCGTGAAGTTGTGAGCTATGCTGCTTTGCACTTGTGGTGGTGTGCAGCTGCTCGCCTGCACCTTTGCTAGACATGGTGTCGCAGAGTTGCAGAGTGTACATGTTTGGTGTACAGGTTGCCTGGCTTACAGCACACCAGGGCTGCAGCTTCGTGCAGGTGCTGATAGGCCTATGTACATATTCCTGGTTGCAGGTCATTATAGCTCTGTCCAAAAGAAACGCCAAGCATGTGCCATATCGCTCATCCAAGCTGACACACTTCCTGAAGGATTCAATTGGGGGCAACTGCCAAACCTTGCTGGTGGCCTGTATCTGGTCTGAGGTGACTGTCAACTACTCCAACGCTTCATGAATTCAGTAATCTGTGTCTGCCATGTGACTAGCTTGCTATGTGTCTGCTCCAGAGATAGCAGTGTAGTGGAAGAGTCCCTCGCTGTCCTGGAGGTTGACTGCCGTGGTCCACATTACAAGAGCGATCAACACTCATGGCAAGGTTGCTTGACATAGCTAGTGCTGACATGCAGGAAAGCCAGCTGAGCGAGACTCTGTCCACATGTCGCTTTGCACACCGTATGATGCAAGTGACAGTGGATGCCCAAAAGAACAAGGGCGGTATGTCCAGTGTGCATGGCAACCTTTTCAAACTGGACCCTGTCATGCAGCAATACTTGGAGGTATGTTACCTAGTCATTGAAATACTGGTCACTTGCAACATACCTAGTACTGTCTGACTTGCACTGTAAATCTGCGTCACCTGTCTTGCTGCAGCTTAGGAAAATATGCACAGGTGCTGCTGGGATGACTAGTGCCACTGGCATTCAATTGTGCTGAAGACAGCATGCAGTTTTGTTACTGATGCAACCTATTCCTGCATGCCTGTTGCTTCAAAAAGCACGGCAGCATGGGTCTGAGTGCATAGCCTATGGCCCTGCATTTATGCACAACTGTCTTGTGTTACTTGCATGCATCAGTCTCTTGCAAGCACGCAACATGCGTGCGGCATGCTGTATCCAAAATTGCTACACAAACCCTTTGTGTCATGCTTGCAGCAAATGACAGCAGCAGCTGTTGCTCGTGAGAAAGCAAAGCTGTATGCTGAGTTTGGGCGGAGAGGCGGTGAAGAGGAAGGGTTGGCTGATGATCTGGCACCTCAGGAGTTCCTGGAGCTTGAGGAGTTGCGCAAAAAGTAAACTACTTCACTGTGTATCAGGCACTTTTGGTTACATCCACCTGTTCAGCATATGCCTGCGTTGGGAACGGCCTGCAGCTTGCCATTGCCGCTACTGAAACAGCTTCTTGAATTTGACATTTACCCAGTTGCATATTGATGGGGTATGTGCAGTGTCTGCAGCAGCATGGATGAACAAGTGATGCATGTGTGGTCCTGTTACTGTTCAGGGAAAATGTCCATCCTTATACAGCAGAAAGCTGATGCATATGTGGTTTGACAGCACGTTGTCTCTTTGCAGGGTGAAGGATTTGGAGAGCCTGCAGAACCAGGTTGCCCAGAATCACGGCAAGGAGCTGGTGGATGAGCAGGCCTTGGAGGAGATGGAGCTGCTGCGGCAGCGAGTCATGCAGCTGGAAGGAGAAGCCAGCACCCGAGATGGTCCTGCACCTACTGGCCAGAATGAGCCAGATGCTGCACTGGCAGATCTGAATGCAGAGCTCATGCAAGAGATGGAGGAGGTCCGCCGAAGGGTCATGGAGCTTCAGGTACTGCAGCTGAAGTCTTTCAATTTGCACAACAGGCAAGCAGCACATGCTTCGTAATACAGCACTTGGCGATGCAAGGTGTGAAATGCCATTACATCACCTGCTGTTGCAGTCAAGGTGCTTTACAGCATGTGTTGTCATTAGGCAGCTGAACTGCATAAAGCTTGCTGGGTGGCTGGGCTGGACTTTCTGCCAGCATACATGAGCATGTCTGATTGTATGATCACTGTGTGACAGACTGGCGCTGAGATAGATGAGGCACAGATGGCTGAGCTGCAAGTGCTGAGGGAGCGCGTGGTGGAGGTGCAGGGGCTACAGGTAATTCATGCGTCTCATGCTGGCTTGCTTTGTTCAGGTCAGCGTTTGTGAATGCAACTTCTCCATTAATGTCATGCTTCAGACACCAAGGAGCCAGGGCAATGTGCTGAAGGCTCTGTAGACATATGACCGATTTGCCCAACAGTTTTGATTGATGTGAGGGCTTTTGAAGAAAAGAATGTGCTTGCAATGTGGACATCCAGCTGAGCTTGGAAATTTGAGTGTGCATGCACATGCTGCAAGTCATCACTGTCAGGGTGTGCCTGTAGCCGTTGTATTTTGCTTGTGTGGCTGCTGAAGGCAGCAGCCGAAGCTGAAGCTTCCGGAGCAAAGCAGGCACATCAGCAGCAAATGGATGAGTCTGAGATTGCTCACCTGAGCGAGCTGGCCGAGCTGAGAGAGCAAGTTATGGAACTGCAGACCAAAGACAGCCACACGCCTGATGAACTGGCAGAGCTAGACACGCTGCGCAAGCGAGTCCTGGGCTTTCAGGCAAGCACCCCTGGTCTTCCAAATGCACCTGCTGCATTTATTCAGAAATCCTCCAGTTGCGCTGCGGCCTTTGCCGCGCAGCTGCCATTGTTGACTTCTTGAGACCGACGTGGCAGCTGGGCCTCTGACTGACTTTTGTCCAAATGAAAGCACGTTGACTCATCAAGCCAGCAACAGCAATAAGATACACCTGGGTGCACACATGAAGTTCATGCATATGTATACGTCTGAAAGAGTGCAACAACTGCTACATCTGGTGCAGGGGCGCATGGCCTCCCCAAGTCAACAGGAGCAGCAAGAGGATGAGGAGAAAGCTGCATTGCGGGACCACATACACCAGCTAGAGCAAGCAGCTGCCAGAGCTGACTGGGAGAGCCATAACTTGGCTGCAGCCAGTCAGGCTACCGATGAGGAAAGGCTAGAAGCTGCTCTACAACAGGAGCAGCTGCAAGCACGCATCCATCAGCTTGAGGTAGTCTGCTCCTCAGTCAAAGCCGTGCCTGCGTGCAGCATGATCATGTGAATATGCCATATCACAAGATTACGTAATCTGCCAGCATCATTCGGCACTCTGCATAGTTCCTGTTGTCATATCGCAGGTTCAGAGAAAACAAGTCCAGACCTTTGCACATTGTCTATACTGCACCATGTATGCCGTCAGACGTGCATCTGCCTGCTTGGGACAGAGGTACTGCACCATGCCGCTCTGAGCGCACTTGCATAGAAAGAGCGGTGTGTCACTGCCCACTTGGCATAATGGTACAATGTTCTGCATATCCAACCAGCAAGGCAAGGCATCACAAGCTGCACATTTGCATTGCATTTTTGGTCATATGGAGTGTGTTTCCTTGAAATCGGGGTTCCTTGTAGGAGGAGCAAGCAGCTGCACTGCTCATGTCCCCGTCTGAGCCTTCAGGTTCCAGTTCACAGGCTCTACCAGACACAGAGAAGGAACATCTGCTTGCACGCATTCAAGAGCTAGAGGCAGCAGAACACTCTGAACAACCAGACTGGCTGACTCAGACAGGCTTGAACAAAGACGATGAGCTCAGGAGGTCAGACTCCAGAGCTCATCCTGTAGTGTTTCCTTGGCAATCAGTCACACATGCAAGCTGTTTTGAAACATGTGGTGATCTTTGCTTGCAATTTGTGTGCTGCTGACCTGCTGAGACGCGCTGACTCTTGTTAGCCTGCAGAGGTGACAATGATGCTTGCTGCAGCCTTACTGCATCTGCAGCTTGCCTCTACGGGCAAGCTAAAAGAGGCGCAGGCTCTTGCTCACTGACAGCAATCACTGCAGGCAAATTGACCAATTGTTTGCATCTGGGCAGGCTGGTGGAGCGGGTGCAAGAGCTGGAGGCCAGTGAGGCTCGCATGAGGGAGCTGGAAGCAGATGCCCTCATGCGTACCATGGAAGGCGAAGCCTCTTTCAGCAGCAACAGCAGCAGAGGGGGCTATGAGCCGCCGCCTTTTGACCGTGACTGGGTAAGCAATGGGACTTGTTGGGTTCAAGCATTGAGATAGCTTGTGCCCTGCCTTGGCAGGGCATATACCTTGCATTTCTGAAATGTCGCTTCAAGCGTGTGATGCATATCGGCGTCTTTGCATGCTGATGCAGTGTCAGCTGTCCTCACACAAGGGTTTGATACCTGCATTGTCATGTGAGTCAATATGGTCAAGGTCAGTCTGGCATGGTGGTCTTTAGGACAGGAGGCCGACGCCACAACCCAAGCAGGGCTTGTTCAAGCGCATATTTGGGCGAGGCAAGCGCGGCGGCGAGCATGAGTCCTTTTCCAGCTTTGCCCAATATGCACCGCCTGAGCGAGTTCCAGAGGATGCTGGTCAGAACATAGTTATCTTGAATTCCCTAACGCATGTTCAACTCATGGAGCTGCTGAAGGTGACGCACCCATTGTCAACATGCAAATATGTGATGTTTATTGCATGACAGTCAAAAACATGGTCTGAGGTGTCAACAGTTGCTTGATGCCGTCTGCCACCCACTGAAGGCACACCCAGGCAGATGTAGGACCAGTCTTAGTCCACACAACAGCATTGATGTATGCTGTTCCCGACATATATGTTGCATAGCATGTAGTTCTTGTCATGATCTAGCGCTTTGCAGCAGAATGGTACTGGCAGCACTCTGTTCGCATCATTCAATGCCTGTGCAGCATTGCTAGACACAAGCAACAACGATGGATGCTCACATGCAGCATGCTATTTCACACAATGAACGTGGTCAGTGAGGTCACTGCATGCTGTTATCAGCTTGGTATGCATCAGAATCAGCAGAATTTCCGCTGCAAGCAAACATGTGCGCAACTGGCAAGCTCGCAGTGTTGGCCTGCGCAGGCCCATCAGCAGCCAGAGGCAGGCCCAAAAGGCCCGTGGAGTAGCAATGCGTCACCCCCTGCAACAACAGGGCGTGTGCCTGGCCTGCCCCGAGCCCCCATAACCCAGACTAATCTCAACACTCCTCCACCTTTTGCCTCTTCTTCCACCAGCCCAGCCCCCTCTTCTGCCAGCACCACCACAGGTAATCATCTTTGACAATTTTCTGTGAAGTCATGCAGAGCCTTGATCAAACACACCAAGTACACATGAGCGCTGCCATGCGCCACCTTAAGAGACTGTTGAATTTTTATGAGATCTGGACTGCAACCACATAAACTAGAGTCATTGACTGTTGTCTCCCCTAAGCCTGACTTTGATGTCAGAAGCATTTCCTCTCATTGCTGCCTTTATGCAATCATTTCCTGACTCACAAACATGCTATGAATTTAGAGCGCTTTGCTTTTTCAAGTCATTTGCTGGATCGTCATAGTTCTGCCCAGTCCAAGATGTCAGCTGCCATGATGCTGTGACTGACTAGGATGTAGGCCCAAGTTGATTCAAGTAGTGCACATGATGAGGCTTAGCTGTTGGCAAACATGTGTTCAGGTGCAAGTTGATCCTGTGTGTTGACACTAGTTGCTTGTGATAAGCATGCGTGTCAAAATTGTTCCTCTAGTTGCCAGTCACGTATGAAAGCGCAGCATGGCAAGTGTGCTTGGGTTTTCAGAACAAATTGCATAGCATGTTTCTCTGGACATGGGAACTGTGTTCTTCTGGATTGTGCTGCTGACAAATCAACACACTTAACTCCGATTCCACAACTGACTCACTATCAAACAATTACTTGAACTCCACAGTGTGGGTTGCTGCTCACTTATTGCTTTAAACACCAGGGCATCCCTTACCCAATTGGCATTTACTGGTTCACTCACTGCCACACCATCATAAGCGTGAACAGCAGCGTTCATGGTTCTGTTCATTGTGACATTGTTCACTATGACATTCTTGTGTACAAGCAACCTGCAGAAGCACTCATTGTAAGCTGGCCACAATTGGAAAACACTTTGTGTTTTGCTTTTGTCTTGTGGAGTCAAAGGCAAGATGTCCATCATTAACTCAGCGCAACGGTGCACACGGCACCATGTGCTTTGTTCTGTGGTTTAACACTAAGCTGAAGCATGTCATTATCTTACACAACCTGTTGCCTCTGCTTAGTGAGCATTGTTTGCAGGCTACTCGTATACCTCAAGTCAAAATTCGGCACAAGAGTTGCAGCTGAAGGCAGCAGGGCAAGCCCCTTGGGGCAGATGACAGGACTCTTGGCACTCATGCCATGGCCTATGATTGGGGCCAACGGTGTGGTTTTATGTGAAAGCAATCAGCAGGTGTCTTGCTGCTGTTGGCCTTAAACATGCTTGTATAATGGCAGTGAGTTAACTAGCATTGAATCAACTGCTGGATGTGACGGAAGACCTTGCCGTCGTTGCCCAGTGTGGGGTGGTCTTGTGTTTTTAAAAAAACTTGCAACAGCGTCTTTGAGCTGGACATTCATTCAATAAACGCATGTGCCATGAGTGGGCATAACAAGAAAAGAAGCCTGGAATGGAAGTCTTGCTTGAGCTAGCCTGCCAGAGTTGCTTTGATGGCTGCTCTTTTTGCTTGCATCATTAGTGCATCCCGGCATCCGATTACGTGGTTTCTTAACATTGGGTGTAAAACCTCTGCTGCCAGAGAGTGGTAGAACTTTATGCGAGCCCAAGTAGACTGATGCGGAGGGGCGAAATGGGCCAGTGTGTGGAATGATGATGGAGTGTGAGGGGTCAACATGTGAGTGTGTACAATTCACGTGCCCAGATATCCTGTGGTCAAATCTTCATGCAAAAGGAGGAAAATGTGCTGCAATGGTCGTACACTGATGTGGAAAGCGCCTCGGTGCGGTATTTCATGTTGGCAAAACACCTTCTGGTACCACAAAACGGTCAAGAGACCAGGTACCCAAAAATAGGCATGGATGGCTGTTATGTCCAAATTTACTGTACACTCAATTGCAACGCAGCAGCAGATTGCAGAGGTCAGAAGGCAGCAGTCACAAGCAAAGGAAAAAATCACAACCCCGTCGGCCTTCAAAATGGGAACACGCTAGCGTCCAGAATCAATGGGGCCAACCTTTAGTGACGACGAGTGCGTGCGCACCAAATACATGGGAATTTCGTGATCCTTCGGTACCTTCATCAGGTACATGTCCTGTGCTTTCATGCTTAGCATTTGCCCTTAAAAGCACGGATTGCGGGGATTGCTTGCCATGGACTGATCGCTTAGGAGCGCGTGTTCTAGGCCGTTGTTCGGGCTCAACCCAGGTTCATTCGGTACCTTCATCATCTGACGGAGGGTGGACAATTCCCCTGTAACCCAAAAAAGAATGTAAGCCCCACACATCATGCTGCCATGCAACAGGCGCCACCAAAGGACCCTGTGCTGCCTGTCCTGGTATGAAGGGCTGGCAAACTCACAAATGAGCCGCCATTGCGCCTGCTAAGCGAGGCTGCCACATGCCTCTAGCACATCAACGATGTCGTCTGCAGCTGCCCTCTTTAAAGGCAGCTGAGGTGCTGGCTGCTGCTGCCTCTGTTGTCGATGCTGTTCCTAACGTTATTGCTGCCGGTCTGACCAGTGCATCCTAGGAGTCTGCGAGGGGGTGCTGGCAAAGAGGCAGACATTTCTGAGCTGAGGCGAGCTGTGCCTCTATAGTTGGGTTGCATGGAAGCCACCCACCTGATCTCCATGGCCTTCAAATTCTCAGCCACTGCTTGCCCCGATGTTGGCATCGGCAAAAGGCGCGGGCGGCAGGTCAAACCGCTTGGGGCCAACGGGTCAAACTGCTTGGTGGCAAAAGACCTGATGAGCCGTAAGCGTAGGCCCGCTTGTCTGACCACCAAATGGTGGGCTGGCTGACTGCCCCAACCCCACCCCCCAAGTGACAGATGATGCGGGCCCTATAGCTGACCTTGCAATATGGGGAGTGCCTTGCTGAGCTGACTGCTGCGTTAGGCCCCTCCAAGGCCTAGAGGGGTGCCAACAGATGACTTGGCATCACGGCTGGTCGTCTTGGCGCCAAAACATTTTGCTTGCCCCTTGCGGGGATTCCTTGCCATGGACTGATCGCTTAGGAACGCGTTTTCCAGGCCGTTGTTCGGGCACAAGCCAGGTTCGTTCGGCACCTCCATCATCTGACGGAGGGTGGACAGTTTCTCTGTAACAAAAAAAAAAGAAAAAAGAAAAGGAAAAAAAGAGATGACTTGGACAGGGCTGGGACTAGAGACAGGCTTTGCTGGGGTATGCTGAAGTTGAAGATGGGGGCTAACGGTGTGGAGCTGGCCTGTCTGAGCATCTTGAATGAGTTGTCTGCCGGAGGCCGAGAGAACTTGAAAGCAAGTGGATGCTGGGGCTGAGCTGACAATGGCGCGCCATGCTGGAGGAAGTGCCAGCAAAGCTGAACTCATTTCGCGTGCCAGCAGCTGGGGTTGCTGAAGCTGGAATGAAAGCCACCTTAGTGAGCCACCTTAGTGATGCCCGCTGAAAGCATAAGGGGCTTTTGCTGAGGAGTCAGAAATGCAGCAGATGCGCAAGCACTGTTGGTGGTAGCTGAGCTGGCAGCAGGCTGAGAAATCTGCCTGTTGAAGAAGAGCGGTTCATTTGAGCAATTGCAACTGGTCTGTATTGAGCGTGCTAAACGGGATGCTGGCCCAATAGCCCAAGGGCTGAACCTGAGAGGCTCGGCTCAGGCGGTGCAACTGGAACACCTTCCAAGCCAGCCTCTCAGGCTCTAGCAATCGGGAGATCACCTTTGCCTGCAGGGCTTGGATCTGCGTCGGCACATGCACAAACCCCAGACCCCCCTTGGACAAGGGCAGGGAGCTGGTGAGCTCCACAGGGAACAGTGCAGCCCCAGGGGCAGATGAGGGCACTGCGATGGGAGCAGTCTTGTGCCAAAGCCACAGCATCACTGTTGTGGCTGGCCTGCTGAGCTGATGCCACAGACTTGCGCAGCTTTTGGCTGAGTTGTTTGAGCAACTGTTCTGAGGGCCGTTGGAGACTGGCATGATACCACAGCGAGGCGGCTAGGACCTGCTTGGCCATATGCACCCTGCCTAGAAACGACAAGCCCCGAAGCTAGTGCCTAACTTTGGCGCTGATGGCCTGGTAAATGCTTGTGAACTGTTGATGAGAGGCTGCCTGCATGTCGTAGCTCAAGAAAACCCAAAGATGTTTTATAGTCGGTTGGCTTGTTTTTTTTTTTTTTTTTTTTTTTTTGGGTTACAGGGGAATTGTCCACCCTCCGTCAGATGATGGAGTCGGTTGGCTTGTGATGACGAAGATGCTGGGGAGGGCAGCTACTGAGGCTGGGGCAAGGGGCTGTGCTTGTACCAGAAAACCCCGAGACTTGCTGACATTGAGCTGCAGGTGGCCACGCAAAGCAGGGCTATGCTGCTGTCAAGGGTAGCTCGAGCATCTGAGGGCTGAAGCACATGCAAGGTGGTGTCATCAGCATGTTGGTGGCTGACAGGCGCTGGCTGACCATCTGTCATGGTGATGAAGGTACCGAACGAACCTGGTTTGAGCCCGAACAACGGCCTAGAAAACGCGTTCCGAAGCAATCAGTCCATGGGAAGCATCCCCGCGAGGGGCAAGCAAAACGTACTGGCGCCAAGACGACCAGCCCTGATGGCAAGGCTGGTCATGTCATGACACTTGCGTGTCACCGTGTAAGGCAAGAAGAACGGCAAGTGCGACCCTGTAAGTGCCCATGCAGGAAATATGCACCTGGGCAACTGGCACAGCGCTTTGGCCGGCTAAATTGCCGAGCAAAGCAATGTCAAGTAAGCACGTCGTCCTAGAGCACGGTGGCCGGCTATATTGCCCAGCCAAGCAATGTCATGTATGCACGTCGTCCTAGAGCACGGTGGCCTGTGAAAACATTAGAGAAGAGACAAACAAGCAAGCCAAGCTGGATGCACTTCGTAAAAGTGGGCGCATCACTATGCCTAGCCCAATTTGACCTCCAAGAAGCATCCACCGAAGCATGCAGCACATCACCGGGATCAGGATCAATGCGCAAGCTACCCACGTCCATTCAGTTTCAGAGTCTCTCAGTCAGCATATCAGTCTCACGCAGCTTGCATAAACAAGCACGAGCAGCGCAAGGCCACAGCAGCTGAGCCCTGGCAAGCAGCCAAGTAGAAAGGCAAAGAAGGTGAAGCGGCAGGCAGGCAAGCAAAAGTCTGGACAGCAGCAAGCATTACCTCCTCAGCAGCATGCATCACCTCCCCAGCAGCAAGCATCACCTCCTGCATGCTCACAGCCTATTGTGCAAGAAGTTGTGCCTGATGATGAGCCGTTGCTAGAGGCCACCTTGCCTCTTCCTGGGGGCTGCAGCAGCTTGCCCGCAGTCGAGGGGTCTTCAGCTACGTTGGCTCGGCTTCACCTTGCACCAAGCTCAGCTGTTGAGGGTTTTTAGGGCTCCCCTGCCTGTGGCTTCCTTGCCTTGTGCTGGCGTCCCTGATGCTGCTTCTCCATCGGCGGTCATATGCCTCCGTCAGATGAAGATACCGAACGAACCTGGTTTGAGCCCGAACAACGGCTTAATAAAGGCCTCGTCTTGCCCGGCTTTTTCAGCGCTGTTTGTTGTGGTCGACGACGAGGGATTTTCCCCCACACTTCTGGAATACGTAGGGCTCAGCGGCGCGACAGAAGACGCAGTTTGAGAGTGCTCGTTTGGAGGATCTGTGAAAGCATGCTTTTTCCGAGGCAACAGCAGCAGCTCCGCTTCTCGCAAAATCACCTTTCTTACCATTGAAAATGTCGTCTGGAGATGGCTTCTACCATTCGAAGAAAGTTTAGAGCTCCAAATACCGCTCTGGCAGTTGTGCGCAACACTAAAAGAAGCTTGGCTGCTTTTGAAGAGACACTCCACCACGTTCGTCCGACCTAGAGTTGTTGATGAACCCCTTCTATTGCTGGAGACACTCTTGGCTTGCTTGGCTTGGCTGGGATTGGGAGTTGATAGTGCTACGTGCTTTTGCTGTTTGTAGCTTGCGCAAAGATCTCTTTGTGCAGTTCACTGCTGTCGTGCTGGTGTCGGACATTTCTCTGTGTCAGGCTACTGCATTGCAGCTTGCTGGTTTTACGCTTGATGGCATGATTCATCTTTGCTCTCTAAATGAGCACTTGCTTGCAGTTTTATTGTTTGACCTAGTTGCTTTTTGCTTGTTAGAGCAGACATGGGGCTTGCGAACATGCTTGCTTTGTGGCTTGGCACGGGCTTTGCCTTGACAATGCTTGCTGTTTCTTTCACTCTGGCTTTGTTTGGCTGATCCAGCTTTGTGTCATGCATCGTTGGTGGACAGGAACAAGCATGTCTTTCTAGCTGAGTCACTAGCTTTGGATGGGCGGTTGCTTGTTTTGCTTTCATTGCCACGACGCTGACAATTTATGCCTGAACAAATTCAAGATGTGTTGTTAGCTGTGGCCTCTATGACTTGTAGTGGACTTCACATACTCTTGAGGTTGCCATCGTTGCACTTGTGTGATGAATATCCATCCCTCCCAAAGGGGAACAAACAAAAGCTATGAGACGGCGATATGCACTTCTGGGCATACGAGATCCAGCTCTGCAGTACAAGCTATTTGATACTCCGGTGTTGCAAATCCTGAGCTATGGTTGCGAAGTCTGGGGAGTGTGCACAAAATGCGGTGCAGCAGTAGAAACTTTACATCAGGGCATCCTAAGACGTCTCATAGGTGCCAGGAAGTCTACAGTAAACCACAGGGTCGTAGCTGGATTGAGTCGCTCCCCATTGCAACTTCCTTTTTGACAGCAGATTCTGCGTTTTCATCACATGACAATTGCATTAGACAATGCGCGTCCTGTTAAGCTCGCAGTGCTTGATGATCTTGCTTTGGATCAGACAGCAGTCAAAGACAGTTGGCAGCATTATCTAGGCGGTCTTCTGCGTCCTCATTCAGGACAGTAGCACCTTTTCACGATTGTGACATTGCGCCTGTCGTAGTATGGGCCAAGCATCAGCATGAATTTGAGTTTGTTGCAGATGTTCAAAGAAGCAGTTTGTTGATCATACAGGACAATGCAGCCTAAGTACAAGCCTGCAGAGTAATTGTCTGTTGTCAACTGTGCGTCAAAGAGAAGACTAATCAGTGGATTTAGGACTGCATGCCATTGTCTGCGGATAGTCGCAGGCCGCCGGGCAGACGATGCTTACTTAGACAGAAAAGTTGAGCTGTGTCAAATGTGCAAATGATTGGACAGTGTTGAGGACGAGCAGCACCTTGTCCTTCACCCTGAACGCATTTCTGGTCTCAGACGACAAAACTTATGATGCCTCAATTGAGTGGAGCTGAACATGGTTTGACCTTTGCTCAGTGAAAATGCACAAGCTACTCTTTGAACTGGTAAACAGCTGACAAGTGCCTGGCTTGTTTTGCTTGACATGCTGACTTGCTGCAGGTTTTAGGTTTGCCTCTTTCCAAGTTCTGACGGTAGTTTGCAGCTTCGGCTGCGATTGGCATTCCATTTCACCTTTGTGGTTTTTACGTTGCATGTATGTGATAAGAACCAAAACAAAAAGCAAAAAACTTTATGTTCCATTGCCCAGCGTACAGCCATATCATGTCGCAGGATTTGGACCTCCTGTAGCACTGCTGTACTATTGTAGACTTTATGACTTTGTGTGAACCAAAGACACGTCACGTGGTGGGGAGTGCTTTGCACTTACGAGGCAAATGTTGTCTGTATAAAATCACTGAATTGAACTGAACTGAACTGGATGCCCCCAGGATTTCAAACATATTGAAAGATTGGGCGCCAGCTGGTGATGCTGGCAAATTTCCCGTGCGCCAGCGTTTGCCGCCGATCGCATCATTCAAGCAGCAACAGACGTCATGGATGTTTGAGGAGGATGCTCGACAGGGTCCTAGTCTTCAACGCTAGCGACACACCCACAGCAGTGGCACATCTCAACAACATCACAATTGCCGCGCTGGCCGGTATTCATGGCGAAAGGCTCAAAACAGGATCGTTCGGTACCTTCGTTATCTGACGGAGGGTGGACAATTCCCATGTAACCCCCAAAAAAAAAGAAAAAAAAGGGTAAACTCAACAACATTAAACACCCTGGCATACAAGAATAAGCGTTGACAAGGATTGGCAGGGAGATTTCATAATAACAGTTCTGATGACAATGTATTGTGTGTCATTGCATGAGCGTTCTAACAATATTCCGTGAAGCTCCTGTACTAGTGTACCATCTTGAATTTTGCAGAGCTGTGACGCCAACCAAAAAGCCTGAGTCAAGGAGAGTGAGCACCAAACAACTACAAAAGATTGGGGATGAGACGTCGGCCTCCAGCCCGAACTTTAATTTGGCATTGGCATGCGCATCGCTGCTTCAAGAACACAGCACATTTTTCGGTCAGCCATATCGAACTCAAGGTGCGGAAGGCGCCCGGATCAGTGAAGACGATACCGTCAGTCCCATTGACAGGTAAGTATGCTAATTCAGCAAGGTTGTTGCTGCGTATATGTAGACTAGTTTTTTCACCTGTCACAGAGTATGGGTCAACTCCTGGTCCGTCCAGCCCGACCGCACGCGTGGCATGCGACAGGCTCAGCGGTACCTGACCTTGTTCCAGGCCATTCCCGGACGCTGTCAGGCAGCTGTGCTTGGTGTGTGTTCTACATATTCTTGTTGGTTGTCAACGATCACAGAGCCCATAGCTCTCGGAGTGAGACAACCAGAGAATTATAGCGGACCGCAAATCTCTTCTGCGCCCAACATGCGACTTCGCTGGTGATCTTCGCCAACTCATGACCTCTTAGCGCTCGGCCTGCAGATATCACCTTTCCAGCGGTTGCTACGGTGCGGAATGCCGTCGCCGAGGGCCTGCTGATGTTTGCTGACTCCAGTATTAGCGCTGGCGCTCTTGGTTGGTCGTTAATCATGTCCAAGCTCGTGGGCTCCATGATGATCCGATGCCCGTTACCCTGGCGTTTGTTCTTGAGCCTCCCGAGACTCACTTTGTGCAATACGCAGAGGCACCCACTATTTCTAGGACTGGGACCGGCGTCCAAAGACTCACAGGATATCAAGGGTTAGACTTCCACAGTAGCAATCGATGCTGAAATATCAACAAGACCTGCGTCGACAGCAAATTGGTCCAGCAACTGACTCAGTGGTCCAGCAACTGACTCAGCTGTAAGAGCAGACACTGCTGGAAAGGTGAGACCTTTGCACAATGCATTTTTGGTGTACACCACAGCTGATTATCGATCTTTGTACACTTTCTTGTGTTGTTGTTCTAGGTTTAGAACCAAATTTCTTGGAAGGACTGCGACTGGTTGATGTCAGCCATCTCGCTACGACGTCTCTTACTCACATGTACCATGAGCCTTCAGCAGTGCTCAAACGGAAATACCAGTAACGCCCAAGTGGAGATCAGACCATGTCAGCATAGCATGATGTAGGCAGTGGTAGAAGTCAGACTGTATGATGTGAGCATGGGCACATGACATTGATGACAACGCACGACAGTTCCAGCAACAAGAGCATGTCACATCAGGCAGAAATCTGCTTGTCACAGGCCCTGCAATGTGACGTGCATCAGGATTGCCTTGCACATGATTTTACTTAGCCCTTATAGAGCAAGCATCAGGGCAGCCCGTTATAATACTTGGCTTCTCATTACATTGACGGCGTAGTCTTTTCTTTTCTAAGCATCCAAGCTGAATATTATGCAAGAGACTAGTAGATCAATTCAAGCATTTTCGATGGTCCTTGCCTTTGTCACAGGCGTGTCCTCACAGACACGCAACTTGTCCTGCCTCAATGACACAAATGCGCCCATCCACCTGTTTAGCTGACCCAGACCTTTCACTCTGGTGGTCCTACATGAAGATGGTTTGCTCGGCACTCAGGCTCTGCTAGAGTGCAAGCCTCTTTCAGTGCTCCCGATGGACTAAGCCATGTAAGTTGATGGACCTTGGTGCTCAAGCTTCCTCCCCATTAGCACATCCTTGCGTATCAAACACCTCAGTTCACCCACCTCTGGCCACCTCAGCCTGGTGCATACAACCAGCTTCATTGCAGTTCTAAGGCTGATCTGGTTTGCTGATTGTCTGACTGTCACTCAGTTGAAATGTGCAAACAACCCAACACCCACAATCCTGCTGTGAAGTTGTGTGTCACATTGGCAACATGCCTATGCCTCAAAGCTGTTGTAGGGAAGAATCTGTTATTTGCTATCTAAACCTGTTATTTATACCTAAATATACTTGCAGACAGCCTTGTTGACCTCTGTTGGCAGAATTACACCAACAGATGTGCAGCTTGTCTTGCAGCTTTGCGCCTCACATAGCACTGTCAGTGCGGTATACCAATTGTGGTGTCAAGGCGTGTATGTTTGACTGTTGCATTCAGCATATCTCACAGGCAACGAAGGCAAATTGTTTCCACATACTCTGTTCCCAGCAGTATTTTGAGCAGGGTTGTCAGTGCCAACCTGATGTTGTGCTGCAATAATCATGCACAGCATATCTTCACCTTATACAAGGTGTATACACATCTTCCGACTTACTGGTCTGGACATGTCTTGCATTGCATTAGTGACAATGAGTCAACACGCAAACAAATGATCCTGCAGCAAACATACAGCATTCTGTGTTGTTCATGTATACATGTAACAATCTTGTTAGGACCAATCAATGTCCAACTCTGTCAGGATCTACATGTCTTGACATGCTGTCCCTGGGCTGGTGCTACATGAGGTGGAAGCTATGTCAGGCGGCCAACATGTCTTGGGGCTTTGTGGAACTGCAGATATGGCAAAGTCTTCTGGACACTTGCTACAGCATATTTGGAGGCAGCGCTGCATCTTCAGCGATGCAGATCTGAAATTTAGCAACCTTAGTGGAGGCAGTAACAGCAGGAAATATACCAGGCCAATGGCATGCTTTCGTCAATGTGTAGCCCAACACTTTGTACTGTGTTAGCAACCGCTGGCACTCAGCACATCAGCTTTAGCGGCTTTAGCGTGAGCATTGCCGCTTCTGGCACATTTTTGCACATCAGCACAAGGCAGCGCATGGCTTGTATGCAATTGCAATTGGCTGTTGCTGAGAGCCACTGCCATCCTCAGGGTTGATGTTTGAAGATCAGGCTCAGGTATTATTGCATCTAGGGCTGAAAATCATGCTTGAGCACAGACTCATCTCTGAGGGCTATGTGCCAGGGCAGTCACACCGTGTTGCAGCAAGCAAAAGTCAGAAATACAGGTTGCAATTGGGATGAGCCATTGCCTTTGTAAATCTGGTCACAGCTCTGCAGCCTGTATGACGTCTGGAAATCAAAAGCATGCTGAAAGAGGCAGGACATCTTTCTTTTATTTGTTTTTTTTTTGGGTTACAGAGGAATTGTCCACCCTTCGTCAGATGATGAAGGTACCGAACGAACCTAGTTTGAGCCCGAACAACGGCCTAGAAAACGCGTTCCTAAGCGAGCAGTCCATGCAAGCATTTTGACATCATTTTGTTCTATAACTGTGTACAACTTGGCCGCACTTCATTTTGCATACTTTGTGCCATGCACATATTGTGGTAGTCTTGCTGAGTACTTGCCCTTTTTGCCCCCTTTTGGCCACCCGAGTGTCCCCCTAGTGCCAGTGTTCTTTCCAAAGCTGTCACATGATGCACTCTTGACTCGCTTCAAAAGGTTTTGCAAGGGCAGCTGAATGCAATAATCAGGTCAATGTGTGCTATGTAGATTTTCGCTTCTGCGTTGGCCATATCTAAGACTGGGTCCGACATCTAGGCATAAGCTCATGTCAACTGTTTTTCTGAGAGGTGATGGCACATGTCGGAATGGCAGCCTTGCAAGTGCGAGTTTTCGTGGGCCGACTCTGCTGCCACGTTGATTGGGTTGCAAGCTTTGAGAGCAGGGCACTGCAGCCCTCTCCAGTCAGAGCGGAGGACCGCCAGCGCAACTGCAAAGCTGAGGCCAGACCCCGTCTCTGCTTAAGAGTCTTGGGGTGTCACACTCAATTTGAATTCAAAAACAGGCAGCTTCTACTACACGAAGCAAAAATAACAACCTCAAAGAAAAGCGATGTCCACTGCACAACATGAAGCTGAAGCTAACAACACATCTTGACAAAAAAGGATGATCATCATCCATAAAGCATCGTTTGTATCAGAACCGTCACAAAGAAGGCCACGTAAGCAGGAACAACACATTCCATGCCTGCCAACTGGCACATACGACATCCCAACCAAGTGCAATACCAACGAGCTAAAAAAGAAAGATAATAATTGCCAACACAAAGGCACCCAGAATGACAGGATGTTATAGCAAAAACAGCATACAGTGATAACAAAACGTACGCCTAAGAGAGCAACGTTCAGGCTCAACATGTTCAGTATGCATGCCAAACAGGTCAAAGCCAGTTATGTGAACCAATGACATGTACCAAATTGGCAAAGCCTCACGTGGCTAGTCATTGAAAAGAGTGTAAAGCAGGCACTGAGCAATCAATCCAAAAACACGTTGCAGGTCCTTCCTAGCAGAGGTCTTGCCTGGAGGCTCAGCCTGTGATGTTGCATATATAATGTAGGCTTCTTAAGTTTGCCTGAGCTCCGCCGCAAGCTAAGTGCATGGAGTCATCAGGTGTCAAGGGCACCAGGGCCAGACTGACAGCAGATGGAGTCTCTGACGTCCCAGAAGACACAGGATCTGACATAGACGCAGAGCCCCTTCCCTTGCCAGCCGACGCACGGGCGCCCAAGACATTGAAGTTCAAAGTCTGCTTGATGTTGTCGTTGCACTTTGTCCAGTCATTGTGAATTATGGCCTTGACAATCTTTCTCAGGCACAGATCTTCTTGTTCTACTACAGCTTTCCCCAGTTGTGTAGAGCTTGTCTCTGCAATGCTCCATGGAACTGTCCCAACTTCTCGGCTTTGTGGGATAGCATCTTGCACGCAACTGACACAGCTATGCCTAACAAGCGCGTTCTTCCTGATGCCTTGAAGAATTGGCACTTCTGGACACAAGACCAGATGGAAGCAGGCTTGCTGTCAGGACATCAGGTTGGGATCTGCTATGGGCCCCTCCACGTTGTAGGCCAATTTGATCCGGCCAGAGTGGGGTCAGCAGTGTTGGCATCAAGCAGATTGGAGGGTGCAAAGAAAGCCCGTAACAGCATTGTCATGTCTCAGGGCGGCACCCGGCTCATTGTCGGCAGACTCTGCACCAGGATGTGACCCAGCCCCAGATGTGAGGCCGACATTGCTGATGGTCAGTGGGTTGCGCAAGCGCCCAGGACCCATGTTGCAGCTCAGAAGAGCATGCAGGTCCTTGGATGCCCAATTTCCGAGAGGCACACACTTGATCATCCCAAATTATGGCCAGTGGAGAAGCTGTATCCATGCAAGCTAGCAGCAATGCCCCACCACTCCGGCCACAACCACTTGATTATCTTGAGCATATTTCAGTCTTTTATGTCACACACAACAGTCTCCATCACAGGCTCTGCATAGGTTGGTAAGTAGCTAGTCTTTCGGATATCAGTTTGTATTGTACAATGAGTTTTCTGCACAATCCTGTACATTTGCATGATTGTTCAGATGAATCCATGTATTTGATCTGACTGCCTTGGTTTGCTTTTGTGCTTGAGCTTGAGTCTGTTTGAAGGCTGCGGGAACTCGATAGCTGTGCAGGAGTTTCTGTGTGTAAAAATTTAGGTAGTGATAGACAAAAGTCTTGATGAGCAATGTTGGTTTTTTGACTTTGACTAGTGTAGTTCACACTTAAATTAAATCATCCGAAGCAAGCTGAGAACACTCTAGCAATTGTCTAGCATCCTTTCCAGGCAGCATCATGTATTACACGCCGCACAGAAGTACTGCAATTTTGACTCTGCTAGTTGCCAAGCATTGCTTCAGCATTTAGAAGATTCTTGCAACATGCTTGCACATACTTGCACATTGCTAAACGGCCTTAGCACGATGCAAAAGTATGCCCTACAACTTGTTGTGTGGCTCGCACCCTGAGCTGTGCTGTACGCTGGATGGTGGAGCGATAGCTTCATGCAACAACTTGAATGTGCACCTTGAGCTGGTCCCATCTTGCTGCTGAAAGTTGTGGGCACTGGATCAGCGTGAAGGAAGGTCTGAATCTGAGCTGTCATGAGGGTTTTGAAGGCAGGATGGGCAGTGATGGCAGGAGGCATTGACCAAAGCCCTGGGCCGCGGGGGGGGGAGGGGGGGGGGCGGCATTGGCAGGTGACTTTGCAATCGCCACCCCATGATGGTCCGATAGGACGAGATCTGACTTTATAGTGTTTTCGCTGTTTGGTGCATTGTGGGTGCTTTGTGGTGCATTGTGCTGCATTGTGGTGCTTTGTGTTGGCAATGCCTGTCTTCTTTAGCTCGTTGGTATGGCACCTGGCCGGGGTGTGCTTTGTGCAAATTGACAGGCTGGAACGGTGTTGTTGCTGCTTACGTGGCCTTCTCTGTGACGGCCCTGATACAAACGAAGCTTTATGGATGGTGATCATCTTTTTCTTTGAGGATGTGTTGTTAGCTTCAGCTTCATGGTATGCAGTTGATGTCACGTGTCTTTGAGATTGTTATCGTTGATTCATGCAATGAATATCTCTCCCTCCCCAAAAAAAAAATACTGTGTGACTGAGACTGCGCTGACGCTTAAAGCCAGGTTGTGATATCTCTCCTTCACCCCGGAAAAAAAACAGGAAGCTGTCGCTGACAAGCCATCTGTCACATTTGGCTGAGGATGTATTGTTGGTAGCTGTATGTGTGAGCTCCCTCGTTTGCGGACGCAAGCTCCTGAAGGCATCCTGCAAGCTCTGCTGGAAGGGCAGCAAGCCTGATTGGAAGCCATGCTGGCAAGTGCCTGGCCCCCAACTAGGGCTAAGTCCTCTGCCACGCAGTTCCAGTCACCCCATGGGAGTAAAGGAGTGCCTACTGGCATTTCAGGAAGGAGGTTTGACTGGAACAAATGTGCGCGCTCCTGCCTCTCGACAGGAGCATAAACTGACGCCATGGTGACATAGCGGCCACTCAAGCTGCCTTGAACGGCATCAAATCTGCCATAACAGGGGACAAGCTTCGATCAACAAGGCAACGCCGCGGCTGGCTGATGTCCCAGCGGCCCACCATGATGGGCCATCCCATTGGGCGGTAGAGCCTGCTCCGGCAGGGCCTGCCCCCTTTCTACACCACTGTGCAGCCTCTGCCTGGGTAGCATGGTTTGCCTCTTGCAGAGCAAAGGTATGTAATGGTGCAGCTTGCGGGACTGCAAACAATGCCCGCTTCTGCCTCTCTGGCGCCCATTAATATTGAAAAACAGAAATTGTAGAGATGAGGGTCCGTGACCGGCTTTGACCTGTTTGGCATGTATACTGAACATGTTGAGCCTAGACATTGCTCTCTTAGGTGTACATTTTGATATGGCTTTATGATGTCTATGCTATGAAGTCTTGTCATTCTGGGTGCCTTTGTATTGATAATGCCTATCTTCTTTTGCTCGTTGGTATGGCAGTTGGCTGGGATGTGCTTTGTGCAAGTCGGCAGACTTGAACGGTGTTGTTGCTGCTTACGTGGCTCTGATACGAACGATGCTTTGTGGATGGTGATCATCGTTTTCTATCAGGATGTGTTGTTAGCTACAGCTTCTTGTCATGCAGTGGACATCACGTTTCTTTGAGGTTGCTATCGTTGCTTCGTGTAATAACATCTCTCCCTCCCAAAAAAAGAAAAAAGTAATGTCACCTGAGGCATCGCCCCTATTCTCTGACACCACAGTGTACTCAGGCCCAAACTGAGAGTGCTTAAGGAAGCAGTCCATGGGGGTCCGCCCATGGCCTTTGATGCCCTCGGGCACATTATGCATCCGCACCATGGTGGCATCTGGCAGCTGTTTGGATGCAACTGTGCTGACAGGCAAGGTGACAAGCGCTGCTGCCCCATGCATGTTCCACCGGATGCTAATTGCTGTCTGTGCTGTGCAGAGGCGTCCTTGAAAGACAAGTGCACCTCCGCGTTGTGCTGGCCACTCCGCACTGGGGGCCAGCCTGCTACATGGTCATGTAGAGCAGGATGGTCATACATTGCAGCTATGGTCTGGTTGACCTTGCTGATGTTACTGTGGTTAGCTGCTGATGAAGTTGCCGGCTGCAGAAGGCCCTGCAGTTTGAGTGCCAGCTGAGGCCTTTTAAAGATGAGCAGCTGGTGAAAGGGCCCAGCAATGGCTGGTCGTACAAGCCTGTCAGCACTAAAGACAGATCCTGCAGTTTCCCCATGTGCCTGCTATGCTAAGGACGTGGTCACTGCCGACACTGCTAAGCAGCACAGCAAGCTGAAGACTCAGTGTAAAAGCTGGCTGTCATTGTGCCGGGGTTCAAGACGACAAGGGGATCTGTCCACAATGTAAGGGACCCCTCTCACGAAGGGTACTCCAGAAAGGAGGTGTCATGAAAGTGCTATCAAGCACATTATGGAACAAAACAAAGCGAAACATTTCTACTTGCTCTTGAAAGCATATGGATCATCCCCATAAGAGGGCAAAACTTAAACCTGCAATCACCCCCGGTAAAAACGACAACAGGCATCCCGCAAGTCAAAAGTCCATAAAGGCGCCATGACACAAGCAAGCAAAAGGTGTCCAACAAGACAAGATGCATCTGCTTAATGCATCAGTCTGAAGGAAAGTGTGTGCCATCATCAGTCAATTTGGCTACCAAGGAAACACGACTCTAGCAAATAAAAGTTGTCCAACCAGACAAAATACATTTCCAACGAGGATGGAAATGTGTAAATCCTACCAATCACCAAAAGTGCAATGCATGCCATGTTTAATGTGGGCCAAGTAAGCAGAAGATGCCCAGCTAGACACAATGCATCTCCCTCATGCATCTACCTAGAGGAAAGTGTGTGCAAAGGTGACACAAAGCAAGCAAACATGTGACGTCCAGCAAGAGAATATGCATCTGTCTCATCAATATCTGGATTAAAGTGTGTGCATACTGGCAAACACAGTCCTTACCCAAGAAATGTGCAGTTAGTAAGCAAAAGATGTTTACCTAGAAAAAACGCAACTGTCTAATGCATCAATCTACAGAAAAGTCTGAAATGTAGTCTGGCTGTACTCGCGCTTGCATCTGTTCCGCTCCAGCCTCCTCAAAGCCTGACTTGATGCGTTACCTTGCAATGACACATCGGTGCACAGCAACTGGTGGTACCGCAGGCTTTTGGCATAGCACCCTGTCAAGCCTGGCTGTATGTCTGTGCAGGCCTCTAAGGATCTGGACATCACTGATGGCAGCAGCAAGATGTCTGAAACCTTGTACACAGCAGGCCAAGAGCTCCTGGATCTGCTGCTGGATGCGTACGGCATCTTCACCCATCCTACTGTTTGCACACCTAAACCTGGCCCTCTGCGGCATTCAGACTTTGATGTCATTGCTATGAAAAGAAAAAAAAACATGCTTGGCGGTATGCTAACGGCACCCATCGCATGCAAAGCTGCCACAACGATGTGCTGCAATTTGCTGCAATGTGCGCCTCAAGCTTGACCACTCATATGTGAGAGTACTTGCCAACATGTGATGCCTCTGCCATGTAGCATGACTTTGTAAGCTTGAACTGCTTACGGGTATTGCTCGTGCATGCCTTGCGCAATCCTCAGGGGGTGATGCAGTGATGCGTACACACATGTGGCCTGCATCTTCACCAACCTGCATAAAAAGCTTTGGACTCAATATCCATTAATATTTCCTGCTTATGGATTCAAGACATCCGTGATTGGTTTGCTGTTCCAACATTGTTGGCTGCTTGCTTGAATGTCAAGTGCTGTTAATGGTGACTCAGGCATGAATGCTCTCCGGGGTGGCAATCATAACTCTACTACGTCTGAACTATACTGAAGGCTTGCCAAGACTTCTCCAGATGTGTGAAGGGCGTTTGCAATCCTGCAGGCTGATTATGAGATGAGATGATTAGTGGGCACTCAACGCATGGCTATGTGTTGTACAACTCTGTATGGATGACATTGCTGAATTAAAATAAGCGTTTCGGGATCAAAAGGAGCTCTTAAAAATGAACAACCTCTGCAGCAGGTGTATCAATTTGAGGTGGCAATTCTAACAGTACCATCCATATAAAACAAAAGATTGGGGTGAGACTTCAGCCTCCGCCCGAACTTTGACTTTGCATTGGCATGCGCATCGCTGCTTCGGGAACACAGCGCATTTTTCCGGTCAGCCATATCGATCTCAAAGAGCGGAAGGCACTCGGATCGACGAAGACGATATCGTTAGTCCAATTGACAGGTTTCACACAAATAAAGATGGTGATGTTGCTGCGTATATATAGACTGGCTTTTTTATCTGTTACAGAGTATGGGTCAGTTCATGGGTCAGTCCAACTGCACGAATGATATGTGACAGGCTCAGCGGTACCTGACCTTATTCCAGGCCGTTCGCGGTCGCTGTCAGACAGCTGTGCTTGGTGGTTATTCTACATGTTTTTGGTGTGTGTGTCACCGATCACAAAACCCATAGCTCGGTATTATCTCGTCTGGGCCCCACATGCGATTTTGTCGGCACTCGTTGCCATCTCATTACTATTTAGCGCTTGGCCTGCAGACATCACCCTTCTGGCCTTTGCTACGCTGCGAAAGGCGCTCGCGAGTGCCTGTTGATCCTTGCTGACTCCAGCACCTAGCGCTGGCGCTTGTTGTCGGTCCTTAAAGATGTCCAGACTCGTGGGCTCCATGAATGCCCGATGCCCGTTACCCTGGCGTTTGTTTGTGAGCCTCCCGAGGCTTATTCTGTGCAAAATGCACAGGCAGAGGGGGCACCTACGCTTTCTAGGGCTGGGACCGGCTTCTAAAGACTCATGGAATAGACTTCACAATAGCAGTTGATGCTGAGATATTAACAAGACCTGCATCAACAGCAAAACGTTACAAGAGCTGAGGCTGAACAGCAGTCGCTGATGGAGAGGTGAGTGCTGTGTGCACCATGCGCTTTTGGTGCAAACCACAGCTGAACAGCAATCTTTGTATACTTTCTTGTGTTTTACTCCTGAATCAGCGCCAAAGTTTTTGGCAGGGTTGCAACTGTTTGATGTCAGCTGTCTTGCTACAACGAGGTCTTTTACTCATATGTACCATGAGTCTTCAGCAGAGCTCAACAGCAAGAGTGGAAGTACCAGAAGTGCCCAGGTAGAGATCAAATCATGCCAGCACAGCATGATGTAGGCAGTATTGTAAGTGTCAGATTGTATGATATGAGCATGGCGCACATAACATGCCACTGCAGCTGCAGCAGCAAGAGCATGGCATCACATGCTGGAATCCAGGCTGGATTGACATTGCAGTATGCATGTCGTCGGGCAGAAATTTGCTTGTCACAAGCCCTGCAATATGAGATACATCAGGATCGCCTTGCACATGGTTTCACTTAGCCTTTCGAGAGTGAGCAACAAAGCTGAATTGTGCACAAGAGACTAGTAGATCTTTCGATGCTCCTGACCATTGTGCTTCTGCAGTCACAGGTGTGTCCTCAAAGATACAAAACTTGTTCTGCCACAATGACACAGACGTGCCCATCCACCTGTCGACAAGACGTCCAAAACTGACTCAGACCTTACACATCCATGGTCCTACACGATGACGGTCTGATCAGCACTCAGGCTCCTCTGAAGCGTAAGCCTCTCTCAGTGCTCTTGATGGACTGAGTCATGTCAGTTTATGGCCCATTGTGCTCCCTCCCCAATAGCCCATCCTTGCATATCAAACACCTCAGTTCACAGTCCACGCACAGCTCTGGCCGGCTCATCCTGGTGCATACAAACAGCTTCATTGCTGTTCCGAGGCTGATCTGACTAGGTCACATGACTTTAGTCATAATGTCTGCTGCTGTACATCACATGTGTGGGAGTGTGAAGTCCACAGACATTCAACTAATGTACAGCAGCAGTCATTATGACTACAGTCATGTGACCTAGTTAGGCTTGCAGTTCTTAGTACTTTGCTGCATAGACGCAGCCGCATATGTGCAATGCGCAGCTTGTCACAGCTTATTGTCTGCGGCAGCGCATTGTGAGCTGATTTGCTGATGGATAGCTTTGCAGAAGGATTGTCTGATGGGCGGCCAAGAGGGCGAGGCCAGCGACGCCAACCCCAAGAGAAAGCCTTGTGTGCTGCCGCTCCATCACGCCCAGGACACACTGCTTCTCAGATTTGACTCTGCAACAACCCAATTATATGCAGAAAGTCGGTGCTGAAAATGAGCACAGAAGGAGAAAGTCAGCACACATGTGATCCAAGTTGCAAATGGGCACGTGTGCTAATGCCCTCAAGTGCATAGACAGACCCACACAGCTCTGCATGTGTAGGTAGTTGCAGGCAGGCACAAGCAGGTCCTGCAGCGTCATGTCTATGCATCTCTGACCGCTGTTGTCAATTGAGTTTAAGCTGATGGCAAAAAGTTGTGGCCATCACTCCAGATTCCATCTAGTTTGACATGTTCATGACAGCAATCAGATCATCAGTGGACAGTGATGGCCAAGGTTTTGCTGATCAGCGTATGTGTGATGTAGGATGTTGCAGCCATGCATGCTGGTGGTGCTGCTGCTGCCATGGCTATTGATGCTTCTGAGCCTGACGATGCCCACACGCCCATCCCTGTTGGGGAGTTCTTGATCCCAAAAAGGTATGTTGTAGCGCATTGCAACCAGCCTGAAAATTTAGTGGACATCCAGAGAGCACTTGCTGACACATCTTTGTCTGCTCTATGGTCACCAACTCGGTGTTGTTCTGGACTGCCAAACATGTTGCTGAGTTCTACCATCACCCACGGCCTTGCTGGCCTGGACATACCAATCTAAGGATCATCATCTTAATGCACATTGTTGCGCATGCCAAAAGTGCGTCCTGTGTGACAGGTTGATCAAATCGCACAGTGACCAGAGGCTGGCCAGCTACCAGCGAAGAGGCTGGAACCAGGATGTTGAGCTTCGCGTTGAGGCTATTGTAGCTGAGAAGGAATCCAGACAAGGAAGCAGAGTCTACCTGATCAAGTGGAAAGTAGGACTGCTTCAGCCTGCATCTGCACCTGTGGCCACTGTGTAGCGCCGCTTGCATTGGTTTTTTACCCTGTTATTGCTTGCGCTTGCATTGGCCATTGCATGTAAACGCCAAGCTTGTGAGTGCATCACAGAAGACTGAAGGCTTTGCTGTTTTCGAGTCATAGTTCCAGGCTTGTCAGTGCCAAAATAGGTACTAAATATGTTTCAACAGCATATTCACTCTGTCTTGTGACACAGGGCTTTGAGTTGGATCCTGATGGTTGGGAGCGCGCAAGTAAATATTCAGACTATGCGGTTCTGGACCACTGGCTGGATGTGGGTAGAGCAGAGTTTTTCCGCAACAACCCAACTCGTGCCTGAGTATGGAACGCACAGCTAGCAAAGCAAAGGCATGTATAGTCCTGGCTGCCATGCTGTCAGTCATACTATGGACTTGCCATGATCCACTATAATTGCTGGCCTGCGCAAGAGCATTGGGAATTCCATCTGCTTGTAGGAGCTGTTGTGATAATGCTTCTCCTCACTTGCAGCCGCTGCTTTTTGATGCCAACTTGTCATCAGTTGACATGCATGTCAATGAGCTGCTCTTACACACGAATCCTCGATTCTCCCAAATCCCATGCATCACTGTGACAAAATTGATCTTGATCCACAGCTATGGACAACAACCTGCTAAGCATTCAGTGCATCCTGTTTTTGCCTCATTTCTGTGTAGCAAGTTGACTACCTTATCAGCATGTGCAGTCTTACTAAGCACGAGGCTGCACATGTCAATGGCCTTGGGACTGTTCTTGTAAGTTTGTTGCGACACCATCTGTCACCGTGATCTTCCGTTCAGATAGTGTCAGCACATAGTGTCGAAACCGTGCTTGAAGTATGCTTCTCCTCAGCCTTGCGGTTTCTGGGACCCTCCTGCTGAGCGTGATCGCAGTAGCGATCAGCGTTGTCACGCGTCGGCGAACGGGACTTCGCAATGTCGAGGTGCCCCATCAATCACGCTTGGCAACGACTTTTTGCAAAACCATGCCTCACCATCACACGCACTGTTGCCCAGGGCATTCCGACACCAGCAGAACAGACCGAAAAACCTTTCGAGGACCAGGGTTCCTTTTGGTAAGACCTGTTGTATGGCAACGTGTATCAAGAGGAAGGACATACCATTGCTTGTCAGTGCCCTATGTACATCGCCGGGGTGCTGTAAGTCTTGAAAGGAGCCTTATTGGCTTGTAAAACGCTTTGCAGGAGTCCTCTGGTTCCTCTTTCCGCTGTCCTTGGAATTGTTACTGTCCTGCTGGTGGTCTTCACGAGCCTGCCATGGTTTCTTGGTAACAGGCCTGCAACCTGCTTTAGAAACAAAACCACAGCTCAGCAACCTTGTTAACGCATCAGGTTGTCACACAGGACAGGCCAAGCTCCTGCAAGCTGACTCTCAAGATCTGTGCGAAGCACGTGGAGGCCCTGATCATTTTCTACAGCTGGGAGACCTCAGTGGCTTTCAGCACCAGATATATACAGCTTCCAAGCTTGCACAACACCTCTTTAACGCGGTGTGTTGCTCTGCTGCTTATGTACAGCAGTGATGTAGCTTGCTGTGACAGACAGGTGTAATGGCATGTCCACCCTTTCACTGACAGGCTGGACATTGGCTCAGGGCTTGTTGTTAGAATGGAACTTCAATCAAGCAGAAGCTTTGCGAGCCTTCAAACTTGCATCAGAGGCGGATCCATCTGCACCAATGCCATATTGGGGCATCACCTATGCTCTTGGGCCAGGTGCAAACAGGTGCATGCTCGTGCTGTATGAGTGACATGGCAATGCAGGCTTATCATAGCACCCAAGCTGACAAGGGCATGGTGCTAGCTTAACACCTTGGCTTAGTGGCAGCAGGGATGTGACAGAAGATCGGCAGCCTTACCCCTCCTTTTGCGCAGCAGACTTTGAGCTAGCTGAAAGTGCAGCCAAGACTGCCCTTCAACTGGCTCAGAAAGCTGCTGCTACTGATCCGACTTCTTTGGTAAGTGCTTCAACTACATATCATCTTGGTTGTTTGCTTTTGGTTCCGCTGTGGATTAAATCACTCATGATTACATAAACAACTGATCAGCTTCTTGAACAATTTGAGAGGAAAGCAGTCTCTCTTTTGTACTGCTGGACATGTCCAACTGGCATCTGTACTCAGCTGTGTGGCCCTGCAATGCTCTCCCAGCATAGACTGCTGGACGTGTTGCAGGCAAGTCAACAAGATTTGGCATTTGCAGAAGCAGCCTCCCAGCGATTTCAAGCTGGAAGCGCCTTGGGCCCCGCCCGCACTGCAGCTGAAGAAGAGTATGCAGAGGCCTTGCTTGAGATTGCATGCACATTCAACAACACAAAAGCATTGGCTATTGCAGCAGAAAGTTACATGAACCTATCACCATGGGACTACTATGCTCAGGTCCGAGGTTACTTTGGCTGCCTATCATGATCTCATGTCTTCAGGGCTCAACAGAGCAGTGCAGAACCATTGCAGGGTACAGCAGTGATGCAGTGACCTAAGCAAGCTAACATTCTTTACAAAGACTCTCACCCCTGATAACTGTATTGCAGCCCGATGTGCTACGACCATCAGCAGCTAAGGCTGAAGCTTTGCTGACAGAAGTTCTTCAAGAGGACCCCAACAATCCTTTGGCCTTGCATCTGCACATTCACATATCAGAGGCCTCCACCCCTTCCAGGTGCAACACCCCGCTGTGATGTGCTGCCACCTTCAAGTGCATGCCTACTGGAAATTGGCATTGTTTGAGGACCAATGGGTCGCACATCACCTGCCATGTGCACTGGTACCAAAACCAGTACTGACTGCGCAAAGATTTGCTGCATTCATGCACTGATTCAGACTGACAAACTCTAGCAGACTGTGACCACCATGCTGTGCCTTGTGCTGTTGCAAGTCTTCCCAGGGATTCCTGGGTGATATTCATGCCACTTCTGCGCAGTCATGTCAGATTGGTTGCATGTTGCCTGGTCATGGAATCAGCAGACATGGCATGATGGGTGGTGAGCAGGTCTGTGAGCACAGCAGGACGAGGGGAGCCCTCAGCTGACCGCCTGACAGGGCAGGGCCCTTGGAGCCACTCTCAGGGCCACTTGATGCACATGGCCTCCCACACCTTTGTGCGGCTGGGGCGATACCATGACGGCATCCAGTCCAATGTGCGTGCTTTTGCAGCTGATTTGGAAGATGTGAAGCAGTGCAGGGAGCCATACCTGCCAGAGCACAACCTGGAGATGCTCATCTATTCAGCCACCCTAGGCGGTGAGGTAATGCCTCACCTGCATAATGTCACGCTGTCATCTCTAACTTACTCCTATATACATGCCACTCAGCCAAGCATCAGGTGGCTTGTAGGAGTGCTGCTGCACCTGCATTTGATGAGTCGACTATGTACGTCGGTGAGGCGAAGCAAACAGCTGCTCTTGGCTGTGTTGCCCCTCATTGCCATGAACCAGCAGCCACACTGGGTCTGGCAAAGACAGATGTGTCTTGAACAGGTTGGACAGGCGCTGAGGTATGCCAAGGCTATTCGTGGACAGCCTGATGACTCAAGTCTAGGTATGGCAGGCCTGGGAGGATGGACCCCACTGCTACTTGTTCAGTCTGTGTATGGCCTGTGGGATGGCATATTGCAGAGTCCAGCCCCACCAGCTGATGCTAGAGGGCCTTGCCCAGCTCAAGGTTATGAATATGCCCTTGCGGTCTTCCACTATACGCGCACCCTTGCTCATGCAGCAAGCTGTGCCGCCATACCAGACAGCCTTGCCTGCTCTCGAGCAGTTGAACAGCTGCATCGGCTACAGGTCTGTCCACTGTTGTCTCTTCAGCATAGCCACTTTCCTCAGCAAGCATGACCGCACGACATTGCTGAGTGTTGTTGCTCACTTTGTTTGAGCTGCACAAGTGCATGCTTGCTGTTGCACGCATGTTTACATCAATACACAGCTGGTAGTGTTTGCGTGATTCAATGATCAGCTTACTGCATTGCGTGTGCATGAGCCCACATCAAATTTGGCAAAATGCAAGAGCTGTTTCTGGCACAGGTAAGCTGGCCCTCATAATGTGACTGTGATGACGCATGTATAGATGGCTGAGGCCAAGTTGGAAAGGGAGGCGGCAACCCTGCCAGGTCATTGGCCAGGCATCTATGGCTGCGAATACAAGAATCTAAGCACCATCTATCTTCACACTGCCACAGCACGCCTGGCTGTCCTTCAAGGCAACCTCACTCTTGCAGAGGTATCATTTTGCTGAGTTACAGTTTCATTCTGATGGCACACTTCTGCTTGATCTAGCTCATGTCAGCAGCAGGCAGGCATGATGTGCATATAGACCGAGAGGACCATTTGGCAGTATTTGGTGTGGATGACTTGCAGAGTGAGCTGAGGAAAGCTGCAGCTGTTGAAGACCTGATGGCTTATCAAGAGGTGTGTCTTGTCACGTAATATGCGTGACCACCTGCACGATGTGTTCCACAGAAAGCATAATGCATGATAGATTGTGTGTACTTCATAAAGTACGAACTATCATGATGGATTGCATTTGCCAGCACTTCTTGTCACCTTGTGTCCACCATTTCTGTGCAGGCACAAGTATGCAGTGCATTGTACAGCTCTTTGCAAGTTCAATATTGCTGTTTGCTGTCAATGTACATATTGTGTCTGTCATTAAGAGCTGTACAGTGTAGTTGGTCTAGCTCCAAGTTAGTCAGGTACTGACAATGAATGATGCAAATTGTGATTGCTTGGGCTGTCAACTCATGCATGGTACATTGGCTCATGCTAAGGAGATGTGTATGTGCAGCCAGCACGGTTACTGCAGCCAGTACGGCATGCCCTGGGCTATGTGTTGCTTAGCGCAGACAAGAGTGCTGAAGCTGAGCAAGTATATCGGGAAAACCTGGCAGAGCACCCTGCCAATGGCTTTGGTTTGCTAGGGTTGAGCCAGAGCCTAGCTGCACAAGGCAAACTGGAAGAGTCCCAGCGCATCCTGGACACGGAGTTAAAGCAGGCTTGGAAGTTTTCTGATGTATCCATTCACAGCAGCTCTCCATCATTTTCTGACACGTCGTAAACGCAGCAACTATAAAGCACAATAGGCTATGGTGCACATTGCACTGTCTGTACGTCTATGTACAACATTCTATGTCCATGTAGAATAAGTTGTGGCCTATGCCGACTATGTCCAGTCATCCAATGTGTGGTTTCTGCAACATTTGTTGATAAGGTGTAAAGCTGACCTGAGTGGCGTCTAGTGTGACAGCAAGGCGCATTGCACAGTACCTTATTTGTTGCTGAACACTGTGCAATTCTGTTTGCAGCAACCAAGATATACACATCCTGCAGAATAAGATCATGCTCATTGCACATACAGCTGTGATTTGGCAACTCAGATTTCGAAGCAAAGCAGTTGCATGCAGCTGTGCAGTGACTAAGTTCCTCACGGAGAGTATGGAAAAATGACTCACCGGTTCATTTGTATGACTATACTAGACTTAGTGTAACGTGGACATCACAAACCATTAACTCTTGCATGAAAGACAACCCTCCCAGTGCTAGCTTTGCATCTGTACACAAGGCTATATGCTGACTGAAGAGCATATTTTCTGTGCTGCTGTACGCAGCCAGCAGGGAATGCACCAATATCTATGATACGCATGCGCTTGGGATCAAAGAGCAGACCTCTGGACCTGAAAAAGGCACTACGTTCTAGACAACTCTCACACTGCACCCCACCACCTTTACTCATGGCAGCTTGAGAATGGCAGCTTGAGAATGGCGGCTTGGCGCTCTGCAAATCCACACGCACGACGATCGCACATGCAGACCATTTCATGTCATGCAAGCAGGTCCCCAAATTTGTCTTGTAGATACTGCAACTTTTCTGATCGCCCTCGCAGACTGTCCCAATCATCATGAGCTACAGTGATCAGCTGCCATCCAGCTGCTTGCAAATGCCTCTGCTTCATGAGCGTAGGTCCCAGAGGCTGCCCAGTGTTACGAGACCTATGGCTGGGCCCGTCCGCCTCAATTGCGCTTTTGAGCTGGGGCAAGCTGACATCAACAGCATAGCCAGTAGATGCGTCCTCCTCTACATAGTGCAAGCCAAGCCCAATGACTGTAGTGACAATGTCTCTAGCGTAATATGATCCCTGCTTGCTGCGCTTGTTGTCGACTTCAGTGTCCCACAACAGCTTAGCAGCCTCAAGACGCCCTTGCTTGTCATACAAAGCGATGTCAACACCAGCTGTGTTGGCCTCGAGTGCGACCTGCAACAGGTGGTCATGCAAGAGATTGAGTGCAGACAGGAACTTGCTGTTGTGTTGCAGCCAGCGTTGTGCATTGACCCTCAACTCAGCTCATGTTTCCACGGCCAACAGTAAACAGTAAACAGTCAAGCAAGAACTGTTCAAGGGTTGAAACCCAAAGGCAGGAGTCAGCAGACGGAGGCAGGGCAGCATGACACGGAGCGGACCTGGTGCAGCTGCACAAGCACAGCTTTGTTGCTGAAGCTTGCCCTTGGCCGGCTGCATATCTCAGCCCAGATGAGTGAGAAGAGAGGTGTCCCTTGCTGCTGCAGCACTGACAGGGCCCACCCACATGTTGCTAGCTGCCTTGGCCCAAACTTGCTCAACCCTGAATCAAGCAGATCATGGGTTATTGCATCACAGCAAATCTGACACCAGGTTGCACAGCATCGGTTTTTGCAACAGATGAGCAAAGGCTGTGTATCAGCAGCCTTTGGCATGCAAATGCAATACTGGTCTAAACGTGCATCCAAGCTGTCATGACAAGCAACTATTTTGTTGCTGCAGCCATCTTGTTGATGATAATCTGATCAAGGCAGCATCCTATGACTAAGTTGCACATTGCCAGGAAGGACCATGCAATGCACACCTGTCTGACCTGTGACATCATCTGCCTTGAAATAGTTGGAGAGTATCTGCAAAGCTGCATGAGGCTGATGAAGCAGTATGGCGCAGCCCCACAAGAGAGCTGTCATCTGCCTAGGGTTCAGCTCACAAAGGCGTTCAGCCATCCTGCCATCCAGAATGTGTCCCAGTGCAGGATTGCAATGGCGTGCTGTGGCCAAGCCCCAGCAAACATGCGCAGCTTGCGTAGGCGTCAGGCTTTGCCAGCCGTGCTTTTGACCTACCTGCAGACCGCAGTGAGTCAGCACTTGTGCTTCCGTCGCTGCAGGCATTATACAGGTGAAGGCATGCTGCATCTGGTGATCTGGAGCAAGGATGCAGACCGAATTTCAGTTGCAGCTTCTGTGCATTGAAACATGCACGGACACAGACCAGACAGCATGACCAAGCAGTGGTCAATGCTATGCTCTGCTGGCACATGTGCTGTGCCAGCACAACAGCAGCTGTACGGCAAGTGATTCTTCTGTGAACTACCGGCAAGAGATGAAATGTGGCAAGCTGTGTGCATGACCTGCCTGGGGTGTTGACCTGAATCAGCGCATCTGTTTCGCTTTCATACACTGCTCCGCCTCCCAGAACTGCCAATGCCCAGATGCAATCACTGCTAGTCCCTGCTGAGAGGCACTCCAAGGCTGCCAATGAGGGATACTGGGCGGTAGTTGAATACACGCCAAGATAGTCAGCAGAGCAGGGGCGAGGGGGGGTGACCTGCAGAGCCTCTACCAGCCCCTTCACCTCCCTTTGCCTTGTCTGCATATCTCACAAAACTCATGTGCAATAGTGTCTATACATGTAGCTCTTCAATGCATTGTTGCACAGATTGCTTTTGGACGCAGCAACAAGATGGCACAGCCAGCGCATCAGGCACCAGATGTTTGTCATTTCAGAATGCATCAGCTAGACTTTTGAGTCTGTCAATATGCAAAGTCAGGACAGCACACCAGGGAGTATCTGGCAGAAGCTGAGAGTCTCTGGCACTGCATTGCAATGCCGTGAAGTAGAACAGCAGCCTCAGCTGGAGTTGGGCCATGCACGATTTGGCCTGCACCTGCCTACACATCATCAGACAACTGTTTTTGTCCATGTTTCATGTGGTGCATGAAGCAATGGTGAAGCTTGGTGTACCTGTGACAACCTTCTGCATGCATTTTGATACCAAGCTGGCCATGTTGCTTGAATATCTGCTGAAACTATAGAGAGACCTGTATTGACGGTGTTGCCAGCTGCCCGTAGAAACGCACAAACATGTCTGATTTTGACAGGATGGGATTTGATCCTTCTTGGAAATGCTCCTACAAATGCGGTAGAAGCTCCTGACTATTCTAAAGGCGAGAACGGCAGGCGAGTCCATTCGCACATGCAGGTTCTCTGAAAACGCGAGTGTGACGGTCAGTCACCTGCTCGGGTGCTGCACCATGTGTCAGGAAGACTTCTCAAAATAACAGTTGGCATGCTCATTGCAACGCTAGGAGGCGCTGGACAACGCGTGATATGTAACGCTGCTGAACCGCAGCGTCACGCGTATCGACCTACCGTTCTGGCAGCGATGACACAAACCGTCCTAGCGCAGCACTACGCACCTCAATGCGCCGTTGCGATGCCATCGACACATCGCAGCGCAAATTTGTGTGACCAAGAGGTCAAAGGTGATGCGCAACAGCGACTCACGTTTGACGGTCTGGTCAACGCCGTGAGCGCAGAGCTGCTGCGCTAGGTCGCTTGGGCCAATTCAACAACGCACGCACGACGAAGGCACGCAGCATCTGAGCAATTGTTGTGTCAGTTGCGTCAACATTATACTTCGCCAGCACGGCCTGCCCGGGACTGCTCCGATCACACACAGACAACTCCGTCAAAGACTTGCGTTCAAGCACTAAGACCTTTTGATCGCATCGAAGCCTACTTGAACGTAGGCCTGATGAATATAGGCCTGCAACACGCTCATCAACACAGGCCCATAGCAACTTGCAGCAAGGTCAGCTATGCACACGCCGGCGGTGTCAGCGGCTGCAAGCGGCAGCGCTTGTGCCCACCGTTGCAAGCAAAGTCCAGGAGACGCAGCACCCAGGGTATTGTGTCTCACGAAGCACCAGCAGAGCCACAGGTCTCCAACGGCAGCCCAAAGCTTGACTGGGTCAGGTGTGCAGGCGCCTACCTCTGGTGGTTTGCTTGAAACCATTTGTTGCAATTTGGACAACATCAGTGGGGTATGCAGGGAGCTCGAGGAGGCTGCTGAAGAGGATGAAGACATTGCTGACATACTGCAGGGAGCAAAAGGGGACCCGGTCATTATCCAACAGCGGGTAAGCTTGCCACTCATGTTGCTGTTAGGCTGCGCCGCATCAGCTCTTGTGCCGAGAATCATGATATATGCATTCACAGATCAAGGCAAGCATGGAAGGCAAACGCACCAGGCTGATCAGTGAGAACGCTGGAGAAAGAGAGCAGATGGATGTTGAAATAAGGGAGGTTGATCCCTTCAATCTCTGGGTAAGAGCGAGTACCTCAGGATCTGCACATCAAGGCAGCAGTGACAAACCTTGCGTCAAAGCTCTTCACAGGGCGGCTCTCACAGGGGGAAGCAGTGCACTGATTGCAAGCTGCACACGCATCTCATACACCCCTAGCATTTCATGCAATCTGTGCATCCAGATTGTACGATGTTGTCACAAACTCACCACCACAGACCACTGAAACTGACCACTGACCACTGCTGTGTTCAGATGTGGTTTGAGCTGTATAGACCGCCTTCGCCGCGCGAAGTGGAGCTGTTTGAGGAGGTGTTGGCCAGCTGGTTCATGATGGGTCGCTTGGGCGCCTACAATGCACAAAACCTGCAGGTCAACTAAGTTCCTCTCTTGTAACAATAAATGTTCACAAAGCTGTTGACACTGTCTTATGCATGAACAGCACAGCAAGAAGCTATACACACATCCTTCTGGATGTCTGCTGCTAGGCTGTGCCACACCATGAGGGCACAGGGTGCTAGTTAGTCAGACATACCTAACCACATATGTGCAAGCACAGATGCTGTATGTAGCTCCTGGCATGGGCAGTCTATCAAAGATGTCAACAGCCTTTGCAGACGTGTTCACCCGTTCAGGCGGTCCTGATTGGCAGTTGTCCAGTGCTGATGTGCGCCAAATGCTGAACAGGTGTTCTACAAAGCAAATGAGGACATCAGCTATATGGACTATGAAGCTGAGGAATGCGATAGTGGGCTACACGCATTCTTTCACGACATGACACAAATAGAGCTGCAAGACAACTGGGCCAGATGTTGGTGCGTATCTGTCTGCTACAGCCTGCTTTGCTTGCTGCATCATGGTTGCGCCAAGCAGCGAGTGCATGTCTACCATATGTCAAATTTTAGCTGGAAAGTTGGAAATGATAGCACTGAAGCGCTGCGCCAAAGTGCCTTCAGCTGTGCAATGCCACTGCAGCTTTTTCATAAAGCAAGCGGTCCTGAGTCATGTGTTTACAGCACACAAGGCTCAAACATTGACGAACTTGTTTTGCTGATGTGTTGAAACTGCTGCCAGTCTTCCTTGACTCCAGCACAACTGATGCTAATGCGTGCTGGCTGCACTTGTCACTGCCTCACACATACAGTTGTTCATTTACTGCTTCATCAACTGACTACAGGGTCAATTTGGGCACAGCTGATGAGCTAGCCTTGGACATGCTCATCAATGCTCTGTCCAACTTCAGCAGAGAGTGAGCTTTTCTGCAAAGACTTGATATACATACTGAATGCATGTACCAGATGCTGCATCTTTCTGGAGCCTATACGCTTTGCTGCCATTTGCCGCATGTGCTGGTAAAACAATAGAGTAGAGTCAATTTATATGCTATTGATAGATCGGACCTCAAATACACCTTCCCAGGGATGCACTGATTTATAGAGCCTGGTCATGTGCTGTTTGTTGACTGTGGCAGGATGAGTGCAACACTGGGCAACTTTGTGACATAGTTCTCCTGCTGTCTTGAAGTCTCAAGTGGAAGCAATGTTGGTTGACGCAAGCTCACATAGTGAACTGGCTGCAGGAACATGGGTATCAAAAAACTATACATTGGCGGGGAGAATGAGGACTGGGAGATTCCTGTCACCCCCCTTCCCAAGGTGCGCATCAGTATCTTGTATGTTGCTTTGTGTTGCTTTGTGTATAGCATGGGGCATGTTGTTACAAACAACATGACACAAGTCTGCTGGGATGCAGGCCAAGATGGATCCCATGCAAGGTCCAATAGACCCTTTGGACTACTGACAGAAGCGTATGCCAACCTATTCCATTGAACAGAATCTGGTCAGACATGAGTGCTGCCAGTGATAGCTGCACGACTGAGCACTGCGCATGCAACAATTGCTCGCAACCTGAAGCAATGAGTTGTGTGCACATATAATTTTGCCAGCTGCAATCTCAAACAAAGCTGTACTATGGGCATTGTGGTTAGATCTAGGGCGTAACAGAAATGCAAAGTAAACCCCCTCAAATGCACTTCTCCCCTCTGCATGCTAAGTTACTATACACAGACCATACAGTGTCTTTATGATGCATCATGCTTGCATGATTTGTTATGGAGGTCATGTGTTCTTGAAGGTTTTGAGAAAGGTGAGCATGATAAGGTTGCTTCAAAGAAACATCAAGGGCCTGTTCAAGACAACGTAGTCAATGTTGGCTGCTTCAGCAGGGATGTCCTGTCCGGCATTGTCTGCAATTTGTGACAGACTTTTCCGAGGCAGACGAGCTGAGCAGTTACCTCAATCACTTCTCAATGCTGATATATATACCAGATTCAGATATACCCACAGTATGAGAAAGACTCGATTGCAATGCCTCACTATCCTTACTAAATGCACACATTTGCAGAAGCTTATAAGCTTAATTAAGTTACACTACAGGGCAGCTAAGCTTTGTTTGATCATGATAAGTCTTGCATGTGGAAAGTGCTCAATGGGTCCATGCTCAGGACAGGGATAGCCAGCCATGAACTGCTGTCGCAATGAGGCCATGTGATCAGCGCCCATCTGTAGCAGCCAAGCATGCCAAGGACCAGCCTCTGTCATGACCTGCACACCATAGAGATGTTAGCACACGAGCAGACAATCCACAAGGCTTTTGGCCCAATTCGAACTACACCTTGTGTTCTCCATAAGCATGAAGACTGCTCACTGCCTCAACACATGGACCACTGAAGGGAGTCAATATGCCAATGTACAGCATGATTAGAGTCATTGCTTGACAGACGTCAAATATCACCTGCCAAAATTCGTGTATGTTTCTCCAACGCATGGCAAAGGTTGGCTGCTCATCAGCGAGCAGTATACCTCTTTCCTTCAGTGCAACTTCAGGTACCTGCTCCTCCCAAGTTATTGTCTACAATGGACACACACAATACGCCCATTGCTCGGGTTCTTGCAGGACAACACAACAACAGCTACCGCAAGTCACATGCACTATGTGGAGGCAGCTTGAACGTAGACCAGAAATTGTCCATGCTAATGCAACAAGGTTTGGTGGTCCTGCACGCCTCAAAATGGGTTGTGTTACCGACAAGTGAATTGTGTCAATACAACTGTTCAATGCAACTTCAAAGCTGCACCTTGACAGATTGCTTGTGGCTGCTTTCAGCAAAAGCCTTTGGCTTGTTGGTTGACAGGTCAGCCAGGCGCTGCCAAGGCCCTTGCTGCTCCACTTGACTGGGCCAGAAGGTTACAGCCAGCATGCCGCCTGCATGCACTGCTGTCGCTCAGCCTGAGACTGTTCCTCCAAGCAGAGAGCAAAAGCACGGGGGCCAACAACAGGGCTTGGAGACACAAGCTTGTGGGCAGTAGTCTTCAACAGCAGTGAATGGGATTCAGCTCTAAGAATACAACTTGGAGCTATACCTCGCCCAGCTAGCATGCACCAGCAAAATGCAGGGTGATTGCAAGTGTGGGTGACATTGCATACTATGCATGCAAGTCTGGAATGAGCTGACCTGGAGCTAGAGTGCTGACCCAGTTTGCTAAAGTCAGGTGTGCCTGAGGCAGCTGCTGCAGGCCAAACAGAGAAAATACCCCAGCAGCATCTGGGAATCTAGATGCCAGGTCGCAAGCATCTCCAACCTCAGCCCTGGCCCTGTCACTGTGCATAACAAACGAGCGGTCACGTAGCCACGGAAATAATACAAGAGCATGATGGATGAGCCAGGCATAGGAGGAAGCAGGGTCACTGTTTCACCTCTGTGCCTGGCTCACAGGAAAACCAGCAGAATCCCAGTGAGCACTTGCTCAAAAGTGATAAGCAGCAACAGAAGATGCTGAGACACTACATTGTGGATATAAAAGAGCCACATTTTCCATCTGTAGATGAGAGCAGCGAGGAGTAAACAACCCCAATTGATAACCTTGGCGTCACTACAATGAACCAGACTGTCTGAGCGTCGATGCAGCCAGCTGGAGATGGACAGATTCTTGCAAAACCACCTTTTCCTAAGGAAAGGCTCTGCTATGTCGACACTGCAGATTGTCTGCACTGTCTTTGGCTGCTTGCTGGTGATTGGCCCTGGCGGCGAGCTTGGTGGCAGTGGCCATGGAATTGTCAAGAAGATGCCTTTTTGATGGCAATACATCAGCTCACAGCTTCATCACTTTGGCTATATGGTTCTGATGACACAGGTAGAGGACTGACCTGACTCCAGCTTCTTTACACCGTGCATTTGCCAGATCAACCATGCCTTCTGCCAGATCAATGCCAATGATCTGTCTGTCATCTGAAAATGAGTTTGCTAACATCACCAGCTCATGGCCTGCACAAGCCTGCCAACCGTGGTCCAATGTGTTCTACATAAGGATGACTGTACAGAAGCCACAATGCTAGCCACTTTGCGATCACACAGTGGGCATGATACCTGGACCACATGCTGGCACCAAAATCAAGCCAGGAGGCAACTTCTGTGCTAAGAAGCGCTGCAGTGTGTGCTGTGTCCACGGCATGAACCGGGGTACCAAGTGCCTGCAATGAGGCCACAGTATCATGTACTATCAGCAGCAGTGCTTTGGATGGCCGCCCAACATTTAAGTCTGCGCGATTAGCGTTGTTTCGGAGCTACACTTTTCGTATTGATCTGCAATCTGACTCCACGATCTCCTCAGCAACTCCTGCCGTTGTTTGACTGACATCCTGACCACAGACTGTCGTTTGGTGGTACAGCTCGACGGCAGGCAGAATGAAACAACCTCGCCAACGAGCAGTCCGGTAGGAACTGACAGACTGATCGAAGTTGGTGATAAGTCAACTATGCATGGAAGTCTCACGGTGCCACCGCCGAACTTTGAGCGCTTCTTTCCGTGCTTTTAACCATGCGCGCCGTGACTCTGCGTCAGTAAGGGTGAGGGAGTTTCGCAACTTGCTTGCAGATCAAGCAAAAGAAGAAGAGCGTGTCGTAAAACGCTCGAAGGCTTAAACGCGCAAGCTTGCAAACTTTCCGACGTCACAGCGTCAACAAATTTTGCGATTTGTCCGGCGTTGCTTCAATTGTGCCCGCCGAACTTGTCGGCAGAAGACTCGCACATATTGCTCTAAGCAAGGGTCCGGCCCTTTGCCGTGGTTAAGGTCGCTCTGTGCTGGTCGGTTATTGTGCAGGATGGAAGGAGCTCAGGACGGCTGCATTTACAACTACGTTGTTAGTGCTCATAAGCCAACAGCAGTGCGGCATTCCGTGGTCGGCAACTTCACCAGCCCATCGGACTTAAATCTGATCATTAGGCATGCCCCTGTACCATGCCAGTACTTGTACCTATAGATTCTTTTCATGAATCGCAACAAAACATGTAATTCCTGTCTGCAGCAAGGTCACACGGATCGAGATATATACTCTCACTCCAGAAGGGCTGAAGGTATAATTTGAGTCTCTACTGCTGACTCAAGCTGCACAAACGGCTGTCACGTGAGCTGAGGATGTTGGGCTTTGCAGGACATTGCTGATGTTCCCATATATGGCCGCATTGCCTCAATGGAGCTGTTCAGGCCAGCGGTGGGTGCTTTGCCTAAACTGCTTGCAAATTCCTCTGGCAATGATCATCACCCTCAACTCGATTGCTGTCACTGTGCAGGGGGAGAAAAAGGATCTGCTGTTTTTCACTACAGAGAGATACAAGTTCTGTGTGCTGTATTGGGATGCTGAAAGTAGGCCAAAATGCTTTCCTATCTGACCAAATGAATTGCATTGGACATCATTTTGCTTGACACTTGCACTTCATCTTAGCATCTCCATTCTTGTTTATCCAGATAATCTGCAAACCAGAGCCAGTGGTGATCTTGCTGATCGCACTGGGCGCCCCGTTGAGCATGGGCAAATTGGCATCATTGACCCTGATTGCCGAGTCCTTGGGGTGCAGATGTATGATGGTCTGCTCAAGGTCAGCCTGCAGTGCACCACTCATTGTTGCCCATGCATGCCTTTTTTCTTGGCACAGTGTGTAGGGCTGTGAGGTCAGCCTTAAAATTACTTGCTAGTGTAGGGCCTAGCTGTTGCTGCCTGAGTGTCAAGACCTGGGGCATTCTCAGCAGGGTCAACTGCTGTCTCCTGCCAGTCATCTTTTCAGCTGCCTTTGTGTGACTGTGTCTGTCCTCCAAAGTGTGGTTCCTCATGCAGATCATTCCCATGGACTCCATGGGTTTCCACGAGGCTTGTAACATTCGAGTTGATGAGCTACAAGTTCTGAGCATGGAGTTCTTGTATGACTGCCACCGGCCTACTGTGGCACTGCTGTACCATGACAACAAGGATGTGCGCCACCTCAGAACCTATGAGATCTCTCTCAAAGATAAGGTGTATCTTCTTGCCAACTCCTTGCCTAGACTCTTCATGATGCATCCAATCCATGGTGCGTGACACGAGGGCAATTGTCTAGCTTCACAGTCTCATCAAGGTTGCTGTACGTCCAAAGCGGCAGTCACGTGTGAAAAGGCGCTTTTTGTGCACTTGACAGGTTGGGTCAACTGCATAGGTTGGGCAGAACTGGCAGCTGTCAGTGCCATACTGATGTGACTCTGACAATCTATTTTGTAGGAGTTTGTTGAGGGTCCTTTCAGCCAGAGCAACCTAGACCCTGGAGCTTCCATGCTCATCCCTGTGCCTGGGCCTCAAGGCGGGGTGGTTGTCATAGGGGACTCTGTCATTGCCTACGTGCGCAAGAAGCGTAGCGCAGATGACCAGGCTGTCAAGTCTATACAGATCAACGCTACAATTATCAAGGTACAGCACAGGCAACTGTCATCAGTGGTCATGGGCATAGCGGACACATTGTCATCAGTTTGTGTCTTTTCTACATGTGTCTGCCTGTCTGGCTTTGTTTGCCCACCTCATACATAGCTGCAACTACAGCAAATCACAATCCCATCGGCCTATCGCCGCACACATAGTGTGCTTTCTTATATGTCTAGAGTGTCAGGTCCATGACAAATAGCCGCACCCCTAGCTGCATCTCAGACTGCAATCCCTGGTCTGCTGTTGCACCATACAGGCCAGGAGCCTAAATCAGTAAGGATGCACATGATGTGCAGGCAGTGGGGCGGGTGGACCCAGATGGGTCCCGATATCTGCTGGGGGATACCCTGGGCAACCTGCACATGCTGGTCCTCAGCCATGATAGCCAAAGAGTGGTTGGCCTCAAACTGGAAGCTCTAGGCCGCATCTCTGCCCCCTCAACCATATCCTACCTGGACTCTGGTGTTGTCTTTGTGGTATGCCCCATATGTCCTTACGGCAAGGCAGCCTATGTTGATGCACTTGAAGCTGCTAGCGGCTTGCTTGCCCTGAATGACCACGTCCTTGATCTGCATATGAGTAATGCCATTGGCAACAAGATGTTACTCAGTTCAGACATGCTGTAGCCATGAACAAAAGGCAGGCTGCATCATACCTAGTGCTAAGACAGTATTGAGGTGAGCAAGCAGAATGTCGCAGCCAGTCAACACCCACAAATGTCTGAGTTGAAGGTGTGTTCTGGCGTATACAAAACCCACTAAAGATTACAGCCCTGTTGGGAGTGATGCAGCTTGGTATGTGTGTGTGTGTGTGTGTGTTGCAGGGCAGCCTGTATGGGGACAGTCAACTGATAAGGCTGCAGGCTGAGGCAGTGGACCCAGCCCAGCCCAGCAACTTTGTGGAGGTCATGGATGTGTGGACCAATCTGGGGCCCATCATTGACTTGGCTGTGGTAGACCTGGAGAGGCAGGGCCAAGGGCAGGTGGTGACTTGCAGCGGGAAGGGCCCTGACAGCAGCCTGAGAATTGTGCGCAATGGCATTGGCATGATTGAGCAAGCTGCTGTGGAGCTGCCTGGTCAGTGCTAAGCTACTATATTGCTGTTGCTGAGTAATCTTTCTGGTCTGGACGTAGCATATGTGCAGATGTCAGGGCACAGTGGCTAGATTTAGCAGAACAGCAGTTTGGTCTCTTCAGTCATTGGCACCACATGTCAGTGTGAAGGCTGTTCAGAGAGCGTGTTGTTGGCCATCTAAAGTTTTGGGTCTACATTAACAGCTGACGGTGCAGCCAAACTGCCCTGCACAAGGCAGGGTCAGTATCGCTTATTTTGTTTTGCAGTAAGGTTCCTCAAAACGCGCTTTGTCAAATGGTGCAGGCATCAAGGGAATCTGGAGTCTGCAGAAGAGCAGCAGTGACAAGTTTGACACATACCTGGTGTTGGCCTTTGTTGGGGAGACCCGCATTCTAGAGATCAATGCTGAGGATGAGCTAGACGAGGCAGAGATTGATGGCTTTGATGCTGAACAACAGGTGCAGACACGCTGTGTCTTTCTCAAGTCATCATCTCAGCATGACTTTAGCAGAGAGTTGGAATGCATATGTGTCAGGGTTGTTGACCTTGAGCTAAAAGGCAGCATTCCCATCTTCAGCTTGAGCTGTACTTAAAAGGTGGCTCTGTTAAGACAGACAAATGGTAGTAGAAGAACTGAGATGGTATGGTGATTGCAGACGCTCTATTGTGGCAACATGGTTGGGGACCAGATGGTGCAGGTCACCTCTGCTGGAGTGCGCTTGCTAGCTGCACAGACAGGCGCCCTCCACCATGAATGGCTCCCCCCCTCAGGCCTGCAAATCAACCTTGCCTCTGCAAGCCCCTCTCAGGCTAGTCCCCAACACACCCACCCTGCCCTTCCCTGTCCTACCCTATAGTCCAAACCTGCCCTGCTTCATCTTGGTGTTGTCCCAATTTAAAAATTGTATATGAGTCAGCAAGGCA
>JAABUK010001217.1_pt1 | contig 49966 bp, 71 predicted proteins | sample 5559141 | NCBI WGS metagenome assembly JAABUK01 (sample SAMN10711869, study PRJNA513367) | rock metagenome | isolation source: Antarctica rocks | place: Antarctica: Victoria Land, Pudding Butte nord | collected 2016-01-03 | reverse complement strand
CCGGGTCGTTCATGCGACAGCTGGTGATGCTGCCGGCCCAGTCAAGCATCAACACACAAGTTGCTTGACACTTGTCTGGCCTGTTAGGGACTACCAGCTGTCACACGAAAGACCCATACTCACCCCCCAAGCACCCACTAGAGTCCTGCTGAGTGAAGGATCTCAGGATCTGTCGTGGGATAGTTACTGTTGCTGTGTGGGTATGAATCTGTCCTGTAGTACCTGGTACTGCTGTGTGAACCAACATCTGGTGTATAACAGTCAAGCTCAGTCAAGCCCAGTCAAGGAACAGACATCATGCTGGGTGAGCACATATATGTCATGCACTAGTCGGTATGCTTTTCTGTCTGTTTGATTGAAGCAGAACCAGTCAGCTGTCATTGTTTTTGACAGTCCAATCAGGCTCCAAGCATTTACGACAAATTAATTACATCTTCTAGGCACGAGGGTCTGATGATGACATGCGTTTTGATCAGCAGGCCTCATGTGCATCCAGGCGACTAGCCAGACTTACCAACCATCTTTCAGTATGCATCAACAAACATATGTTGACCATCTCATTGCTGCATTGTTACACTGCTCAGCTGTTCAGCTGCTCAAGACTGTAATTTATCTGGCCCTAAGGGAAGACTTATGTTCAATGAAAGATGATGCATCACATCAACAAAACTGATGAAAGTATATTTGCTCGTGTAGGCTTTTGGGACAATTGGGCCAATGGAGACAGCCTACTACAGGGCAACAGGCAAGCAGCTGCTGCTGTCAGAACAGGACCTCCTGGACTGTGGCTGGTACCTCAACAACAAAGCCTGCTTTGGCGGCTACCAGGTCAGCTTCCTCATGAGCCCTCACTGACTCACATGCCTCGTGTCCAGCCCTGCAGCTATGTCAATGTTGGCTGACACGCTGGTATTATGGCTCCCTGATGCTTTGTTTGCCCTCCCCCAAAAGCCATCATCCTTCCCTTCTTTCTCTGCTCTGCCCTGCCCCTTTCCTGCCCTTTCCCTTCTCTGCCCTGCCCCTTTCCTGCCCCTCCCCTTCTCTGCCCTGGACTGCCCTACCCTGCTCTGCCCTGCCCCTCCCGTCTTGTCCCTGCCGTGCCTTGTCAGGCAGCTGTGCTACATCAGCTGATCCATTTCCTTGATTGTATGCATGCTTACTGCAGTGTCTCTTCGTACATCGCTCTTTGCAACATCCATCATTGATGCAACAAAGTCAACTCTCATATATGCATTAGGACAGTTGCAACACTTTGTAGCACAAGTCATGGCCCAAAGGCATGACCTCAGTCAGCAGATTGTCCCCCAAGCGCTTGAGCATCCCCCAAAAAACAGCCAAAACATTCAGCAAAGACGCTGTATAATTGATTTGAAATATTACGCAAACCTGAAACAAAAATTACGGGAAAAAAGAAGAATTTGTTTGCAGGACTTAGGTCTGCAGTGGCTCATGACCCGGGGGAAGATTGCCACAGAGGAGGCTTACCCCTATCAGGGGGTTGACAACTTCTGCTCTGCCAAAGGCCGCAAGCACATCAAGTTCTCGGTACGCACCATCGGCATAGTTTCGTGCATCACAAGTTGTCTGCTCAAAGTTTTGGTACGCACCATCGGCATAGTTTCGTGCATCACAAGTTGTCTGCTCAAAGTTTTGGTACGCACCATCGGCATAGTTTCGTGCATCACAAGTTGTCTGCTCAAAGTTTTGGTACGCACCATCGGCACAGTTTTGTGCATCACAAGTTGTCCGCTCAAATTCTCGGTAGCCACCGTCGGTATGTTTTCGTGCATCACAAGTTGTCTGCTGCAGTTCTCGGTACACACCATTGGCGTGTTTTTCTGCATCACAAGTTGTCTGCTCAAATTCTTGGTACACATTAATGGCATTGATGTGTTTTCGTGCATCACGAGTTGTCTGATCAAGTTCTTGGTATGCAGCATTGGCATGTCTTCGTGCATCACAAGTTGTCTGCTAAAGTTCTTGGTACGCACCATTGGCATTGGCATGTCTTCGTGCATCACAAGATGTCTGCTCAGTGCAGCACCTGCATCAAACGCTCCCTTGTGGGTATCAGTTTGTTGCCTGATGACCCAATCATGGCTGTATTCACACCAGCAAGAAATCATCTGACACCTCACCGCACTTACAGCTATTATCGTTGTTGTGACTGCCAGTCTGGGCAGCTGCAACTGTTGCTAATGTCTTGTCAAAGAATCCCATTGTGCAGCTGTGCGGTCAATCCTAGACCTGCCTGTCCCAGTATGGACACCACAGGCTTCAGCCATACCAAGAGGCAACACAGTGAACACAGAAATTCGACTGGCTGGTTTGAGAAAGTATGAGCGCAAGTTGCAGCATCTTGATGTGCAGAGCCTGATGATGCAGCTGGATCAAAGCACAGCACATGCAGTGTAGCTAAAACATCTCCACAATGTAACAACGCGTTTTTACTGTCCCCAAACGTTTCTGGCGTTTAGATTCCCAGTGTGGGGATGACGTTTCTGAATGGAAATAGACATTTCGGGATTAAACGGGCTGCTGATAGATCTGATGTCAATGAAATGAACAAACATTTTTGATGTCATTGAACTGCGCTGCTGCAGGGCAACTTTGTGCAGACTGATGGCAGTGAGTACACGTTTTTGCTGTCCCCAGACGTTTTGGGATTGAAAAGAGTTGTTGATAAATTTGATGTCAATGGATTGCGCTGCTGCAGGGTGACTTCGTGCAGACTGATGGCAGTGAGTATGCCCTAAAGGAGGCCTTGTACACCAAGGGACCCATGACAGTGTCTGTAGATGCTGGCCCAGATTCCTTTGTCTTCTACTCCAGTGGAATCTACAACAACTCTGCCTGCAAGAGTGACTACAAGGGTGAGCACCTGCTCACTGCTCATGTTCTGCCAGTCCTGCAATTTCTTGGAGACTACATGGTTTCAGTCATCTCAAATCAATGTTCAACTCAAATTTCTTTTTGTAAGGTAATGAAATAAAAATAGAAATGTTATGACAGGTGTTGGCCACATTCAACATGTTCTATGACATGCAGCATAGAAGTGTCAGTCCACAGACATAGTTGTTGTGAAGGACTCAAGCTTGCTGCTTTTTGCTTGACATTCAGACATAGCTTGTTCATGAAACTCGAGGTCCACCATCAGGTTGCCATTTTGTTCTGTAAGGTGGCATGGTCTGCACACTGGGGTGACAGCTGCTGTATGTGCTGCACTGCGTAACAGATTCACAATGGACATGGCAGGCATGCCTTTGCCTTGCACAAGTCATGTGGCTCATGACAGATTCGTGTATCGGTTCCTTGCATACAGTATAATTCAGCAGAAGAACTTGATCATCAGACCAGGCTGAGGTGTGTTTTATAACAGCACGCTCTGTTTGGCAGGGATTGGTGACACATGCCCTCAACAGATGTGTGTTGCTTGCAGATTTGAGCCATGCAGTTTTGGTCTCTGGTTACGGCACAACAGACGAGGGACAAGACTATTGGTTGGTCAAGAACACTTGGTCAGCTCTGTGGGGTGACAAGGGCTACATCAGGATTGCTAGGAACCCTCAAGACTGTGGCATTGCTACGCAACCTATGTATGTGGAACTCAAGCTTGAATAGAGACTCTTCTTCGGTAGGAGTGTGACCAGGGGATGTTATACTGACTGGTATGCAATCAGACCAACTGTGAGAGTCATTGTTCATCGCAAGGTGGCTGGCAACAGCAGCAGGAGTGCTGTGTCTGAGGGGGGTTGTTTCGTGTTTTCATAAAGGCCTAGCAAAGCTTTATCTGTGCAAGGGTTCAGGAAGCGGTGAAGCATCCAGTAACTGCAAAGCAACTGAGACTGCCAATCTGATTTGTCAGTACAGTTTTGATCAAGTGCATTGCTTATCATCACAGACACACGCGATGTGTGCGACAGCCTGATGGCTGCTATGTATGACGATTATAGCACCAAGCCAAATGCTGCCTAATTTATGTTAAACAAACTTTGACTGAATATTTATTGCTTTCTCCCAATAGTCTCCTACTTGCTTGCAAGCTGACAACTTATATTATATGTGCTGTCACTGTTGCTCGATTGCTGTGACAGGTGACAACGGTTGTCAAGTCATCAACCAGGACGTCATTCACAACTTTCCTGTCCGTTGTTTTGTGATGGACATCATGTAAAAGGCAAGTCTGCAGCAGTCCATTCCTTTTCTTTTGTCTAGGTTGTTCACAGACCCTCCAATCGCCAAGCCCCACATGTACACACAACGTGTTTGGCTTGAGGTCAGTCCACCATGGAACATTGTGATGATATGTATGCTGAACTCATGGTGTGATCACAAATTCTGAGAACATGCTGCAGCTTGAATCAACCTTCTGCCAATCTTTTTACTTGGTACAACTGAACACTTCGAATATTTCTGTTGCAAGCACAAGTCTGAAAAGATGTACCATTATTGTAATTGTTTGGCGAGCTGGAAATGATTTCAATCATGCTGGCAGTGAGCATGTGACTTTTCATAGATCTATGATTTGCCATGCTAAACTGACACAAAACGAACATTCTTGCAACAAAGATGCTTGCAGTAACTCTTCTCAGCTCCAGTCATTTGGCGGCATGCAAACACCGTCTGTTAACGTTTAGCGAATTAGTATTTTGATTATCACACAAAAGGCAAATTCTGTTGAAAGAATTAATTGACAATATTGTCTGTACAGCATTCTTCTAGCTTGCTAATGTAACAGTTTCTGCCAAACCGTTTGATAACACTAATTTGACCTTGAATGCTTTTCAGCTCAGAGACAGAAAGACTTATATAGTCAGCAAAACTTGTCAGAGCATGACCAATCTGTCTTGGGACCTGGTGGGGCAGTTCATATGTGACGCTCACAGGCGTCTCTGTGCAAGTGTGTATGCAAGAGAGCAGGGCACAACAGGATTGGGACGGAGCGAATTAGTTACAAGCAGACGCGGCAGCAGCTTGGTGAGAGCCTGAGCTTTGTCAAGAATTGAGGAAAAGTGTGGAAAGTGTATGTCTGAGCGACTGAAAGTCACCTTATATAGGACTACATAATCATCAATCATTCACCCACTAAATGCAGCTAGGGTGAAGCCAGGGTAATGCAAATGGGAATTGGTCCCAGCAAAGCGTTGACTATTTGACTGACTAATTATCACATGACTCAGGTGTTCAGCATGACTAAGGACTGTGCTTCACCCCTGACTAACATGCACATGATATACGCGTCTTGATTGCTGCTATGTATGATAATTATATCGGCTGCTAACTGCTGCAGCATACGTACTTGACTAGATATCTAATGCTTCGTCACACATATCCAATTAACGTAATTGGGACAGAGACTACAACGTGCTGTCCACTCAAAAGGCAGTCACAAATATCAACAAGAAACTACTAAATTGGTAGGGTACTCCTAATCCACACTACACACAAAAGTTGAATGTCCAAAACAATGTTCATACAGCACTCTGCAGTTACCGTCATCAAAACCTCAACAGACCCGACACAGCTGCAGCTGTATGCTGCCAGCCACAATTGCAGGCATACCTATAGACTAGCCAGCGCTTTGTTGCAAATGAGCTTTAATTGAAGACAATCCTTGCCTGTACTGGTGCCTCCACTGTGAACTGCACGTGTGGCTTGTAGGCAGCTAAATTGCACGCCAAACGGACTAGATGAACAGCTGTCTTGTCATCTCCTGGTTGAAACTCTGTGATTGACACAAGACTTAGGTCCTTGAGGAGTGAAGTCTCTTGAACATTGTCCCAAAGGGTCATGTGGCCAGACAAGACTATACGCTGCAAACTATACATAGCTTTTCAACTTACCTCAAAACGAGCCGTACTGTATGGACATGTGTCTGATTCGCACCAGGGCTCGGCAGCTACTGTCAACAGTGTCAACTGCTGAAGCTGAGTTAGATCATTAGAGAATGTCACCGCACCTTCTATGTTAAGTTCCAGAGAATATAATGATGTCAACCCGTAAGTCCAGCTGCCGTCTAAAACATTGCCAGAGGTTTCCATGGTCACACCTAAGTGCCTGAGCTGGGTTAGACTTGAGATTTTGGGTGGAATACACAGCAAGTGATCCGTTCCAACAGTGAAGTGTGCGCCCGCATGTGAGCCTGAAATTGAGCAGTTGACAACATCTAGACTTGTGAGCCCACTGCAGCTTACCAAACCATCACCATGCAATGCAGACAATGTGGCATTGTAGACTGTCAAGTCCTTCAACCCTGGTGTACAGCAGGCCAGTTCAACACATGATGCTGTTCTGTCCTCAACATGATGGCGAGTCAGATGGCTGCTGAGAGGCACATTACTGTACTGTCCTTGCTGCAAGAACATGTCCTGAAGGCTGTGCAAGCCTTGAAGAGGCTTCACATCTAGATCGCTTCCCTTTGGGTTCGATAGTGAGCACTGTGTGATGGTGGTGAAGACTGACAGCGCATGCATGTGAAGCATCCCACTTTCTGCTAGACAGACCTCTGTCAGCTGAGAGGAAGGGCAAGCGAGAGCGCCAAGAAGAAGGGCCTGGCTGTCAGCGTTGCACGGTGCCAAATCAATACGAACATGGCTTCTGTACCGCTGCAACCAGCGTAGAAGGCTGGGCCAGGACTGCCAGGACATATATCCTGGTAGTAACAACTGGTCCAGGAGCTCAGGGTGCTAAAACTTTGTTGAACTTGGTGCAGACCAGTCTCAACTGGTGAAGCTGTGCTTGTTCAGTTACGTCATCTACCTTACTGCCACCAAACATTTTGCACTTAGGCTTCAAACAGGCAAACACCTTGTTCCACACCTCAATGGGCAGCTGTAACGCATCGGTGTGGCGGTCGGCTCTCTCCATTGCTACTCTGCAAGCAATCGCGAGACTGTAGAACTCAGGCGCAGTGCGGACGATCTGACCAGATGCAATATACCACGGACGAGAATAATGCATTTTGAATATAGCAGATGGACCTGCAGCAGGTGCACAACCGTCAGGCCCAGCGCTCCCGGGCTGTCCGAAGATCTCTGTGGAAGTGATCAGTGATGTGAGTATATTTGTTTCGTTGAGCACTGCACGAGGGGTCGATCACCTTGCCGTTCAAGAGAGCGCTCTGTTCACGCTTGCATCGCTACGTACAAGAAAAGCATAAGTACGTTATTGCGCTGGCACAGCAACCATTACATGGAGAGGGAGAGATTACAAAGCTTTAGCCACTCGGGGGTCCCCCTCCCCCCCACCCCCCCTCACAAGTCCTATCACATTGCAGAAGAAGACACAGGTCAAATTTGGAAGACGTCGAGGCAGCTTAGAACAAACTTGAAAACTTGCATGTGATCTTGTTGCGCAAAACAGGACCTCATTGTGTTGGTGTCCCAAAAACAAAACAGCACACAGCTGATTAAGTGTGTAGAGAGCCATAAGTTCAGAGATCATGTGCACCTATCATCTGCAACAACCACAACACCACAATGTGTGCACACCCTAGTAGCCCTGGCAACAACCTGGCACCCAGCAAAACAGCCAAGAAGAACTGGCAAGTGATGAGAATCAAGTCTAAACAGCAGAAACCGTTGCATGCGCCTACCAGACACAGGTAGCTGACAACACCGCCTACGCTGCCGCGCCAGCTGACTAAAAGGCCTAAAACACTGGTGGTACATGCATGCAAACCCCACAGCATGGGCTGCCCTAAGACGGTATAGTGCATAGTCATGGTTGCTGTGGCATTGTGGCAGGCACTAGTGGTTCAGTACTGCAACTCTAGGCTTCGTGGAAGCTCTAGAGCTGTCCGCACCTCACTGCTAGCAATGTATCTTGAGGCCGTGCTAACTGACCAAATTCTTCAGTCCAGTACAGTGCAAACGGTACCAAGTCACCACTTTCACGCAACCAAACAGAGCAGTGGCAAAGCAGGGGCAAAGCAGTGCTTCAGGTTGTCGTCATCATCTAGCTAATGACAAATCTTTGCAGGTGTTCCAGAGCTCAGCAGCAGCAAGACAGTGACATGCCTCATGCCCAAGTGGTTCTGTTGAGAGCTCTCACTACTTCTTTGGTGATGCTGCCAGCATGGCTGATTAACAAAAGCTACACTTGCCTTTGCGACACTTTTCTGTTTATGCTTTGCCTAAACCAGTTGCCTTGTTATGCCAAATGCATGAAGTTGCAGGCTCTCAGTCACTTGAGTCAAATGGGCACTGGCCCCTGAACCTTGATCTCTCAGCGGCAAACTTCTGCAATGTGACACCATGCAGCAGCCGCCCTGCAACAGCCCAGCAACAGCCCTGCAACAGCCCTGCAGCAGACCTGCAACAGCCCTGCAACAGCTCTGCAACAGCCCTGCAATAGCCCTGCAACAGCCCTGCAACAGCCCTGCAATAGCCCTGCAACAGCCCTGCAACAGCCCAGCAGCGGTCCATCATAGGCCCTGCTTAAATCAACAAATTGCCTTCAACAGCGGATCCTCTTGTCTCAACCTCTTAAGCCAGAAACACAGCTGGGGAAGACATGTAGGTACCGGTAGGCTGCTGAGCACAACGCCTATTCGGTCAAAGTTCTGCAGAATATGTGATGTGACTGATAAGACAATGCGAAGCAAGCCTTGCTTCTGCTATAGCATTGTAGCTACAAGACATATCTATCGATTGAGTTGTAAGCTTGTTGATGCTTTGGCAAAGTCCAGCTTGTCTGCAGCTCCAGCTACGGCATCTCAGCTGTGGATTTCCAGAGACGGCAATTTCAAGCAATCTCCTGTAACTACCACAATGTTGCAGGAGTGCTGGTCTCCTTGAAAGCAGTCATGTACAGAAACTGAAGCTGACAGAAAACATCGATATATATTCATTACCTCAATGAGCTACCATGAAGCTGTGCCATACAATGCGTATGCAGTAGCTGTGCCTAAATTCTTGGCCTTGGCTCATGCCGCACCTATGCCTGGAACATCCTAGGTCTGCTGATCTGCTAATCTGTACACTTCTGTCTGTCAACTTGCAGAAGCCTACAGTGTATGTGATAGGTGAATTGCTTCAGACACAGCAGAGCACAGATGTGAAAGGTCCTACTGCGGCTGCCAATTTTGATGTCAGATGTGAAAAGGTTGGCCGGTTGACGCTGCGCGGTTGATGCGCATGGCGTCATTTCAGGTCGCTTGCAGCCATTGACCTGCTTGTGTGTCGTGGCAGACTCCCGTAACAGGGGCTCCGTGGCTCACAAGCCTCGTGACACAAGGCGGCATCAGTGCATCACAGAGTGCATCACTTCCGTCACGATTCACAATCGCGCATCACATCAAACTTGTCTTTGTGTCTTCATCTACTCCAAAGCTTATTAAGCCATTATGATCACCGCCATGTCACCCACCAGTGTTATCGGTAGCCGTGTGCAGCTTTCCGCAAGATCACAGCGAAGATCCGCCCCGAGTCGCAACTCGGTTCTGAGCGTAAGGCCCTCTGTCATTCGCCGAGCAGGCGAGGGTTCAGGTCCACAGGACCCAGCAGGACCTCGCGGGGAGACAACCGAGCAGATACGTGATGTTCAAGAGCCAAACATTGACCAGTCAAAGACAGAAAACATCCAGCCAGGCAACATTAGCAGCGAAAACGCTGAGAGACGGGCAGATATTGGCGCCACTCGGCCACCAACTTTATTTGGTAAGAAACTCTGTCGGTCAGCTTTCCTGCGAACGTTTCCTTACGACATCAGTTTACTTGACACGGGTTGCGCATGCACGGTGTCCTAAGCAAGTTGCTGTCTGCAGAAGCGCAGTCTTTTGACGGCCCCGCTCCAGAGACCATCAATGGACGTCTTGCGATGCTGGGTGTGACCTCAGCCTTGGCTGCTGAGCTGGTAACTGGAGTGGGCCTCAGAGAGCAGTGGCTCAAGGCACCTGCCCCAATCTTGTTCAGCTTTGCTATCATTGCCATTGCCTCGTACATCCCTATCCTGAAGGGCTTTACCAGGTATGCAGCCTTCATTTGCACTCGAAGCACAGTGCAAATGAAGTCACGCTGTTTTGACCACTTAAGCTACTATCGTGAATGATTCACAGTACCTAGGAATGCCAGCATGTTAGGTTATGAAACAAACATGTTCAGTGCTAAGTATCTTTGATTGCTTGTGCAGAAAGGAGCCCTTCGAGAATGGTCCTTTCACTACCAAGGCTGAAAACTGGAATGGCCGTGCTGCCATGATGGGTTTCACATTCTTGATTGTTACAGAGGCGCTCTCTGGCAAAAGCATCCCTCAGTTCTATGGTCTCCTGTAGAGTGGCTACTTCTAGTCAGTGTGTAAGTGTTCAGGCGTGCATCTAGGCAGCTCAAATTGATCATTTGATACTGAGTAGTCTTTTATTTGATTTTGCATTGCTGGCTGTGCTTGATTCTTTGTTATTTATGCTGCAATTATTTTTGATGGAAGAATGTTCGGATATGACATAGAGAACAGATAGTTGTATATGTGCCTGCAAGATTGAGTGCAACTGGACAGTCGACTACAAGTCTGAAGTACCTAAAGAACTCACTGGTCATATATTTGTGGTTGACACAATTGCCATCAGTGGCATTATAGTGCTAGCACTTTGCGACTGTGCATGCAGGATGCGTCACAGATGTCAGTGTCGTCTCAACTTGCTGATCAGCATGCTGGAGAGCTAGCTGTTACGCTGTACCCTGGTATTCGCAGCGCTGTTCTGAATTCAGTTTCGAAACGCCTCTCTGAGAGACTCTCTCTCTGCCCCTCACAATGGCCCTTTGCAGCTTATTCATATGCATACACACATGCTGGTCTGTTCGCGTATCAGCTTTGGCTTGTTCTGTCTAGTGGCAGGGGTACGTAAAAACTTGTGGTAGTGAAGACGAAAAAGGATTTTGCAGGCATCTCTGCGTACGTGAGTATTACCAATGCTATCGATCATTCGTGTTTGATCGTTGTGAATTTGTTTGAGAAAGTTGCCTCGCTCTGTTTTGTTGCATACTCTACTCATATGAGTTGATGCCTGAAACGTGTTTAACATCGAGGGTGCGTATCACAATCTGGTTCACTTGACGTCTTGTATTGTGACGCACGTCTTGACTTTGCGAGACTGTACCAATTTCGGCTGGTTAGGTCAAGTCACTTGGGCGTCTGATTGATCTGCTTGCATCGCGCGCGACTGTACAACAGCCTGACTGAGCTTGGCTACCGCGTTTACTTTTCCCACCGCAAAGCTTGGCTGTTTAGAGCCGTCTTAACATGACTGCAAACCAGGCTTCTGCAGCTCAGCAGACGGAAGCTGTGAAGCAGGAATCGGATGCAGACAGCCAGCTCAAGATCGCTCGTGCACGCTCAGATATTCTGTCGGATGCAGAAGACGAGCACGGGCCCTCGTCTCCTCACTTTTACTCCCAGTCTGTGAGGAAAAACTCACGTTCTCTAGACAGCTACATTTCTGACATCGAAAACAGCGCTCCTGACAATGCACATGACATCAAGTTTGACGACGCCAGCCAGAATGACCCAGAATCTGATCAGCAAGTGCATGAGCAAGCTGTGAGACTAGATCTCTTGCGTCGGCAACACTCTGCCAGGGCCAGGCAGACTTTGGAGCACCTGCAGAACACAGCAGCACCATCATCGGGTTCTCAGGCAAGCGAGAGCCCCCGCAGAGGGACGTCAGAGACAAGGCGCTCCAACAGTGGCCTGTCTGTTGACATGGTTCGTGAGCAGTCACAGCAACTTAAGCAAGCCTCTGGTGACCTCAAAAGGCTGGCAGAAGAGCAGCGAACTCTTGCGGAAGAGGCTGTTGCCAACTTCCTGCTTCAGGTAGCTTTGCATGCATTTAAGCATCCCATCGAAAGCATGTACTTCATACTGGTCTTGTACATGCATGGACTGTGGTAGCTCTGCATGCATGTAAGCATCCCATGGAAAGCATGCGCTTCATGCTGGTCTTGTACATGCACGAACCAGGATAATCCAGCTGGTCTGTCGCCAGACAGCATAGTTTGTACAATGAATGCATGGGAATTGACATATTGCTTGAGGTTGGTAGGCTGTGCATCTGTGCAGGAGGACATGATGATGGGAGAGGGAGAGACCTCTGAACAGCAGGAGGGATCACAACATGTGGGTCTCTTGCTGCTTGTGTTTGGTTTTACACGATAATTGTCCTGTACACATTGTCATGAACAGCAATGATTACACAGCAGGAGTGACTGCATACCTGTACAGCACTTTTCACAATTTAAATAAGCACACCTGACTGTATAGGACGACATGTATTGCTAGGTACACCAGTTTCTTGAAGAAGCCACCTATTCATCCTAGCTGACTGTGCAGGTCGGCCTTTCTCAAGCCTTAAATGATGTGTTTGAAGACAATCAGGGCAGCTCTCGCACCTCTTTGACTCGGCAGCTCGAGAAGATTCGCAGAGCTGAGCAGGTAGGGTCTGTCATCTTGCATAAGTGTCTGATTTCGAAATGCAATCATGCGCGCTGTGTTGCATTGCATGTAACACATCATGCCATTTATTTCTGGGCCTTGTGCCTTTAACTGGGACGTGCATGCTATCAGTTAAGCTGTGCTGCATGTGTAATTCATCTCATGTTGACGTGCTGTTACGTATCTATTACTTTTACGCTACTACACTTGCAGAACATCACCCACCACAAGCTCCCTTGCATGGCTTGCGTGATGTCTGCACAGCCACAGCATCAGCAGAATGAAATCGTAATCACCCTGTAAGTACAACTGTGTGTGTTCAGGCAATCAAGGATGCTGAAGCAGACGAGCGCATTGCGGATCAGCTGGCAGCTCTACAGATTACATTGTCACAGTTAGCTGAGCACGAAGCTGCACTTGATGGCAGCACAAGCGCCGAGGCAGATACTACTGGCGCCACCAAAAACCATCGACCTGATTCTACCGACAAGGTATCTTGTTCTTATCTTGTTTCTGTCTTGTTCTTATCTTGTTTCAATGCAGCCATGTCTGTGTCCATGCAAGAGTGTAAGTGCTTGCATGAAACTTGTGCCAGAGCTTGTCACCAATGGGACGCATTGCTGACTGGATTTGCTTGAGAGAAAGCAGTGCCCATCGATGACTTTCACAGACTAGTCTGCAATGCAATGCCAAGAAAACAACAGTGTGATGGCTTTCGAATCGGCTGGCGAGTGCTGCAAGACTGCAGCATTTCATCCTGTATTTTGCATGCTGCAGCTTTTAGGTACTTTCATAGGGCCTCTGCTGATTGCACTGAAAGACCTCTTAGGCCCCCAGTTGTTGCTCACAACTGATCTTAAACACACCATGATATGTTGCCTGTAATGTGTTCCATGCCTTTGGGTCACAATTGTGTGCAATGACACGGTGGCTGCAAATCTCTGCCCCGCATGTACCTAGCTCATCATGAGCTGAAAAGCGAATTTATTATTATTGTCATCATCATCATTATTATTATAGTATTGTTTATAATTTTACTAGTAGTGTTAGTGGCTGCGAATCTGTTGCAGGCGTCCCCCATCTTGCCAGCAGGCAGGCACCTTTTGAAAGACATTTCTGAGAACAGCCAGGAGGGCATTGACTCATCCATTGGCCACAGCTCCTCATCTCACCACTCCCACATGGCAGCTTCAGCCTTTGCTGCTGTGAGCCAGGTCCTGGGCTTCCAGGCTGATCCTGAGGATGATCAGGAAGATGATCAGGATCATCTCAAGCTGGATGGTGTTGACTCAGCACAGGCTGATGAGCAGGCAGCACAGCATGAGCAGGACCAAGCTAAGAGTCCCACCACAGCTGATAGCACCAGCCAGACAGCCAGTAAAGGAAAGCAGCAATCGACGCATCAGATGGACAGCACAACAGACAGACAGCCTGCTCCTCTGACCGCTGACTCCCTGAAGACGCTAGCTAGCAGCACAGAGGATGAGCAACCAAGCGTTGCTAGTGCCGTAGCAGCGCCTGATCAGGACCTGCTGCCTCAGTCCCCAGAGCCGACCAAGGAATCCCGGGAGTTAGCCACAGCAGGCTCAACAGCTGGCAGTCAGACCTTTGATACAGAGCTGCATGACAGCGTTGCTGCACTAGTGCAAGAGCCAGGCAACACAGGCACCTCCAGCGAACAGCCAACGCAGCCACCCAAGGGTGTTTCAGATCCCTCTGTGGATGCGCTGATCCTGCAATCACTAAAGGAGGATGTGACCAGCCCAGCGTCAGGATCCAGCAGTCATGCATTTGATGCAGCACTGCAAGACGGCGTATCTGCGGCTGTTACGACTGGCGTTACTGCGGAACCAGGTGACTGCTGGGCTAGTCTTGCATTGGCATATGTGTTGGGCTGATGCTGTAGTGGCTGCACCTGTACAGAGAGCGGCCGTGTCCTTGCTGACGTGTGTGTTCAAGAGAACAAAGTGTAACTTGCAAAGCCGGTATTGTTGACAGTCTGACACCACATGACGCAAAACCGGTTGTGATAGGTATGTGCTTTTTTAACCCAACCTGACCCTTGTGACCCATAGGTCGGACAAGTTTGCAATTCATGTTCTGTCACAGGAGAAATTTATCGAGGATGCTGAAAAGTACGGCACACCGTGCATGTACAGTTGCTGCTGTTGAGTCACTATGCTGTTTTAGGCATGTTACAAACAAATGTCTACAGCAAGTTGATGCCGATACTTATGTTTTGCAGATCAGACCAGCTTGGTTTCTGACTCTGTGGCTCCTCTTGACAGCAGCAGCAGTTCAGGGCTGGATACTGCAGGCTCAAGTCAAGGGGCCCTTGCTGGCACACAGGCCCTGGGATCAGTCACCAGGGAAGCTGCAGACAGCCCTGCCCAGGAAGCCACATCAGCACGAGATCTGGCAGCTGCACCAGCCGCTGAGGAAGCTGATGACATACCCATGTACACCCTGGGAAGTGATGATGAAGATGATCTTGCAGTTGTGAGCAATGTAGAGCAAGCTAGAGAATCACAGGTAGGGCAATGTGGCAACTGCCTGTGTTTGTCCAAGTTAGTGGGGTGTACACCAGAAAAGGGTAGCACTGCTAATGAGCAAGCTGTTCAGCACCAAACAAAGCTGAATTCAGAGCGGTACAAGATGACAACTCGGTCGTGGTGCGTGCCTCAGCTTCTTAGTTCGTCTCAGCCTAAACCCCGTGTTTGCATTTTGGTCTGCCAGAAATTGGTTGCTGCCTCTTCTCATGCACAGCTGTCTGGCACCACTGCAAAACAAACCAACTATTGTTTCTCTCTTTGAAACCAAGGTATCAGAAAATTAAGGACCAACAGGCCTGAGACAAATTTGAAACCTTGTCTGCCCTTGTAAACAGCAAACCTAAATGGCTTCCAGCTTTCAGAAGCCATGTCTGATGACAAAGCTGGTCTGTTCAGTCAACATACTCTTGAGTCTTGCTTATGTTGGCCGACTGACCTGTGCAGCTGCTCTTCCAGAGGCTTTTGTCATGATTGCTGACTGCCATTTCTGTCATCAATTTCTCCAGATCTCTGGGCTGCCACCTTAGGAGGCTCCGGTATGATCGCTGAAAAGCGTAAACTTTTCTTTCTTTTCTGTTTCTCCAGACTCTGCCTTGATTCAGGCTGTTTGCTGTTGTTCAGGCAGCCGCCGATGAATTCATACACAGCAGCAGACCTGCTACACCAGAAGGGGACCCACCCCCCCAAGACACATCTTCACACGCCTCCTCCCTACCCCCGCCCCCTTCAGGTGATACCAGCTGCTTGTTGCAGGGCAAAATCCCACGTCGCACAATAGTATTCATATGATTAAAAATAATAATAATAATAATAATAATAATAATAATAATAATAATAATAATAATACTAATAATAATAACAACAATAATAACAATGTTGATAATAATAATAATACGCCTTCCAGCTCATGGTGAGCTAGGTACGTGCAGGACAAGTCTTGTCTCTCCAAAGCTGTCTGTCTTGGGCATCTCTATAAGGTCATCAGATGCTCCTTACCTCTTTGTACCCTGCTACACTGCTTGGCCTATCAACATGGCTTGCATGGACCCAGGCAACAATGCAGATTGTCTTTCAAGGAGACATCTTGCTTACATGCATTTGTCAGAACAGACTGCTGGTGACACTGACATGTCAGCCAAGCATCTCTTCTCAGTCAGTCAGTCAGTCAGTCAGTCAGTCAGTCAGTCAGTCAGGGATTTTGCAGTCATTGAGGCCAGTTGGTCAATTTGCCTAGGTTTGCCTGGGTTGCAGTCTTTCATCACAAAATGAAACGGACAAAACGATAACACAGACAAACAAAGACATCACCAGACAATTGTTGGTAAGTTGTGACCGTGCTGGGCAAGTACACAAAATATGCAACAACTAATCTCCTATCCTTGGCCTTCTGTGCAGGCCCTCAGCAGCAAGAAGAGGATGCACAGGCTGAAGCAGCAGCAGAAACCGATACCAGTCGGCCTTTCACAAGTGACTATCTAGAGGAAGGTCGCATGGCTGATGCCTTTGAGCCTGACGAGTTCAAGGGGATGCTGTTCCACGATGGGGTGGACTCACAAGGGCGGCCAGTCATTGTCGTGAACACTGATGCTGTGGGCACTGCCCGCAAGGCGCGCTCACAAGCCCTGCAATACATGCTGCACCGACTCGAGCCTATTGTGACTCAGGTATGTCTGGTTGTAGCTGCATGGGTTAAAGAAGTCAATGCAAGTCACCTGCCAAGTGTGAACACTGCATATTCTGAGTGCAAAGCAAATTTGCTAACCAAGGTCAACATGTTTTTAGTATGCTCATCATTTCGCAGGTGTGCTTGACACCAACGCAAGGAAGCATACCTGCAAAATGATGAGCACACTCAAAATACGTTGACCTTTTTCAGCAATTTGACGCTGCAATGGTGAACAGATGCACTAAGCTTTGATGGCAACATTGCAGGCATCAGCACATCCCTTGTGATGCTGCATCAGTGCAGTGCTGCAGTCTGCGACATTGCCGTACAACTCCATGTGATGCCAACAGCATGGTGGACTTGCTGATGAAAGCTTGGTTGCAAATTTGCTATGTGAATATGCCTCAAAAGCATGGAGTTGTGCTGCTGCTTTGACAGTCTACACTCACCCCTGTGTTACATCACTGTTTGGTAACCTCTATGAGTGCAAGTGAGGCAACTACTCAGCTGATGACTTGATGTGCACTCACAATGGTCAGCTGATGCAGGGCCCGTATGTGTTAGTCATGGTCGCGACAGGTCAGCATCAGAAGTCCAATAAGCTGCCGGCCATGTGGCTCATATCAGCCTATCGCAGCCTCTCCCGCCCTTTCCGCAAGAATGTGGGGTACATCCTGCTGGTGCGCCCAACAGGGGGGCTCAAAGCTCTGGTGGCTTGCATACGACCATTTGTGTCAGCAAAGGCTGCAAGAAAAGTCAGAAAGGTAAGCTGTGGGGCAGTGTATCCTTGGAAGCGTGCATCTGAGATCCAATCTATCAAGGAAGCTGTGGGGCAGATGATGGGCATAGAGATTCTGCCATGCTTATCCTTGATCTGCTGTACTGTACCTGTCCATGCCTGTCCTCTTGCTCTTCTTTGCCTTTCACTCCAGCGTCTTGAGCTGCTGACGTGCTGCCTTGGATGTTTAGTGTGTGTGTTGTGAATGACAACAAAATGACACTGGCACATGTCTCATATGCAGGTCGAGAGTTTGGCTGACATAGCTGCAGCCACTTCTGGTGAGGTCACAATTCAGCATCTGGGGACTCGTTTTGCAGCAGCCGCTGGCGACTATTTTCTTCAGGGTGCTGCAGCTCAAGCCTCTGCAGTGAATACCTATGACATGCCACAATTTTGAAAATGGCAAATGTCAATGCAGCATGTGCACATTTGCACATTTGGATTTGCTGGCGGTGATTGAGTGCTCAGTCAAGAACAAGTCAAAGTTTCTGTTCTTACAGCACCCTGCATAGTTGTGTTTCAATCTACTCGTGTACAAGTACTAGTGTGGGCACAATTGGACGAATGTCCACCAGACTACGTGTTATTGTTGACTGGGGAGTGGGGGCCTATAGCTCAAGATTGTAAAATCTGTCAAAGTTACTCTGACGTTGGCGTTCTAAGGGTTAACGGGGATTTGTTTCCTGGCCGGGACGGAGCGCTTCAGGCAAATCGAATGGCTACTTTGATCAATTCTTACTTTGATGGGCATAGAGTCAACGTTTTTTTGCCGTAAGTAGTGCATGCTGATTGACCATTCCTGCACTCAGTCGGTCCGTCACAGTCTCCACTTCTTGCAGACGGTCTCCTGAGAAACTTTGCCTCTACGTCAGCCGTTCTGACCGGTAAAATGTAAGGCTGTTGCATTCAAGCTCAAGTTCTGATCTTGATCACAGCAACGAATGTGGAAACAGCTGTTTGGCTTCTCGCAGACGACGATCTGTGAGATGCTTTTGACGGTGATCCATGAGGTCCCTCGCGTTCTGCCCTGTTGTTGCTTAGGCAATCTTCTGCAGACAAACCGCGAAATGCGTCAGGAAGTTCACAGATTCGTGAAGGCCATTTCGGCTAGCCATGTTGCTCTGCTGACCCAGCAAGACTGGCCCAGGCTGCGCTACCTTCAACTCAGGCTATGTTTGTTGAAGGCTGCAGAAATAGGCTTGCTTGTGACACCATTTTCCCCTCATTTGGAGCGGCTGCATCTTGCTGACGCTCATGTTGACCCTGGCGCCCTATCACCGCTTTGCAATGCCAGCTGGCCCTCAGTACAAGCGCTACAGCTTGGTTCTCTGGACACAGCAGGAATGGTAGATTTGACAAGGTGTACCTGGCCACAAATGAAGGAGCTGACAGTTCAGACTGATGCTCCTGGTGTTGCGTTCTTGGCATATGCTGATTGGCCTCATCTTGAATCCCTAGACCTCCTCAACAGCAAGCTTGATACTGACTCTGTTCAAACACTGGTCAGAGCCAAATGGATGCACCTTCACAACCTGAAGCTGGCCTGTCATAGCATGCCTGCTTGGTCTATTGGGCAGCTGTCTGCTGGAAGTTGGCCACAGTTGCGCAAACTTGCGCTTGCTGACATTGATATCAGCACTGGCCCCAGTCTTGGTGTGATGCAACAGCTAGTGCACGAAGATTGGCCACAACTTGAGAGCTTGACCCTGCAAAACATGCATCTAGATGGGGAAGGTGTGTCTGTGCTTGTCACAGGCAACTGGAGGGGCCTTACTTGCCTGGACATTGGCGAGAATGACATCTCCTCTGCACATGTCAGTGAGCTTGCCAAAGGTGGATGGCAGCTGAAAAGTCTTTGTTTGAGGCAGTCATATTTTGGAGGTTTTGCTGCCAGTATAATTACTGCTGCCTCAGGGTTGACAGGCTTTGTGGCATGCAAGTGGGCACAGCTGCAGGAGGTGAATCTGAGTGACTGTAGTCTCGTGTATAGTGCCATGCCCACTTTGGTGGAGGCCAACTGGCCAGCTTTGCTGCGTATAGACGTTTCCTGCAATGACATTGGGGCAAAAGGGCTCAAGATATTGCTGCAGGCAAAGTGGCCGCTGCTGGAGAGTTTGCGCATGCCCAGATGTGATCTTGACATTGAAGCAGTAGGTCATCTGGTTCAGGGCAATATGCCATGTCTCACTGCTCTTGACATATCAGACAATGGCTTTGTCAGTTCAAATGTCATATGCCAACTAATATTGGGCAAGTGGCCACTGCTGTACATTTTAGACATTTCGGAGAATCATTTTGAAACCTTGAGGTGGTCAACATTTGGAGTAGCAAGCGATGCAGTTGTGGGGCATTACCTACATAGGTTCGATTATGCAGGCAAATTGCGTTTTGCTGGCCAGTTCGCACATGGGCAGTGGCCAAAGCTTGCAGCTCTGGATCTTGATTGGAACTACTCCTCGTTCCTCGTATGTTGGTAACTGCTTTGACACACGATTTTCACATACGGTAGTGATCTGATGAGACAGCAATTATTGCTGGCCAGTAATAAAGTGATTTATATTTAAGGTGTCTCTCTTCGCAGCAGTGACAATCCACAGTCTGGCGCTTTTGGTGACTCGCTGTCTGTCTCCTGGTAAGGCCTGCCAGTCCAATTGGACGTTGGCATCTGCAAACTCATGCAGCATCAGTGTGCAATATCCATATCCGAATATCTTCGGAAATAAACTCGACGACCAATCATCTAGCCGCTGTATCTTCTCTTTCGTCAGTACTAGCAGCGCATCAGTCCAGCTGGCATAGAGCCTGCAGTCGAAGGCCAACAGAGCGCAACAGCATCAAATTGACAGCCTCGTACACCCTCTCTAGGCTTGCCAAGTATATGTGACCTCCCTTCTGCAGTGCACCCCGCACTGCTCACTCCTCCTCTGTCGTCCTTGGCACCAAACATGCTGTGCGGGTCTTGCAGTGAGACGGGAATGGAGCCTGTCTGCTCGACTTCGCAGGTACAGCAACGTTCGGTCGATAGCTGCTGTTCCATGCTGATCTACGATCAAGCTGTCTAACACAGTGGTGGCTGTGTTGCAGGCAACAGTAGGCAAGATGTTTCACACACACAGCTCAGGTAAGCTCAATAGTTTGAGCTTAGCATAGGATCAATTTCTGGCTGGGTCCTATTGCAAGAGAGTGAATGCCTGCCTGACGCTGGTCTGGCACTTGCAGGCAGCAACAGCCTCATGGCATACAGCAGGCTACATTCAAGGCCAGCCTTGAGGCTCCTTAGCAAAAGAACAACTGCAGCATCAGCAGCAGCACAGAGACATCTTCGACGGGCAGTCACAGTCCAAGCAGTCAAGACTCCTGTCAACGGCGCTGTTGGCAACAGCAGAAGCAATGGCAATGATTCTTTTGACAAGGTCTCAGTGGATGAACTCGATGAGTTTGACCCTGCTACCAGCAACCGACCGCTGACTCCACTGCTAGACACAGTCAACTTCCCAGTGCACATCAAGAACTTCAACAGGCGGCAGCTGAAGCAGCTGTGCAAAGAGCTGCGAGAGGATGTCATCTACAATGTCAGCAGCACTGGGGGGCACCTGGGGGCCAGTCTGGGAGTCACTGACATCACAGTAGCCCTGCATTATGTCTTCAACGCCCCTGAGGACAAGTTCATTTTTGATGTTGGCCATCAGGTGGGTTGACAGAAACAGCAAGAGCACATGTGCAGCAGCTTGTGTCCATACACTGCATTGTCTATATGCCATGTGCTTGCACAACGCAGGCCTTGTACCACATTGTCTTTGCAACCATCTCTATGCACCAGGCACAGCATCACACGCAAGCGATCCTCATCCTTGCATGGTGTCCAATTTGCACCTGCACTGTACAAGTCTGGGGCCTAACTGCTGTTTGAGATGGGTGCTTGTGCCGCAGGCTTACCCACACAAAATCTTGACTGGCAGAAGGTCCAGGATGCCCACCATCAGACAGACAGGCGGCATGTCAGGCTTCACAAACCGCTCAGAGAGCGAGTATGACCCATTTGGTGCCGGCCACAGCTCAACTTCCATCTCTGCTGCACTCGGCATGGCGGTGGCTAGGGACTTCAAGGTATGCAAACAATGCAGGGTGTCTGGATGCAGTGCCCACTTGCTCTTTGTGCAGCAAGTGCCATGCTTACATGGCAGTCGGCATGCTGGCATGGTCACATTGAACCACGTTGTGCACCAGTAGCAGTAGCATGGACATGTGTGATGAATATGATAACCTGCCTTGGCAGTAGCATGAACACGTGTGATGATTATGATAATCTTTCCTAGCATCACCATCGCAGTTGACAGTGTTGGTCTGTGAAAAGGAGGTTGCCTATTGGTTGCCTATTGATTGCCTGTTGGTTGTCCATTGGTTGCCGATTGGTTGCCTATTGCCTGTAGGGACGCAAGAACCACTGTGTAGCAATCATTGGAGATGGAGCCATCACAGGTGGTATGGCCTATGAAGCCATGAACCACGCAGGCTTCCTGGACAAGAACATGATTGTCATCCTGAACGATAATCAGCAGGTGGGCAGCAGCTTCTGCTCAGCTGCACTGTCTGTGTCTCCCAGTCAAAACCTCGTCTTGTCTAGACCAGGCAGATGCACAGCCGTTGCTGATGCTCATTCTTCCTTGGCTGCATTTGCCATGATTGCAAGCGTGTTGAACAACCTGTGCCAGCCTGTAGCTTGCAGATACCAGCATGAGACTGAATATTTCTACAAGCACAATGTCACCCCACACGCTCATCCTATACTCAGTCCGCTCTTTCTTCATGAAGCATCGATCCTCCCTGTAGGTCTCACTGCCAACCCAGTACAATGACCAGCAGCAGGCCCCAGTGGGGGCTCTGTCAGGAGCCCTAGGGCGCATTCAAGCCAACAGGCCCCTGCGTGAGCTGCGTGAAATTGCCAAGGGAGTCACAAAGCAGCTGCCAGAGGCTTTCCAGGTCTGTCTTGGTGTCATGCTATTCTCCTGCTTGGGCCTGCCTATTTGCATGGCATGCATACAGTCTCGGACTGAGCTGATGCCCCTCTGGGTACTTTACTACCAGTACTCATCTGCTATACTACTACTGAGAGACACGTGCTACAGCATAACCAGTACACATTTGATCGTCTACTAGTGTCAGACACCTGCTATGCTGCTACTAGTAGACGCCTTGCACGGCGTGTCTCCATGACCCAGGTTGCTGCATCAGCTGTCAATCTTTTCCTTGGTATCTCCTGGACTGAGCAGTAGCCACAGTTTATCATAGATTGCAGATTGCCAAATTCATGTTGCAGCCACACCCTACATTTGGTGCTCTCAGGCAGTCCTGTCATTTGTGCCATTGACGCTGGCTTGTACAGTAACACACTGTTGTATTTTCAATCACAGCTTACAGTTCGTACCTGGACAGGTGTTTTGCTGTCATTCTGGCTGCTGTTTCCGTCCTGTGAACAGTGTAGATTCTGAATGTTGCTGCAATGACATCATGCTGCAATGTTGCAGGAAGCCACAGCCAAGATTGATGAGTACGCTCGTGGCATGATCTCTGGCTCTGGATCTACTCTCTTTGAGGAGCTGGGCCTGTACTACATTGGCCCCATTGATGGTCACAATCTGGATGATCTCATTGCTGTCCTGCAAGGTATGCATGCAATCAATCAATCAATCAATCAATCAATCAATCAATCAGTTTAATGTCCTGGGGGGCAACTGAGACCCACCAGACACGCAGTTCAGTTCACTGAATTCATACAGACAAGATTCGCTTCCTACAAGCAAAGCAACCCCTATGCCCCTACCTTCCAGACGGTTCTCATCATTTTCTTTTCCTGCTGGGTAACTCACAAAGTGTCTCTGGTACTGCAAACCTACCCATCCAGACAGCTCTCATTGCTGGCTTCTGCTGCTGGATATCTTACCGAGTGCCTCTGGTACTGCAAAAGTACCCTCCAGACAGCTCTCATCACTGGCTGTTGCTGCTGGGACGCTCACAAAGCGTCTTTCACTGCAAACATACCTCCAGACAGTTCTCATTGCTGGCTTTTGCTGCTGGGTAGCTCACAAAGCGCCTCTGGTACTGCAAACCTATCATCCAGACAGTTCTCATCACTGGTTTTTGCTGCTGGATAGCTCACAAACCATCACTGGTACTGCAAAGCTACCCTACCGACAGTTCTCATAACTGGCTTTTGCTGCTGGGAAGCTCATGAAGCGTCTCTAGGACTACAAAGCTGGTGGTGATTATGTACTGATACCTGTTGTGGCCACCGTGTGATTGATCCCCCTGCAAAATTTTGCTATGTACATGTGCAAGCTGCTGCCCTGCATGTACACACGCACTATAGACAGTTTCAATGTGGTGCACAACTCTGGAAAGTGGTGGTTTCACCAGAATTTTTCAAGTGGCATGTATACATCTGCTATCTATTTTTGGAAGTGGCATGCGCAGGTCTGCTGTCTGTTCCTTTTGTGCTGCAGCAACTCTGCTACGTACTTGTTTGTAGTACCACCACCAGGAGCATCGCTGGACCGCCTGCTGTCATAGCAAGCGTGAAGCTGACAGCAATTGTGGACATTAGACAAATGCCATCTCAATACTCATCCCACACGTCATCATGAGCCAGAAAGCCAATGTATCATCGTTATTGTCAATATCTTACCGGGCTCATGCTGCTGATCTGCAGAGGTCAAGACAACAGAGACTGTGGGCCCTGTTCTGATCCACATCATCACTCAGAAGGGCAAGGGCTACCTGCCGGCTGAGACAGCTTCAGACAAGATGCATGGCGTGGGGCCCTACAACCCCAAGGATGGCAAGAGCATCTCCAAGCCCAGCACCAAGCCCAAGGTGCTGCTCTGCCCACCCCCCTTTGCTTTGAAACACGCTGTGTGTGTGTGTGGGGGGGGGGGGGGTACGTGTGTGTGTGCCAACTTCATCAGAATGGGATGTAGCGTGTGGTTGTGACTTGCTTGCAAACCTCTTCAAGCAAGATGGAGGGCTCAGGCTGATAGAGAACTATGACTGTGCTGCGTGCATATGTTGTGCAAGAGAGAAAAGCTCAGCGTGTGTGTCAAAAGCACTGACATCAGGCAGTCAGGCGAACTCATGTGCTGGGTTGGCATCTGTGTACGCCTGACTGCCTGATGTCAGTGCTGAGTTAGCATAATCATTGTTCCTTGACACATCAGCTGCTTGCTTGAAGCCATAGCACCAAAAGCTGATCAGGACAGCCATGTCATCATCATCAACACAGCTACAGCCATTGACGCTTTCTAATCACCCAGAGCAAGTGTGTGTCATCATGCATGTGATCTAACGCGTCAGTTTGCTTGGCATAAGCTGAAAGACATGACACAACTCCAGTAGCCATACACCCACACGACCTTCACCTCCTGAACTGCACCCAGCCAGTGATTCTTGGTATGCAGATTGCGTCCTACACCAACTTCTTCGCTGACGCTTTGATAGCGGAAGCCGAGAGGGACAGCCGCATCATCGGCATCCATGCAGCCATGGGCGGAGGCACAGGCATGAACCGCTTCCAGAAGCGCTTCAACAGCCGCACCTTTGATGTGGGCATCGCCGAGCAGCACGCAGTCACCTTTGCAGCCGGTCTGGCCTGTGAAGGCATGGCGCCCTTTGTGGCCATCTACTCGACGTTCCTGCAGAGGGGCTATGACCAGATTGTCCATGATGTTTGCTTACAGAAGCTGCCAGGTACACATCTCACTGATCAAGTGATGACGCCAAAGTTGAAAGCCTCATTGATGGTTTTACTGGTCACGATCTGCATTCACATGCTGCCTTTATTTGCCTGGTAGGTCTGAGCAGCAGTCAGATCGGGGCTGGCGTTTTGCGCAGATCTCCTACATCTCACCATCTCTCCTTGTGTATTTGCCCAAATCGTCAAACTTCTACAGTAAAAAAGTCTGGCAGTGAAAAGGCTGGTAGTTTGCGCAGATTTCCTCCTAGCCCTTGACATGAGCCAATCTGTACAAGCAGCATTAATGCAGGCATCTCCCACATAACTGTGCATCACTTGAGCGTTTGCTGTTACCACATTTGTTGAGGCAGATGTCTTTGAGCAATCAAGCAAACAAGTTCTGGTAACTTGCGTACCACACTTGTTGAGGCAGATGTACTTAAGCAACCAAGCAAACAAGATCTGGTAACTTGCAGTACAGTATGTATCACACTCATTGAGGCAGATGCACTTAAGCAATCAAGGAAACAAGTTCTGGTGACTTGCAGTATGGTTTGTACCACACTTGTTGAGGCAGATATGCTTAAGCAATCAAGGAAACAAGTTCTGGTGACTTCTGTACCACACTTGTTGAGGCAGATGTACTTAAGCAACCAAGGAAACAAGTTCTGGTGACTTGCAGTACGCTTTGCAATGGACAGAGGTGGTCTAGTCGGAGCTGACGGCGCCACTCATGGAGGTGCTTTTGACATCACCTACATGGCTTGCCTGCCCAATATGGTAGTCATGGCCCCTAGCAATGAGGCAGAGCTCATTCACATGGTTGCCACCTCAGCAGCCATTGATGACCGCCCATCCTGCTTCAGGTACAGGTTCTAACAGTTTGACATGCCGAACATGGTTTCAGACACATGTTCCAGCAATTTCGCATGCCAAATATGGTATCAGGTACATGTTCTGGCTCTTTTCAATCTCAAAGTGTCGACTTCGATTCACAACGTCATCCCTACACTGGAAAGCTAAACTCAGAAACGTCTGGGGACAGTAAGAACGCGTTTCTACATTGTGGAGATGTTGTATCAATTTCACATTGCCAAATACGGTTTTAGATTTCAATCAATGAAATTTCGTTAATTCTAAAACTGAGCAGGCTAGCAGCAACACAACCTGTAAGTACAGCACAAAGTACCGTGTCATGCTTTTGCCCTGGTTGCAGTGCCCTGTGCCGGGCGCACCAATTTTGCTATGCCCTTTTTATAAGCTGGCATACACTTGATAGTATGGAATTTCAAAGCATTGAGCATGTGAGGTTTCAGCTGCTGGTGTAAGGCAGTCCTTTGCTGCTTTGGGCTTCCAGTGAGTTGTTCCTGTGTCATGCAGCTTCCCAAGAGGCAATGGCATTGGGCTAGACCTGGTAGCAGAGGGCATTAGTAATGGTTTGATGTTTCTGTGTCATGCAGGTTCCCAAGAGGAAATGGCATTGGGCTAGACTTGGCAGCAGAGGGCATTAGCAGTGACCTGAAGGGCACACCCATGGAGGTGAACTATTTGTACCCACCCTAAACTGTCATAGCTTCCCAGCTTTGGCAAATTAACGATTTCCTTTCAGGAAGTAGTCATTTGTCTTGGCAAATCAATCGCTTGCACATTCTGTTCATTCAGTGCACATTCCAAATCACTTCTATCTGCACAGTGCAATTGCAGTCAACCATAGCAGATACATGCTTTTGGTGCCTGTTTGTTTTGCCACACTCGTTTTGATGCTCACAGCATTGGATGGCAAGGTCTGCTCCTGCAGCTTGGGGATGCAGTTACGCTCAATCATAGCAGACACATGTTTTTGGTGCCTTTGTAGTTTGCTGCTTTTGTTTTTGGCTCACAGCATTGCTGAGCAAGGTGTGCTCCTGCAGATTGGGAAGGGTGTGGTCCGGCGAGGAGGAAAGGACGTTGCCTTTCTAGGCTACGGAGCCACCCTGGTGCAGTGTCTAGAAGCAGCCACCATGCTGCAGAAGGCGGGAGTCAGTGCTACAGTAGCTGACATGCGTTTCTGCAAACCCCTGGACACTGGTCTCATCCGGCAGCTTGCCAAGGAGCACTCAGTACTCATCACAGTTGAGGAGGGCTCAGTGGGCGGTTTCTTCTCACATGTGTCAACATTCCTGGCCCTTGATGGGCTGTTGGATAAGGGTCTCAAGATCCGACCAATGACTCTGCCGGATAAGTTCATTGAGCATGGATCACAGAATGACCAATTAGCAGAGGCTGGGTTGTCGTCTTACCATGTAGCTGCTACAGCCATGTCTCTCCTTGGCAAGCCCAAGGAGGCACTGCTATATGCTTAGGCTCAGTGCAGTGCTGAAAATGCTGCTGCTGAAACAAGAGACAGTCTATTTTCAACTCATATGCACAACACACAACATGCAGCTTTTGTGTGATCAGACAGGCTGTGTGCGTGTGTGACTGATTTGCAGAGGTTGGATGTTGAACTGACAAGGTCCACTCTGAGTATGTGCTGAGTTACAGAATGATGTTGCTGCATCTACACATGACAGCAGTGGTAGTGGTGTAGGAGTTCTGAGTGTTTAGCCCAACATGAGTCGCAGTATTTAGTTCGAGAGTATTTGTCAGCCAGCATACAAGCACAAGGAGCTGACATTTCTTCCAAGCCCTTTTCAGTCTGTGATATCTTACGTTGTGCTGCTTGCTGCTTCCGTACACCACTTCTCAGTGGCTGATTTGGCGAGTTCATCCATGCCATCACAAGCTAGCTTGGTTCCATACTTGCATGCACCTGTGCTCACGCTTATGACTGCGTGTAACAAGTGTTGATTGCCGCATAGATACAGACTTAACCCCAGAGCGAAATGCACACTGTGGAAAGCTGAATGCTCTTCCGTCATCCAGCGTGCATTGACGAGGGTTGATAAGGGTTGCCGACTTGGAGTCAAGCTATCAGACAGCGCTGACTCACTAATACAGTACAAAGCTCGCCAAAACATACGAAAGTGTCACACAATGACATGCAAACACATGCGCAGCGTCAAAGGATCAATTGTGAAAAGTACTTGATTGTTGACTGCCGATTGCCAACAGTAGTTGTGCGCTCAGTAATGCATAACAATCTCTCCTGAATCTAGATGTGCGCACTTGCTAACGGGAGGCATAGTGCTCATTACACATCAGCTGATGCAAGTGCAGTGACCCAACATGATCACATTGCCAATCAATGGTTTGTGTGTTCAGTTTGCATGAATGCCAATCTTCTCTGCGATTGAGGGCGATGAGGTGAGCAGAGAGTATGCCGTCATGCCCACAAGGATCAGCAGTCCCAACTCTCCAATGTGACCCCAGTTGCCCCTCAGGCGAGCCTTGGGGTCTCCAGAAGAGTAGCCCTGCAGAGGACAGTCTCAAAGGCAGTGAAGGCATGCTGAATCAGACAGACAACAGAGCAACTATGCCAAAGCTGTGGAGCAATCATGCCCAAATGGCGAGAACCTTGCATGACACCGTTTACCTGGAAGTATATTATCCGTCCAGCAATCCAGATTAGTCCGAAAATTGAAGCTGCCACTGGATACTGCATGTCACAGAGATGCACCTGGCTTACATATTGACCGCATTTGATCAACAAGCACATGAGAGAGGTCACGCAATCCCACCTTCAGTCCACTTGACAGTAGGAGTGAAAGAAACATGGCATAGCCTTCTAGACTGTTCTGATGCCCACGCTGAACGCAATTGAATGCGTTTGCGTTCTTGTTGCTGGGTTCTGCGTATCCCACGCCATACCTGACAACACCCGTTCGGTCAGGTGATCAGCTAGATGATGTGTTGTGTGGAGCGGGGAGAAAACTCACTTCTTGCGAGCCTTGCCAACCGTGATGGGCATAAAAATGTGAATCCTGCAAGGATACATTCAACAAGCTGTCAGCTTTCAGCAGCTCCAACGTACTTGCACGTACCCGCGCTCTGGTGACCTACTTACGTCAAGATCGATAGAATCAAGGTGATCAGCACGTAGCCATACTGCGGCGGTACGGTCAAGACAGCCATGTTGAGATGCAGGGCTTCCACAAACTCCCAGATGGCGCCGCTGTGAAAGGTGATGCTGCGCATAGCATTGGTAACACTCAACCTAATGCTTTGCTAACTTCGACGCCACGGCAGCCGTGAAACACGCGTGACACGTACATATACGGCGGTGATTGAAGTCAAGTGGTGCCGGAGCCCTGCTTCGTACAAGTAGAAGTACCTATGCCATGATCCCTGATGATGCCGCGGAAGGTACACCATCACCACAGAACGTCATTTAGCTCCCTGAGCACATGCTAGCTCGGGCACCTGCGTCGACCGTTCGATATGCTAGACGTGATCAAGCCTCATCACGTCTCGCTTTGCGTTCTTCTGCGGGCGTTCCTGGATTCCGAGGTGCTGCAGGTGAGGAAACCTTGCTTGGCTCACCAAGCGTCGTCACGTAAACGTCATCTCGTGCACCTTAAACCTTGTAGGGCCTGGTCACAAGCGACGAAAACTACCAAAAGCTTGGCGACTTTCTGCTGCAAGAGATCAGAGCGAAGAGCAGTATCAAATACCCCTCGCTCATTGAACTACTCACTAAGCTCCAGGTAAGTTGCATTCAAAGCTTTGTCAACATCCACTTCTGTGCTCCATGCCAGATCCCCAATGGTGCACCACGTTTAAGGTCGGACGCTCAATACACTGATCAAGATCATAGCCATATGTGGTTTTCACGTGCAGGATGCTCTGCCAAGCAAGGACGTGGGAGATCAGATTTCATCTTTGCTGATGGAACAGCTGGGAGGTGTGCAATACCCAGATGACTTGGTCACATTCTTCTCTGACATGAGTCAGCTGATGCACAGTCATGCCCAGGCTCTTGATGAGGATGCTATGAAAGGCGGAGCAGACATCAGCAGTGCTATGGGGTTTTACATTAGGCACTGCTGTGTCTCCTTCCACATGCTAGCATTTGAGGTGTGTCTTACCAACCAGGTCACAAGGCAGCAACTCCATGTTGCTTAGGTCTCAGCCCGTGACATGCATGATGAATATCTGAGGACTGGGCGTCTTTGTGAACTGGTCGTCACTCTGCCTTTCCATGTATATAGGAAGTGAAATGGCACTGCATCACTACTGAACAGCACACAGGCTGCAGCATAAGCACGTAGCGCACAGTCAGCATTCCAAACCAGGAACGTCTCTAAACCTTAAGTGATTCACCACATATGCCTGACTCTTTGATCAGTGAAAAAGCACAATGCCACATGGAGCCAGATTGGGCAAAACCAAGAGAAGACTAAATGCTGTTGTTGTGTACAGGCCGCCTGTGGGTTGTTTGACGACCTTCAAGCCTACAAAGAAGTATGCATGTATGAGCAGCAGGGCTTTCAGCCGCCACCAGGGCTGCACAAAACAGCCCTTAGGAACCAGGCAGCCCTAGACACTTTACTCAACCAGCAGATGGCACAGCAGGAAACTAAATCTGGAAGTCAATTTGCAGCAGAACTCATTGCAGCAGCTGATGAGCTATCGGATTTGGCTCCACATGTGACTAAAGTAGATTTGCTCAGGCATTCACATGCTGTCTGTCAGGACGACTTCTTGGCAGCTGTGGACTCACTGTACAAGTACTTTGACTACAGCACAGGTGTATTTGCTACATTGAAAGCAGGAATGCACCTGGTCAACAAATGCCTGGGTGACATTGCTGCAGTGCTGAGCCAAAGTAGTCAGGGTTGTGAGTGATGCTGTACGTGCTGTGTCCATAGCACTGAGCTCAGTCAGCAGGAGGGGCTGCAGTCCATGCAAGCGTGTGAAGCGGCGTGACAAGGAGGTTGCATTTTGTCCCACAAGCCGGTTGTACCTGTGCGCATGCATCCTATCTGAGAGGCAGCTATGTCTTTGATCGTGCTGCAGCTGGGGTAGGCATAAGCCATTGTTTGCTGAATGCAGCAAATCAAGAGAACATGTACGTGCCTGCATGTCTTGTGTTTCTGAGACATCATTCAACTTGGGGCACAGATGAGCAACTTGGGGCGGGTGTGGGGGGGGGGGGGAGGGGAGGGGGAGGGGGGGGAAGGTGAGGTTCAGGCTTAAAAGAAAGAATGGGGCCACCGCGGTGACCACGTCTTAACAGATGACACCCCTTGAGCTTGCATGCTAGCTTTGTATCGGATATCAAATTGTCATGATCATCGCCCTCATAAGGCACAGTCTACTGCCTGCATTCCAGTCATAAGGGAAAGGCGAGGACAAACATGCTGACCTGTCTCTTTCCATGAGCTGCTCCTTGATGTGGTCAGCTACATTATCGCCTTGACTGGGACTGCTGCGCACCAGCAGGTCAATTGCACCCAGCCACCAGTCTGCAGGACTACCATGAGCCACAGCTGCGCCCACAGTTGCTGCGTTTGCCCTTGACTCGGGCCTTGTTGCTTCATCTACATCAGCATTCACATGTTTGACACAGTTGTTTGCTAGCATACACTCATTGCATGCTTTAGTCAAGGCTAACAATTTTTTTGTTTGACATGCAAGTGCCATTGCTAGCCCACAACGCGACTGTTCTTTTGCAGGTACATGCAGCAAGTCTTTGCAATCACAGAAAATCACTGAGCAGCTTTGCCAACTCATGCAACATGAATTTTGAACAGCAAGGGTTGAAGGCAAACGTCCTAATTGATGCACATGGACTGTAATAGGGCTTTTGGAGTAGGGTCAGAGCTAGCAGCCGCTTGCCTGGCCGCGTCCAAGACACAGCCGATCGAAGCGCATCACTTGGCTGCTGCACCTCGTTGAGGCCCAGGTCTTCTGCAGATATGAACCATCTGGCTTACGACGACGAGGACGAGAACCTGACGGTGGTGATAAAGTCAGATGCGGAGGCTACCTTTTGTGAGACCAAAGTAAACAGCGTCTTGATAAAGATGCTGTCACCCTGGTGGAGGGCTAAGCTTACATCTGGGGGCTTCACGGACTCTGTGCAGGACAGTCGCTGTGTGATAGTGCACGAGAACCCCAGAAATGCAGAACTTGCGCTGGACGCTGCTAAGTTTCGGCTTCGACAGGCTGACCTGGTTGCTGAGGGCGACCTGAACCTCGCATATACCACCTGGCAATTAGCCGACATGTGGCAATTTGGATACCTCTCAAGCATCTGTCAAGGAGCTCTGCAGGACCTGCTTAAGGATCTGTCCACAGATGCAGACAGACTGGAGTTTGTGAAGGTGGCGCTCAATCACAATGATGCCATACTAGAAGAAGTGCTGGTGCCATTCTTCGTCGACCATCCAGAAGAACGCAGTACTGATTTGTACTTGGCGTTTAGCGACAGAGTATTGCTGAGGCTCGCAGAAGTTGCCCCGATTGCAGGCTTCCAGACTCGTTCCCCCAAGTTTATGGAAAGATTTCGTGTGTATGCCTCAGGCTGGGATGACAGCGAGTTCACGCAGTACATGCAGCGCAATCCTGAGGCGCGCAACCAACAGATTTTCTTGTCCCGCTCTTTTGAGTGCTGTGTGATACTATTTGCTGCTGCCCCTCTGCCTTTTGTTAAAGACATGATCAAGGTAGCATTGCAGTCCTCCTGGACACTAGAAGAGAAGGAGCTAGCCTTGTCAGCCATTGACTACAGCAGAGTGACAAGCGCTGACCAAAAATACCTCACAAATCACCACCATGAGCTTCCACAACAAGCTTATATTTACCGAGCTCTGTGGCAGTCTTCCCAGGAGCAGTTGTCACATCCGCAAATAACAATTTCATCAAGTGAACCATGGACCATTCACTGCTGCCATGATGATTATACCTCAGATCGGCAGCTCCTCAAAGCTGGCCCCATCAGGCTTGAAAGGGTCAATTACCGGGAGGCAGTCTTCTTCAGTAATGTCAAAGCATATGGTTTACTTTATCGCCGTGACTATTGTGTTGGTGTTGTGCAAGCTGGTAGACCTTTTGGCTTCACTAACGGAAGCGTCCTGATAGTGTACGAGTCACTTAACAATGCCAAGGTGACAAAGTAGCTAAGCAAAACTCTTTAAGTGAAGCGACAAGAGTGACATGCTTCTCCAGACAGCTTATTGTTAGGATGACCAAGGACAAACAACATTCACTAAACGTAGGTTTTTGAATATGTGTGCTTGCATGTTCTGACAATTTGTAAACTAGATTGACCAGCCTGGCTGGGTCTTTCAGGCATGAGTGCGTTGCAAGCATCACTGCCGTGCAGGTACATTGCAACATGTGGCCTATGTGTGAAAAAAATTCCAGTCTAAATTAAATCGTGGCTATAGGCCCTGCCCAGATGCCAAAGCCTGTGTGATCTGCATGTGTCACGTGATGTTGACGAGAGTGCACTGGATAATGTCGAACGAGAAATCCAGCCATCATTGGAGCAGTCATCTCCATCAAGTATTTTGTGCATACCTGTTGCATGCTATTTGGTGCACACCCGTTGCTTGCTTACTGCTAGTGACGTTACTAATACACTTTTGAAGCCCTCACATGAAGGTACCAAGCGATGTGGCATGAACTGCATGCGCAAGCCTTCGTCCATGCACTTGTATCTGACTCAGTGAATCCAGCGGCAAATCCTACCTGGCTTGCCTTTGTCATCAGGGGCGCCACCCATAGCTTGTACGGAGTCAACATACTCTTTGTCTGCCACTGCCAACTTGGCCACGCTCTCAGCCAGGTAGCCATCTCTCAAGCTTTGAGCTTCAACCTCTAGCTGGCCATCTCTAAGGGTGGCGGCTACCCCAGGCAAGCCCTGGATACCTTTCTTCAGCAGCAAGGCCAAATTGTGTAGTGTATGCAGCCGCTGCAGCTTGTCTGATCGTATCACCTCCTTGTTTTGTTCACCCAAGGCAAGGGCCTGCACGACAACAGTATTCATTTCTCAACTCCTGCTGTCGCTATATAGTGATTGACTTCACATGCACACTCAAGGGTGCTCAGATCTTACATCAAGTAGATGACAGTTGCACAGCATGCACAGCACACCACCAGCTACAATCACAATCTCCCCCTCCAGGATATATTCAAGCAGGCAAGGTGCAACCATAACCACGGACAGACAGATTGGCAACAGGCGGCAACAAAGCCTACCTCTCTGTAAGTCTTGATGGCCATGGCAGTTTGTGGTGCACCCTCTTCCAGCAGCATGAGGGCAGCAAGGCCATTGAGGGCCCCCAGCAGCACCCTCTGAGCATCCTCAGCCTCCAGCTTGGCCTTACTCACCAGCACATCCAAGATCTCCCCCATGCTCATGGGCGCCTTGGCTGCTGCCAGTGACTTGATCCCCCCTGCACCCACCTGGCACCCCAACACACAGTGTCAAGACCCAGCTCAGTCTGCTCTTGCAGACCAGACTAGCTCTGACTGTCATGGCAGTTGCCACAAAGCAGCTGCAGCTAAGAAACTTGGATTGCAATGCACATGACGCAGCCAGCGCATCAACAGCTTACTTGAGACTATTGCCTTGTACCGGACTGATCCATGCCTACCATGGTACCAGCTCAGTGTCAGATCAGAACAACTGATGCGCAGTGAGTCAATTTGGCAATAAGGATGCTGAGACAAAAGGTGAGGAGCAAGTGTGAACAGACTGCAACCCAAGTCATGCGACAGCAATGGGAGAGGAAGCAGCATCCCACCTGAGGGTGACAGCACGCTTGACGCAGACGCAGCAACGGGAACAGCAGCTTCTTCTCTTCAGCAGCTGTCAGCCTGCGCTGCCCAGCCAAGCCCTGTGCTGCCTGAGACAGCAGCTGTGATGAGATGGTGGATGAGGCTCTGAGGCTGCACTCAGCGTGCTGCCGGCTGTAGAAGTGGCGCTCTATGGCGCTGAACTGCAGGCTGGAGGTGTGCTGGTGCTGTGGTGGCAGGCCCAGCTCGTGTGCCACATCTGCTTTGGCTGTGCGCCATAACAGGCCCCCTTGAGATGGCTTGAGCAATGTCAACAGCCTTGCTTTGCCTGCAGTCATACATGTGAGTAGACTGACAGGAGCTGAAGGTTGCTACCCGATCTTGACTGTGCAGCATGCTTGAAGCACCACATCTGCCTTGCCTTTCTGCACTGCCTTTTGGCAAGACCACTGCCCATGATGTCCACCGCTCTGCAGCTACATTGCAAAGAAACAAGCACAATTGTGCGTTGCTGGGAGCATGCAGCATCTGATCATATTTTGCACATAAGATGATACAAATGGCCAATGTGAAAGGAAGAAACAAGAAGAGAAGCAGCTTTCTGCAGAACAGGTTGAAAATCAAAGAAATGAAAATTTTGACAACATCATTATAATTGCTGAAAGCAACCTGTAGGGGAGCCGGCTTCATAGGGGCGTTGACACACCCTGTTCCACCAGAACCTCTCACTCAGGGGGGCAGCTTTCAGGAAGTAGAAGAGGCCATACAGGTCCTCCAGGCCGCGGCTGAGGGGGGTGCCTGTGATGCACCAGCGGTGGTGGGCAGCCAGCTTGCTTGCCATCTCTGCTGCCTTGGCTGTGGAGCTCTCAACCATCTGAGCCTCATCCAGGCACACCCGCCACCAGCACAAGCGAGTCAGCGGGGTCGGAATGACCTGTGTTATGGCACTTCTCTCAGCTTATATGTATCTGCTGCATTCACTCATGTCTCAGACTAGCCCATTCAACGCAACATGGGAATGAGGACAGCACTCTGCAAGCATGGCTGCATGCATGCACTTGCGCTGCACACTTGTGTAGTGCTCATGTCATATGGTTGATGATCCTATGAGGGGGCAACTGTTGAATCCACATTTGTTCAAAGGCCTGGTGCAGCTGCAGTTGCATATGCAGATACGTGCTGCAGATATCTGCGGTCACATGCGTGCAACCACAGAAGCTGCAGCAGCAGCAGCAGCAGCTGTTGCTGATGCAGCTTTTGCTACAGCAGCTTCATAAAACTGGTGCTATCACATGCATGCGACTACAGAAGCTGCCGGTACCTCATAACGCTTGCGAGTCCTGAAGGTCTTGCTCTGCTGATCTGGGTCAGCTAGATGGTGCACATCCCTCTTCAGCACATCATAGGTCGTCAGCACCACATCAGCCCCTGCCAAATCCCCTGCTGATACCACTCCCTGCCCACTGTGCTTCCCAGCTCTGCCCTTCAACTCTTTGCTGTTGCCCATCGCTGAACCTGGCAAAGGGCCATCCTGCCATGCTGGAGCCTTGGCCGATGCTGGTTCCAGGGATGTTTTGTGCTGGCCTAGGTATGTGATGACTTTGAGTGCACCAGGCTGAGTGTGTTTGGCAATCTCTGACTGCCACTGCTGCAAGATGGAGGCAGGGCAGACTATGAGGGTAGCCCCGCACTCCGAAACCATCTGCTGAGATGCCCTGGCTTTAGTGCAGCGGCCACACACAAAGTCACCTGCAAGGCATACAAACCATTGTGTAGACCACCTGTATGCTGTCAGCATGCATGCTTCGCTGTGCTGCAGGTTTTGGTGACAGACATTGTATATGTCTGCCTGTCCAGAACTGCCGTCGTATACACTGCAAATGCAAGGCTACTGCACCAGACTTAGCATTGACTTTTGCATGCTCAGCTTCTTCACAAACGGGATATCAGATTCTGTGACATCTCAGCAAGCTATGCATACGCACAGACTTACTCAAGACTGAGGCAGATTATTGTGACCTTTTGGTGTCCTGGGCAGCCCGGTATAGTACTTGGCTTCTCAACAAATTGACGCCAAAATGTGTAGTCCTTTTTTCCCTTTTTTTTCTGACCTTTTGGTGCTCTTTTGGGGAAGCCCACGCAAGCTCCATGCAGCCAGGAGAGGCACTCATCACACTGCAGCCACAGACCCTCATACAGCTGAGCACCAGGTGTGTCTCCTGTAACCCCACATACACAGTCTATGTGCTCCTCCTCCTCTTCCTCTTCCTCCTCCTGCTCCTCTTCCCTTGTGTGATTCTGCTTGCTGTGGTGATGCACCTTCTGCCTCTGCATCATAGGCCAGACCCTTTACAAATGTCATTTTGCCTCCAACCATTGCAATGACACCAACATGCTGTATGACTGTGTCTTGTTGGTGGCACGTACAATAACATAATGTATGCCATACATGCATGGACCTTGCAACCTGATTCTAAAAGCCTTGCAGATAAGCCAGGTTGCGTCTGCACATCATGGCATGACAATGCAGAAGTTGCTTTTTAGCAGGGCCTGCTGTGAAGAGACGAGGCTTGTACCTTGTTGCTGCCTGGCTCTGATTGCAGGGGCTGCGCATCATTTGATGGCGTGAATGGATTTGCTAACACACATGCCAGCAACTCCACCGTCTTGCCTAATCCCATCTGCATACATCCAAACATTGGCCGCTACAAACTTTTCCTGCCTTGAAATCAAATCTCGGCATGCTCACATGCATGCATAGGCACAAGGAACTGTCTGTACAGACCTTTGACTTTGCTGGTATGCATTACAGATGACAGCAAGCATGCTATACAGACCTTCTACTACATTGCTGACAATACAGTCACACTTGCAGCCTGGCAGCGCGACATGTTGAGTGGCAAACATTCTCAGGGACTGTGAGCAGGCAGAGTGTGAGAACTCTGTAGAGGGCTTAGGTGGAATGGTAGACATGGCTTGTGGCTAGTAGCCTGCTGAACACACATGGAGTAAGCTTGCCTCATCAGACAGAATGCCCCCCTGAACAGAGGGTGGGGCCTCAAATCGCTCCTGGCTAACCCTGCCTATGAAGGGATTGAAGTAAAAGGTGCGGCCATTCATTGCAGTCACTTCACGCCACAGAGGGTGCAATCTTGAACTTGCCTGTTCCTGCATTTGCTTGTGCTGTCAGATGCCACTGTCCCTGAGTGAATAGCAGACATGAAAAATACACTTTGAGCAGTGGAACTTTGATCGCAGGTATGATTTTGAAGTGCTGGCGTATATGTGTTGCAGCACCAACAAGGCGGATGTCTTGAAGATGGTGTACAGATTTTCGCTGTCATGTGGGATGGCATCAGGATGCCTGCATTTGCTGTGATTGCTTATCTGTATGGGCATTGATGCAGGCAAAAAGGCCTCCAACATGGCTGACAGTATAGTGGATGTACATCATGATCTAAGAGGTACACATGAGTTCCCATCAAAGTGTATGGACAACGCAAGACTGTACCTGAGAGGCGTTTTCCCTGGAAACCATCCAGGCGGCAGCACGTTTTTGGTATGGTCTCAAGGTAGGTCGCAACTTTGGATTGTCCCCAGCCAGCTCTGGTTCATTGCCCTCAGGCTTCACTGCAGCGTAAAGCTCAGCTACATCAAAGCCTCCTGTCTCTTCTCCTGAATTGTCATCTGATTCTGACGCTCTGCTGACTGAGGCATGCGGGGTGCTGCCGTTTGTCGCTGGTTGTTGATGGCTGGGTGACGCTCGATGTTCTTGCTGCTGCTGCGGCTGCTGCTGCATGTCTTTGCCTTGCAAGGAGGGCAGATGCTGTGGTGTGTCAGCTTCAATGGCATGCTCTGGCAGTAGCCATGCAAAGACAGCCTGCAGCTGCTTGTGCCATTGCCGTTGTACCTGGTCCTCAGCATCTGCATGTTTCTGATCAAGTCAAACACTGTGTGGAACCTACATTCCAAGCACTGACGCGACGTGCATTCATGCATAGCCATTGCAAGATGCTCACAGCATCTTATTACCTAGTATCTGGTCCACTTCCAGTGCTGATGTGTGCAAGCTCACACACAGGCCGCTGTGCTCACTTGGGTCAGCCTGAACAAGCTGCACAGCAAGTCTGCCGAGATGCAGCAAGCTAATGAACCCTTCAGCAGCCAAGCGTGTAGCGGCATAAACGGTGCCCTGCAGGATCATTGCAGTGTGTTTGCGTGCTATGCCTGCAGTGCATTGGGACTGCATTGCTGTCCCCGACTCACGCTGAGTATCCTGGGATCTTGAGAAGTAGAAGAGGTGACATTCCATGCTATGCCTAAGTCTCCTGGTTCGGGTGTGATGCTGAGGCACAGCGAAGGCTGAGTAGAAGCTGTGAGTGGAGTCCTGAGGTTTTTACAGTCTATCTGAAGATGTCTAAGAGGATGCAGATTGTCGTCCAGGCTTCTGACATTGGTCAAGACTGTCAAGTTCTTCTGTGCCACAGCAGGACCGCCAGGACGAGATCGAGACTGTTGTGCGGGCAGCGCAGCTGTGAGACCGTTTGACACATCAGCGTCAACTTGTCTGGACTCAGGCGGCCCCAGCAGCGCTTGCGGGTTTTGTTGCTTTCTGCGAACCATCCTGGCCACCGATTGCAGGTGTGCGTCGAAACAGTTCAATTTTGACACACGAGCTCGTTGTTGACTGAGCACAACATGAATTACATGAGGTCGGGCACTGAAACCAATCTGAGGCATGTAAAATCCTTCTTCTCTTCTTCACTGAGTGCATGCTGATGTGCTGTGCAACTGGTCATCAGAGGATTGGAAAACATGTTGGCAAATGCATGTTGACACATGCATGTTGACACTGGCAGGGTGGCCAGCATGGAATTGGTAAAACTCCATCAGCGCAGCTGCTGCATTTTTCGAAACTTTGCAGATGAGTCCTTAGCAGCATGCAAGTAGAACTTCTGAATAGTTTGGACATTCATATGCAAAGCAGAAAGATGTGTTGAATCACATATGGTGGCTACAACAGTTTTTATAAATGTCAAGAGCCCTTGTCTTGTGGGGCATGTCAGTGTTGACTGTTGGGGACTTGTTTATCCCGTATAAGTCCTGACTTCGATATGCAAGTGAGAGTGCAGCTTGCGTTCAGACTTCCATACTGCGTTGTTAATCTGCAGGAGTGACTATGTCCAGGCCATTGCGCGTCCCAGTGCACTTTTGACCTGATGTATGCCTTCGTTCTGAGGTATTCAACCTACCGAGTCTGACCTGCTGAGTCGTTCTCTGTGGCGGTCCTGCGGACACTGGTGTCGCCCTTCAGCTATGGGGTCTACCGCCAAAGGGCTGGCTTTGATCCCGGAGCTGGCAGCACTGAGCCCGTCCACATCCACAGCAGTGGCAGCAGCAGCTGCTGCAGTGATTGGCCAAGGCATCTCTCACGGCTGGGGTAGATGGGCGTGTCAAGTGCAAGCTCGAGAATGGATGGACAAACCATATTTCGCTCAGGATAGACTGTCGGGCACCAGACTTGAGACAGCTCCTGATCCACCTCACGGTATCAAGTATGTCAAGGTGAGTACCAGGCAGTTCGTTTGCGAAGGCAAAGAAGTTGCTGCAAATCAGAATTCTCTGCAGACCTATCCACCTGCCCCGCGCAATGTGTGGACAGTGCTACAGCCAAGGCAGCTCATATTCTCCTTGTGCAAAAGGTGAGTAGCAGACTCTGTGAGACTTTGTCAGCCACGCCTTGTACCTGAGAGGTACTGCAGCAGCAAATGCTCGCAAGCTTTCTTTTCTTTCCACCATGCTCAACGGTTGCTTGCTTTGGTGCAGTTTATTCCTGCAGTCAATGTTTGTTGCGCTCACTAAGTTGAGCGAGCTAGATAGGTTGGAGAGAGAAGCATTTGAGTCGGTAAGATCCGCCTCAGTCATACTTTGGCAATACCTGCTTCTCGCCTACAACAAGAGATCTGACGAGGTGTCTTGTCTGCTTTAGGGTGAGGAGCTTGACCGGGTTGTTGTGTTTCCTGTGGAGGATCTAAAGCCGATTGTAAAAAGGTCGTCTATACTGTTTTTAAGAGACGTGGTCACACAAAGCATCAGGTGAGCTGCAAAGGCATGCATATGATATGCTGAAGCCAGCTGCTCAGGGCATGTGGGTCAATGTCCCCGGCACCAGAGTTGTGCTTTGTCAAAAGTGGGAGGAAAGTGTATCAGCTGTTGGTCCTTAGCTTGACATGCAGACAATGACCTGGCACCTTGTTCGAGCTTTTGCTTGACATGCAGGCAGATGTTTGATGTGCTGGCTGGCCAGAGACTTGACCCTAGGACAGCCTGGAAGCTCAGAAAAGGCAAGCCCATGTGACATCATGCATCATGCAGAGCCTTCAGTGCAGAACAACTGTGCATAGGGTACAAGCCATGGCATAGCTATGCGGATGACACACACATATGTCCTGCTCTGTGTGCGAGACACAGACATATGACATGATCAGCAGTGCGTTGTCCAATCAGCAAACAGCTGGTGCGGCTTAGCAGCCAGACTCTGCTGCACAGTGCACAGACAGACAGATCACAAGGCCTGCTCATTGTGCAGGCTTCAAATCATCTGCGATACGGAAGAGATACCTGGTGTGGTATACCCGTTCATACAGAATCACCAAAACAGTCTTCACATCCAATCTGCTGTCTTGCGCGGCAGAATGGACTGTTACCTCCTACATAGATGTGTACAGGTAAGTCATTACTGCTGTTCGTATCCCAAGATGTTTTCTGCCAATGACATGTATTGCTTTACAGCATTTGATCTTGAGTTATGTAAACAGACAGAAGGTGAGCAGTGGCTTTGCATGCAGGATGACCAAGAGCGGCTGGCGAGAGAAGGGCGTCCCAGCTTTCATGAGGCGCCTTCTGTTACGCATGTTTGCAAATGCGGTCAAGACAAGCGTCTGTGTTGTTGGGGCCTCTCTTGGTGAGTCGCTGCATAGGCACCTGTTGTGATATTACTGGCAGATCATCATGCTTTGTATTGGATTCGCCTGATGCATCTCATATTGAGCAAATGAGACTTGTGGTCAGTCCTCAGGTGTTTTGCCTAGACACATTGTGCCTAGACACATTATGCAAACAGAAGCTATATCCAGATAGGTCTCATGTAGTAGAAAAGGTCTGGAAGGACAGGGGGCCTCAGCACCCAGGATGGCAGCGTTTCACACACTTGTCCCCATATACAGCGCCACTGCATAAGCGGCGTAGTCTTTTCTATTCCTTTCTGTTCTATGGAAGCACAGGCAACAAGTCCCCTGCTGGGTGACAGGTGCCGGAGCATTGTCAGCAGTATGGCCCGGCACAGGAACTGTTGTGGGCTACAATGCTGCAGACCTGGCCATCAGCCTCTTCTTCATTGGTCCCCTAGCAGACAGGTAAGCTATCCTACATGCCATACTAGAATCTCGTGCAGCGAGGGACTTTGAACTGTGCATATCCCAACTTCTGAGCACACGAATCAGCACTGAAGGAGTGCATGCAAGGGATTGGGTAGATGAGGTGACACCTGACAGATGTGTGATTGGTTGTTTATAACATTCACAAATAATCAAATGCTTCATTGATTGATTAAACAGGTACATCAGCATGGAGCCACCCCCAGCAGCCATGGATGCAGGGGCCCTGCAGGGGGAACCCCCCATCCCTGGCCCTTTTGTTGTGGGTGCAGACGACCAAGCACTGCAAGGTCTGTTCGTAATCCTGTCATTTCCTGCGTGAATACAAGCAGCTGCTAATGAATACCAAATTAGATGCTGTGTGGTGTGCTACCAAATGGCAACTTTTGTGCGTGATTGATTGGTAGAGATGATTTGCTGGGCAGGGTCGACCTCTACTGTTGGCATGCCACAACCCACCACTGTCGTCACAATGCTTATCCTCCATGATGCTACGTGAAAACTGCATTTGCCAGTCTGCGCACACTTTCACTGGAAGTGTGAATGCAGGCATCTTAGATGACAGCAGTGATGATGAAGATCACGCCGTGATCTTGGACAATGGGGAGCACCCAATACCTGAGGCAGCAACAGGCACTGCACCAGCTGCGTAAGGTAATTAGCACTGAAGTGGTGACCAGCTGTGCATGGTGATGACAAGCAAGTGACTTTCAGCATTTAGATATCATCTTCTCGACTGCTCAAAACTGTTATGTGCGTGATTTTTCATGACACGTATTATCATGTTTGCATTGAGCATTAACGATGCTTTGGCAAGTGATGCTTGACCGTTAAATAGAATCTGTTGCTGGCATTTGTGGCAAGCTATATGTTCACAAAAGCCTTTTGACCCTTGCAGGGATGAGGAGCCTTTGCAATAACATATGAAAGAGCATGACCATTCTTCAGAGCTCAGCAGTGAGTGTACAAGCCAAATTGCTCTTGTCTTTTCAAGAACATCCAAAGATGTTGATGCAAGTTTCACATCGAAAAGCTGTACACTATGCTAAGCATGACCACCGCATTTCATTAGCTGAGCTGCCTTGTATGTGATCAATTGTCTGACGCTTGGTATATCTCAATGCGTTGTGTCACTCTACTGAATCAAGTGCGACCTTCCGCTGACTTATAAAATTACTGAGCAAGCAACTTGTTTCAAACCAACTCAACTTCAGATTTCAAAGAGACATTCGACACTGTTGACGGCGTTATGCGTAACGGCAAGTGTCGTGGTCGTCAATAGTGTCGGATGTCTCTTTTCACATTTCAATATTCAAGGCACCTCTTGAAAGACTGGCTGACCTTCACATAAGTCTGCAGAAGTTGGCTTGCAGACCGCCAGCCAGCATGCACACCCAAGCATCTGTTCCAGACACTCTTCAGCAGGTACGTCACCAACCGCACACTAGCAGTCTACCTTCCCCAAGGGAAACATCCGTTCATATTTCACCACGATGAGACATCGTGGCAGATGACGAGCTCGGTGTTGACTTGCAGGCTGTTCTGCAACCTTCAACAAGTATGCCTGAGGGTACAGCAACCATAAGAGGCTGGGACTTTAATGATGGCGTGGACTTGACAGGAATCATGAACTCAATGCTGCGCACTGGTTGCCAAGCATCAGCCTTGGGGCAGGCATGCAATGAGGTCAACCGCATGGTTAGTCCTTTGCTGCAAGAATTGTTGAGTCACTGATAGCACAGTTAGATGTGCAAGGCAGCTGCTGCCTGTTAAGGAAGCCCATGTTGCCAAACATTTCAGTACATACAACTGCAGCTGTCCTGGAGACTTAATCAAGAAGAAAGCAGTTGTGACCCCAGCGAAGCTCAAGAAGGCCTGCCACCACAAGATGTACGCTGCAAGATCTTCCTTGGATACACTTCAAATTTGGTATCTGCTGGTGTCAGAGAGCACATCAGATACCTGGTGCAACATCACATGGTGGATGTGCTTTGTACAAGTGCTGGCGGCATCGAAGAAGACTTCATCAAGGTGAGCAGGGGATGGTACATGCCACTTTCATCTATGTTGAATGCATCAAAATTTGATATGCCAATTGCAGGAAGTAAGCTTGCTTTGTCATGAAATGCATCATTTTGGCTGTGAACACCATGATTAGCAACTTAGAGTGTGCTGTCAATCAGAAGCTCCGCAATATTGGTTCGTTAAGGTCTACTGTATCCTTTGCACCCAATAATTAATGCTTCAGCCAGCCTATACCTCCCTGCTTGCACTTGCAACAGATCTCAAGCGGGTACTACTCTGCTTCTGCCTGAAAACTTCTTGTCTTTGGTTGTGCTGCTTGTCGAAACAGGGTTCACAGAAGCAGTGCCTAAGCCACCACCAGTTTGCAATCCCAGCAAAAACACTCATGCACTCATGAGCAAGACCATGAGGTAGTCACATGCCAGCCCCACACAGTCTCGACCAAGTGCGTAGAAAGTTATCTGCAGTTCTGAAACAGTACAGTGGGGCTGCAGTGTATGGCACCCACTTATGCAGGTGACTTCCAGCTGAAGGGTCAAGATCTGAGGGCCCAAGGGCTGAACAGGGTGGGCAACATGCTGGTCCCCAACAGCAACTACTGTGCCTTTGAGGACTGGATCATGCCCATTCTGGACACCATGCTGCTTGAACAGCAGCAAGGCACACACTGGACTCCTTCAAAGGTGACCTTGCACCAGCTCACAGCGCTCATGCCATGTCTGGCCACATAAAGCAGGCGCACTGTGCCTTCAGCAAGACAAAAGAAAAAGAAAAGAAAAGTTTAGGGTTTTCAGCGATCATAAAGAGAGCCTCCCAAGGCGGCAGCCCGAAGCACCTTCAGCATTGGCATTCTGCGTTATGGGATTGAGCCTGCTACATGCCAAGCTTGAAGTGTCTCTGCTGCAAAAAACCAAAGCCAGCTCACATTCATGTTTGCTTGCCTGGATGCACGCAGGGTTGGCTGTGCCTGCAGGCATCTGGGCTTTGCTTTGGCAGTACATGCCGCATGTGTGGCTTGTAAAATGAATCAACGCACACACATCCAAATGCAAGCAAGCTGATGCATGCAATGAATGAGACACTGAGGTTGACCATGAAATCTGCGGCTGCTTGCAGATGATTTACCGGCTGGGAAAGGAAATCAATCACCCTGACTCAATCTATTACTGGGCATACAAGAATGATGTGCCTGTCTACTGTCCGGCTTTGACTGATGGCTCCCTCGGGGATATGCTATACTTCCACACCTTCAAGAACCCAGGGTTGATCTTGGACATTGTAGCTGACATCAGAGCCATGAATGATGAAGCTATGAAAGCCCCTCCGCGCAAAACGGGAGTCATCATACTTGGCGGCGGTGAGCCATCTTAGACCAGCTTGATTACAGTCACTTCCATGAGTATCTGCATTTTGGAGATGTTGCTTGTGCATAACCTCTACGCTGTCATGCAGTTATACAACATTTTTCACACTGTGGATTTGAGCCACAATCATTGTGTACATGCTGCATCTTGTGATGCTTACATAAAAGACTACTGCTAATGTGGGGTGCAGACCTATGTTGTGCGACATGCTGCAGGCCTGCCTAAGCATCATATCTGCAATGCAAATCTAATGAAGAATGGAGCTGATTTTGCTGTGTACATCAGCACGGCTCAGGAGTTTGACGGCAGTGACTCTGGAGCACGACCGGATGAAGCTGTCTCGTGGGGAAAGATTCGAGCTGATGCAAAGCCCGTCAAAGTGTATGGCGATGCCAGCATCATGTTCCCCTTGATCATCTCTCAAACGTTTGCCCAGCATGTGGACAGATTTTCTTAGTTGTGAATCTAAAGCTAGCTCCTCAAACCTGCATTAGGTGGACAGATTGCTGTAGCTGTGACGCTCAGGTCACACAGCAAGTCCAGCTGCTTTCTACATTTTCAATACTGGTTTAGCACAGCATACTTGTAGGACTTAGATTGATACGTTGATCATGTGTTGTAGGGCATCTGTGATGTTCTTGAGACAACGTGTACCAAATGATGATGAACCGTTTATTGTAGTTGACTTGCATCCCAACTTGCAAACAATGTGACACATTGCCCTACAGCTGGGCTTGTTGTGTGGCGCCAGTTTAACTCGAAACAAATCAAAGCAAGCTGACCTGAGCGTAATGCTCTTGTTTGATAGATTGGACCTCAGATATAGTTTCCTAAAGATACACAAGTTTGCACAGCTTGGCAAAAATTGCTTCACACGCATGTGTGTGGTATCTTCTCGAGGCATGCACATGTTTCCATCGTCCCTATATGTGCAACGTGTCTTTCTGAGATCCTGACCATGGACGTCAGTCACTACACGACAAATGTGCAGAAAGCACATAACACTGGTGTATCAATGTGAAGCTTGCTGATTGGTTACAATTGAGCGCCCTGAAAACTGTACATGGGCTTTTTGCAGTTCCAGGATAAGAACAGTCACAAGCGGTTCACCAGTCACACTCACATCTCCTGCCACACACTCTCATACAACTCCACGGTATGCTTGAGGCATCACACACTGCAAGGGAGGCGCAAAGCAGTATACAACAGACAGCAAGTTCTATCAACAACATGTCGGATGCACTAAATGAAAATGATACAGCGAAAACACAGAAGTAGCAGAAGCTGAAAAAAGGGGCAAACCACCAAAAGGCTGACATCAACACTGCCTGGGTTATTGTCCGTAAGAAAGACAGTGTAGTAGTTGACAAGGCTTGACTATATGACACAAGAAAACACTCGCTAGAATTATCAAAAGCACAACCTGAAAGCAGCATCTGACAGCAAGATTTCGTTGTGCAACACAACTTGAGTGCGCTCCTGTTTGTATACACTGGCTACACTGGCTACAAACATGAGTCATCTGAGGCACCACACTCCATTGCAGCATCAACTGCCTGCATGAGTGGATCCTCCAAGCTAAAATCAGCCCAGAAGTCCTGCTCATCCAGACCTGCACACCCAGTATTGCAACAGTCTGAGACGAAGCACGAAGACAGGGAGAATGCACCTGAAGACGAAGCACCCAGACAGGGATAATGCCTGCAACTGCAGCATGCATGCAACCACCATTCAACTTAAAGCTATATGAGATGAAGACAGGAACGGCTCCAGCGTGTTGCCAAATTGGTTCTTGATGATATGTCTTCTTGTATGCTATCATCACAAACAAGAATGCCCTCTTGAGTAGCAAGATGTGCGTCATGAGGGAAATGACAAGGAGCCAGCAGAACAACAGTCTGTGAAAGGCAAACAGTGTGCTCACCAAAGGAAGAGTCTAGGTGGGTATCAGCAGCACACAGCCCAACTGGAAGCTCCACATCAGGCTTGACCGTCAGGATGGAGCTGTTGCTGGGCAGTGTCTGGAAGCTGGTAGTAGGTGAAACATTCTGAGAGGGCTCCTGGTTGCCCTTCAAACCCATATGGAAGGCACTGCCCAATGGCGTGCGGGTGCTGCTTGCAGAGAAAGACCGGCTGGCAATGATGGGCTGACTGAGACTGTGCAAAGGCAGGCTAGCAGGTGCTGAAGAGGCCTTGATAACATCTGCCAAAAAGGTGCCATCCAGCTGAGGACATAGTTGCTGGTCTGACTGCATGTTGAGGGAGCTAGGTTCACGGTGTGAGGCGGAAAATCGTGAAGAAAAATCTGGAGTCGTGGCACGCTGCCAGGGCCATGACCCAAATGCCGGCCTTCTGGCACTTGATGAGGATGACTGCTTTTTGATGCCAGTGGCAGAAAACTGCCTTTTGGCCTGTTGCTGACACAAGAGCTGCTGTAGCTGCTGCTGCTGCAAGGCCACAGATGTGCTTGATTGTACATTGCCTGCCAAGCTTTGCAGACTGAGCCCTGCGTTCTGCTGCATATTTGCCACCTCTTGTAGCATGTGCACATTCGTACCCCTGCACACAGTGTGAAGGTGCTGATTGCTGCTGGTATATAACCAATTCATTGCAAAAGTAGACATGATCACTAGCTCTACAAATATGGCCAGGCCGCAAACCAAGGACATATGCTAGAGGGTGATTGTTCATTGATAGCGTCAGCAGTGAAGCAAGGCATCTTGCAAAGCCTCTGCAAGGCAAGTGTTGCTGCGTGACAGTGATGGTCCTTACCTTGCCGTTGCAGGCATTGGTTGAGGCGGTGTACAGGAGGTCAGTTCTGCTGCTGCAGGTGCGTTCACTCCACTGCTGTTACAGCGGCGAAGAAACTCCTGCAGAGGTGACGCACTTGTAAGCTCTTCATGCAGGACACAGGCTATCACACGCTTCAGAGATGCAGACAGCCCTAGTACATAGGTCTGTCAGAGGCATGCCCTTCCAGATGAATGTCTGCAGCTGGCACAGCAACTGAAGCTACACGTTTGATGACCAATACGGGTGCTGTGTATGGTATTGCTGGTTGCCACAATTGCGGTGCACATTGGTGTCTTCACATCAGTTTGCAATGAAGCTGCACGTAATGATGCCTACCACAAAGGTGCATTGCAAACGACCACAAAGGTGCATTGCAAAAAATGTATACCTGAGCGTATGAAATGATTGACTGAGAGGGCGGGCTGCACAAAGAGCTGCCTTGTGATGGGAAGCTGGCAAAGCTTTCCTGGCGAGAGGTGATTGGCTGACAGTCATGGTACTCAGCATTACTGCCAGAACCTGCAAGAAGGCCATACATGAGAGAGAGAAAGACAGCATGCTGTGCTGATCACCATTGAGGATTCGCCGATACAAAGATCACAGCGCATTGGAGCAACCTTGCCAACTTGAACCTTGACATGTTGCTTGCTGCAGGGAAGCCAGGTACTACAGGCTGTACCTTCTGTACATTGAGCTGAAGACCCAGCAGTGGTCCTGGTGTGATAGAAGTCAACAGTTGACATGCTGCTACTGCTGCCAGCCTGTCTGTTTGCTACACTCAACTCCTGATCACTGTCGATGCTGCCATCAAGTGAGTCTGGCGCTTGCTTGTCACCCCATCGAGCTTTTCTTCTGGCTGGAGGTACGACAGAGCCCAGCCCTTTCTTTTCTAGCCGGATGAAGTGCTTCTGTGCATGGCTGCGTACCTACGTCCCATGCAACATTGTTGAGTGACAAGCGCTGAACAGCTAGGGCTGGCCATGCGACACTTGGGACACACCCAACAGACATTCAGCAGGCCTCTGACAGTGCAGTCTTGTCACTGACACAGGGTTGCTATCAGCTAAACTATGCTGCCGACACATGCAGCCCTGAGCACCGGGCACTATACAATATTGCCAGGTGCTACTACTGCTGCTATAAATAATCAAGCTGCTTATTCTGGGGGTCCAGAACCAATGCAAACAAATACTGTTCGTGAAAATCACGCCAGCAAATGTTAAACGTGCGAAACTTAACCCACTGGCTCACCTGCGACACGCTTCTTGTGCCAACGAAGGAGACGATGTCCTTCCAGTTGCGGCCAAACCTGCAAACAGATGCACGCATCGTGTGGACATGGCTCAGGTCATGAGATTGCGCGCTAGATGCGAAATTCGCCAGACGTCTGCACACCTGTCTATAGCCTCTAAGAACTTTTCGTGCTCTTCCTCACTCCATCTTTCGCGGGGCTTAGTGATTTTGTAGGGCTTCCGAGATTTGCTGGAGCCAGCCAATCGCATCATGTAAGACGACACTGCTGAGCGCACCA
>JAABUK010001216.1_pt1 | contig 49968 bp, 48 predicted proteins | sample 5559141 | NCBI WGS metagenome assembly JAABUK01 (sample SAMN10711869, study PRJNA513367) | rock metagenome | isolation source: Antarctica rocks | place: Antarctica: Victoria Land, Pudding Butte nord | collected 2016-01-03 | reverse complement strand
CCTGAGCGAGCCTGAGCGGGCCTGAGCGGGCCTGAGAATTCTTACCTAGCTCTGAGCTATTTTAGCGCTCGCGAGCGGGCCTGAGCGCTCCGAGCAAACCAGGATTCTCAGAGTCGCTTGCACTTTTATAGATGCGAGACCCTAGTTAGTAATATTAAATTAAATATAATTACTAGTATAATTAAGATAATAAAAAGTAACTACGTTTATTTAAAATATTCATTTATATAATAATTAATTATTATATAATAAAATTAAAGAGTTATATAAAGAAAAGTTAAAAGATAAAAGATATATATAATAAAAGATAAATATATATAATAAAGAAGAAAAAAGAAGAAGGGGAAAAAATTATATAAAGAATTTTTAATATAAACTCTTAACCCTACTCTTTATATTATATAAATCGGTTATATTATTATCCTCGGATATACTTTATAATTAATTACGATATAGTTTATATTAAGGACGATTTATTATATAATACTCTAGGGCTAGTTAAGTAGGAGCTTTACTATATATTTAATTTTAAATATTTTTTAGGCTACGGTTCTCTAACTAGCTCTAGGTAATTATATAATAAATTTTTAATATATTAAAAAAAAAATCTCTTCGTATATAACCTAAAGTTATATTATATTTTTAAAATATTATTATATAATCCTTAAAAGCTAGTTAAATAGGAGTTATTATATATAATTTATTTTAAATATTAATTAAACCCTAGTTCTTTAATTAATTTTAGGATATTATATAATAAATCGCCTAGGTACTAGGAATAATAGTCTCTTTATATATAATTTATAATTACGTTATATTTTTAAAATATTATTATATAATTCTTTAGAGCTAGTTAAGGAATTATAACTTAAAAAAATAATTTAAAATTAAATAAACGGAGTAGCTTTTATTAATAACTTAATAATAATAATTTTTTATATAAGAAATAATTAAAATAGACTTATACTCGTACGTAATTTATATTCTAAACGATTTACTATATAATCACCGCGTTATCGTTAACGGATTATCTGGTTTTAAAGCCTGCGCGGTAGGGCCGCAGATCATTTTTGGTTTTTGAAATTTTGGTTTTTGGATTTTTGATTGTGTCCTACCCTGGCCTATCGTCCGCCGTACGGAAGCGATAGAAGGGGTCACCCCCTAACTGTCCAAACTCCGAATCATGGACCCCTGAGATGGTGCCCTAGAACCCGCGGTCCGGGAACCGAGCCGGGATCTTTCAGCCCTACGAGTGCAAGCAAGCACTCAATAAACTTGTTGACGGCCGAATCCTATGGAATCAAGAGACTGTGATTTCAGTGTATTCTGCTCGATTATTTTGCACAGGGGAAATTGTTGCAATACACATCCTGAGCGGAGAAAGTAACGATTGACGGCGTCGTGCTAGCAGTCATGAATATCATCATCTCGCATATACACATATTGAATAACGCACTCCCTCGACCCAAAACAATTGCCCCCAATTCTAGACCCCATTCCTTGAATTTTGGTTAATGACGCCCATCAACGTCCCCCTACTTCCTGTGGCTTGCGCCACCATGCCGGCTGTCAGCTCCTGATTCTAATCTTGGCCGGGAGTGTGGGTGGAGCAAGCCACGATCATTTACACATCGGTTATAGATGCATTTGATGATTGATGACACCAATTTACTTCTCTAATCATTTCCCAAAACAATTCGGAGACATTTACTTACATCGTGGTCATCAAGTACCAGATATGTATTGCTCTTATGTTGACGGATCATTGTGCGTTCCGGCCCCTGGGGATTGGTACTCAGGTACGCGAGATCCGTTGAAGGGCTTCGGAGAATATTCTGCCTTGTGGGGTGACAGGTGATCACGTTCCTAAGGCTGTGGGTATGGGAATTGCTTCGTGGGGATGGCAAACCCTACAACAATCAACAAGTAGCAGTGCGACACCGGCGCAATTCCATCAGTAGAAATGATCTTCGAAAATTAATGATCGATCTGGTCAATAACTCCGTTCAATGTTACGTCTCGGTTCAAGTGAGCATCCCCAATCCATCCAAACCCCCGTCGTGGTGTGGTGGGGTGGTCGTGCGGGGGTTCCCCGAATTAGATCCAATTAGATCCGATCAGCAATTACTTTAAACCTTGCAGCGTGGGGGTGCAGCACTTGGCGTACTTGGCAGCACGTGGAGGGGCCCAGAACGTTGGGATCGAGGGTGTCCCGGTGATCGGGAGATCAGTGCAGTGATTCGCGATTCGCGAGTTCGTGTCAGTTTACACAATATAGATTATAGTACACTAAACAAACCAAAGACATTGCCAATATCGATAATGATTTTGGAGGCGATACCTGTAATGATTCTAGCTTCTCTGCTCTGAGCGACTGCGTGCGTTGTCCTGTCGTCGCGTTAAATGGCTCCGCATGAAACAGACTTTTCCCATCTTCTCCATGAAACGAACGGCTCAAGATGACGGCCATGTAACTCTCCATCCATTCCTGAATCCTATTCGGCAACGGGCGGGGATTTGGGAAATAAGGCTTAGGATCATCGTTAGGATAGGTCTTCTGACCACTACGAAACGAGGCTCGCACCTTGCAACGGGGCTGATCGGCGCTGGTTCCGGAGGAGCGCTCCGTTAACCATTGCAACGCGACTTTTGTACCGGCGGTCAGGGCAAGTAAGCCGAGTCGTGCGCATCGAGGTTTGTTTGATGAGACTCATAGAGTCAGGATCGAGCAGCCGTCATGGCTGGAGATTTCGTATTGTCTCCCCTGGGTTCAGGCCATCAGCTGGGAACGCTGTGGAGTAAGCAAGCCGGTTCCCCGGATTTGCCTTGTTTGAACTCGGGAAGCGTGACCTTGTCACTGGATTCAGCCTGAGGGGTAAGTGCGAAAGCAAAATGTCAAAATTCCAAAATGTCAAAATGAATTTAGAGACTTGAAAGGACCACGAGACCCGAAGTAGATAAAAAGTCAATGAATTTCCCAGGGATTGATTACCGTGATCTAACGTTGGCAAGGTCATGGTCATGGCGAAAAGGGCTTTCATGGCACGAGAATCAAAAGCACGAGCTGCTTCATTCCTTTGAGCAGACGGCGCATCAATCCTGCGCACCTGATGACCGCAAGAATTAGCTCAAGTTGATTGTTGCCTTGATCATCAGCATACTCTGAAAATGTAACCGAAATCCTGTATGCATGCTGATGGCGAAGATTGTTCGAGGGCTTGGCGAAGGCTGCGGTCAATCACCCCAGGTTTGGCGAGAGTCATGTGAGCTTTGATTCTATGCGCGCCACGATGATGCGCTGGTCGACCGACTTCATGCGCATAAGCGACAAGTGGTCATCAGGTACTCAGCCCTCGACTAAAGCAATAGCAGCCTGACATTGACAACGTCGGTTTTGAATTCATTGGGTGAGTGGTAATTTTTCTCGTTGATTCATGCCCGAATGGAAATGGACTAGGAGACGAAATGAGGAAAGCCCAGACACCGAAATGTAGTAGTTGTCGCCTATCGTTGGTGTTCTTTTGGAAGGGAAGAGCATGATTCACTTTACTATCGATAGTCAGGGATGGTCTAAAAGACGACATCTGAGCGGTGAGTGGTAGTAGTACAAAATAGATACACGTCTCCGCGCGCAAGCTGCATTCGGCCATCTAGCATGGGCGGGACCCTTGGACAATCAATCATACATCAGAAAGATTGGAATTTGAGCAATATGTTGGAAGGAGATCAGTGCTGTTCCCAGATCACATTTCTACATTGAACAGTAGCAATATGGGTAATGAGACCCAGTGGTAGGCTGATTGGCGAAGGGGCTCTCTTTCAATGCAAAAGTTGTTGGTGGCGCTGGCAGGGCTTGTCAGAAGTGCCGTCGCGTGGGAGAGCCGGGATCGAAGGCACATCTCTTCGCAAGTGTGGGGTTTCTCATCGGCCATTACATCTGGGGAAGCGGCATCCTGCAGGAATCGACTGATAGGCCTATTCCATCGATTTATCGCTTTTCGTGTTTGCCTGTCCTTCTAGGAAGCCCTTTTAGGAAGGTTGACTAAAGATTCGGAGAAGAGCGGTGGGATGGGATAGATTGATATTGTACCGTTCAATGGTACTCCTGGTGATGAGTGACTTCTATAGAGACCATTGCTGTTGACCCTTTGTCAATCTAAACATTCGGCTTGATGGTTCCGGCGTTGGGACCGTTATTCGAGCCTTACCTATCGCAATAGGGGTACAGAGTTAGAGTTTTTGCCATCTCGTCACATTTCTCTAATAGCAGATGCTTTAGTTCTGAATGTCTAAAGGAAACATTAAGCCTTGCCGCCCAGGAGTCCCTTTCCTGTTCCCCGGGCCTAGTCTAAAGTAATTTGTGTCTGTCGGGTACCAAATCCTCGAATCTCCTCCCCTAGAAATCCCGCGTCCCTCGGTTACTTGGTTTTGACCGCAAAGAGGAACAAATTCTTTGCCCATCACAAAGAAACGTCTCAGAAAGGTATATGATGTCGCCGTTGACCCCCGTTCTCGTCTTTCTACACATTTGCGTTGACTTACGCTGACTTATGCATGCAGTCAGTCTCTGGTTGCAGCAAAGACTCCATATTTCAAGCAATACACCTTACTCTAGAATCACTAAAGTTGCCTTACCTTGCATGAAATGCGCTGGATCGACGCCACTCAACGCGCTTCTAGACGACTCCACTGACTCGCCCACTTCTCCTCGCAACTCAGCCTGATGCCATAACACGTTCGTTACACATTCACTTCACGGCCTTTACATTTAGTAATCCTGATCAGAGTCGTCAGACACTTTTTGCGCACTCCACTTTTTGAAAGTGACGAGAGCCTTCCACACCTTCTAGAAGGAACAAGTGCCGTACCCCGGAATTGGCGGTGCCTGACGAAATCTCACCCTCCGACCCGAATTCTCACCGCAATAAATCTATCCTGAACACCTCCACCTCTTCTAGCGCTCAGCGTACCTCCTCATACACAATGCCGGTCAGGCTAGAAATACCAATGCTGTCCGTCGACTCGACAAAGATGCGCAATGTTGATACTAGGAATGTCGAGAACCTGTTTGGCATGTGGACTGGTAGGTTCAGAGCGCTGTCGTCGCAGTGCCTCATCTTCTACTAATTCAACACGCAGTCTTTTCAAAATGCGCAGACACAGTAGAGGATGGTCGAAGATTAGAAAACATGAGCTGGCGAATATGGAGTCGAGAGACACTCTGCTGCGAAACCCAGCCACGACTTGCGACTACACCAGCGATTGACATCGTGAGGACAAGACTAAAGGAGAAGGATGTCCCTGAGCTTTCCTCCAGCGTCGACTCGCTAGCCTCCATTGACTCTGATACATCGGAAGAGCCCGAGCATACTCCCACAGCGCCGCGAGACATTGCCAAAACCTCCCTATCACGAAGTCCGCAAAATACCATCGCTGCAAGCCGAGGGAAAGAGAGGCACATAACCTCATTGGACCTCGAGAAGATGGTGGTGTCTATCCAAGACAAACAACACATCGAGCGTCTTTCATCGACCATCGCCAATGCTATTCCAGCAGTGTTGCCATCCACTGACATTACACCACGACCAACATCACCCTCCATGAACGCACCATTCCGCTCTTCAGACTCCTCATCCTCTACTGCACCCATGAGTAGTCCTGGAAGCGATCACAGTACTACACAGACGGTCGGCTCCGACACCAGCGCCGAGTTCTCCGCCTCCCACAGCATCGTGCGTGGCTTCTCACCAAACCAAATCTCATCATCCTACTGGTCAAATGCGCATCTTGCCGCGACTCCAATCCCAACGAACACTGCCCTTCCCAGCCGAACCAAGGAATCACAAAAGAGCGGCATGTTCTTGCTTGGAGGCTCATCTGGCTCCTCGGGAGAGGAGGGCAGCTCTCTGGAGGGACGAATGTCATCCCAAACAAAGCAGAGCTCGCTGACTGCCGGGCTCCAGCGTCCTCAAATCAACAAGAAACAATTGTCGTTCAAAGACGAAATCGAGTCGCGCACTCTGAACAATAAGTCACATGAGGATGAAGAGGTCTTCGAATCTTCAGACGAAGAAGATGATGAGGATGATGATGCCATCGAGGAAGATTCAGAAGAGGGTGACGAGGACGAGGAATGGGAGGACGATGCTTCCGAGAATGGTGATGCTGCGACATCAGCCACACCAACGTTCCAGCGGGTTGACTCAAAGCCGAACCTGGTTTCTCGACGGTCTCTCCTCACTGACCTGATGAACCAATCTGACAGAGCTGCTGCTTTTGTAAACATGGCTTCCAAATCAACACCCGCCCTGAGACGACCGAGGACTTCGACACCCAACGGTCCCTCTGTGGGAGCATCTCCAGAGGAGCAGAATCTCGCCCTGCTTGGCCCTCATATGTCACTATCGAAGCCTATTGTCATGACTGAGGTGAACAATTTCCCAATGGCTCTCTCACCACGCACTACACGCCGTGAAATGTTGGCGACGGAATTGCCTGGGTCACTTCGGAAAGGTGTTCTCTGGGAACGCCAGCAGAAGAAGTCGACAGTCAATGCTGTCATGAAGAGGAGACACACAGCGCACAATCTCACCAATCTAAAAGACTATCCGGAAGCGACCGCGCAGGAACGTTCAAACTTGAACGACTACTTCTCTAGGGGACTGGGAGAGTACCACCAGGCGGGCTGGTAGTCTACTACAACATGCCCTCTACGCGTACACCCAATCACCCGACACTGCAACCGCCTACATCATACCTTCTACCATACTACTAATACATTACGACTCTCTTACATGCATCTTGCTCATATAGCGATACTTGGGAGGCCAAACATCATACAGCAAGGCGCTGAGGCATTATTCATCATCATTCGAAGCAACATTACATCCACGCATGCATGGAGTTCACCAGGGAGTGGGGGCAAAAATTTTCGATTCGCATGATACCTAACTGCTTTGCCATCGTGCATAGCAATGTCGCTGCATTTTATTCAGTACATACAACAATACATTCAACAATTATCGATCGCCACGCAGAGGATGAGGAGGCGGTTGGCGATCTGTTCTAATGACTACCTTACCTACTACGGCTTACATTCGGCTCAGGGATGGATGCTTGCAAAAGCAACAGAGAAAAGTTAGCCAAAAAAGAAAATTCTTCCAGAATACGAAGAGGCTGAATAAGCCGCGATGCCGTTAGAGTTCTTGTGAAGCTTGCGGACGCCACAGCTGCTGAATAGGTAGATGGATATTGAACGCAGAAATACAAAACCATCTTGAACACATCATTAGAATCATTTCTTATCTCTTCCTCTTGAACAGGGCACCATAAACTTTCTGTTTTCGTTTATTACTTCATTAGAGTTCTGCAGGGTCACCCAGCATGCGCTCGATGTAGACGACCACCACACCACCAGCTCAACGAAGATTTCCCTTTCTCGTGTCTGAATTCATACTTTCCTGCAGTACTCGATGTAGAAAAGCATGATTTCTGCCTACTACTCTGTTCCAATTGATTGATTACGAGGCCAATATTGACCCACAGAACAAACCCGACCCCCACCGGTCTTTCCCGATTGATATTCGGTTGGTCTTCGGGGACTTGGGGTTCTAGAAAGACCATGGAGCGATGATCGGTGGTTAGGTAGCATTTCCTTTAAATTAGATACCCCAAGATTAATCATGTTTGATAGGTGAAAAATTTGTACATCTGACTACACACTGCAGAATCCTTTCACGGATCAGCCCAGCCCAGGGGGACAAGTTCCGGGAAGGCTTTTCCAAGCGCCGGTATAGGCGCTGTCACTCAATAAGCTTTCCAATCTTGCACGAGGCCTACACACCCACTATCATCATACTTTCCCAACGTGCAGAGCGTGCATTAAGTTGGCGATGGTGCGTGGCCCCCTGGTCAGGAGGGGAGGGTGGGGGTTAGCGAGTACTTTAGAGATTAGGGCTGTTGATTAGGGTACAACTTCCTTGTGGGGATTGGTTGGGCCGATGTTGTTGGTGCAACAGATCTGATGCACATTGACTACGGGTTTTATGATTTGGATTTTCTTTTTCGGTGGGGAGATGGTAGACTCACCGTTTGGATGCTCACTGAGCACGAGCTTACTCGTAGCTGCAATGTTGCGAGGAGCTGATATGACCCAAGCCTTTGGTCAACAGTCATATCCCTTTTTGGCGTTGAGTCATCACTGCGATAGCTGTAGCTACTCATGTAGAGAGAATAGACAGCGCATTAAACTCATGACCTGAGGTGACCTGCGAAAAAGAACTTGACGCATTTTTCTCTCGACGGATTTTGCCTGTACCATACAGAGAAGGAAGGCATCTCAGCTGACCGACGCCTTGACTGATTATCACTACCCTTCGGAGAATAATTGCAAAGTCAAACAGCACGCGCGTTTCGACCTGCACCCCAACCACTGCTACGGAGTGTCAAAAACCCTACCCTCCATCGACTAATCATGGAGCCTACAAATGGTCAGGACACCGTTGGTACGTGAGACCCAAATGATGCGCTGGCAGACTTTGGTCACGCTGACCATGGGACTGCGCTAGGAGGCCATATGCCAACGCCACAGGCACCACAGCCGTCGCCACAGCTGCAGAACAACAACAAAGCTAGGGGCTACTGTAGGTTTTATGGGACTAACAACGGTAGGAACCTTTCGCTTGTTTTGCCCACCTGTTGATTGTGATCTGTCTGTTTGAAAAGCTGTCGGCCTGACAGACCCGCACGTGCTGCTTGCTCTCTCGTACTCGTGATCTTTTTACTGTGATACTCTCCACTTACTACCGAGGCTACGGCCTAGCCTTACCTACTATCTACCCACCCGTCTCATGATTTGTCATTACTGTACCTAGGTTGTCGAGCCGGAGATGCGTGCCCCTTCATCCACGACCCCTCAAAACTCCAAAACAATGGACCTCGGCCCCGCCCTCGACCCAAGGCTGGGCGAAAGGCTGGTCCTGAAGATACTACTTTCGGGCCATCACAAGGCTCCCGCCCTAGTGATGGGCCGCCCCAGGTCACAGGCTTGACGGAGCCGAGGAGATATGCGCCACCGCCTGTAGATGGGAGTAGGGTGGTCTAGCAAGCCTGTACCTAAAGCCCAGGCTGAAGATCCTAGGGGATTCCAAATCAAGCAATTGAAGCGGCGTTTCTCTCGCACTGAGACTGCCGAGGATGGAGGAAGGGTGTTTGAGTTTCAGATGGTTCCTTCGAATCCGGATTTCCCTTTTGAGATGGTGGGTTTGGAGTGTGTGATCCATGTGCCTACTAGCTATCTGAAGGAAGGGGGAGGGAGGCCGAGGCTGGAGGTGAAGAACGAGGAGATGAGGAGGGGAGTGGCAGAGTAGAGTGGAGAGGGGGTTTGCGAGGTTGGTGGCTGGAATGCCGGGCGGGACGTTGTTGGGGTTGATGAGGGAGTTGGATAAGCAGTTGGAGGGTTTGCTTACGGAGTAGGAGAGTGAGGGTGTTACGATAGTTCCGAATTTTGTGCCTGGGAGGGGGAGGGAGCAAGATGAGCCAAGAAAAGCCGCCGAAACCAAGGGGACTTTTTGCCAGATCGTACGAAGACCAGCAAACCTTCAGAGATGTATACTCCTGAACAGCGCCATCTCGCTTTACGACGCCGAGAAGCAGAGACAGGACAACTCGAAGCCCGATTAGGACGCACACCGTTGTTCTTCAAGTCTTCGGATGGCATCGCCTACAACCTTCCGATCACGCCTCGGAAGCATCAAGACTTGCCTGTACCACTTCAAGTCATCAAAAGTGTGAAGCTCCTTGTTCCTTTACCCTTACTCTTTGCAGCATTATAGAATCGAGCTTCAGGGTTTAAGCCGAGAAGCCGCAAGCCTCACAGTAAAGGCTTTTGAACGTAAAGTCAAAGAGAGCGATGAAGGCACGCTGCTAGGGCACGCCAACTATCTTGCACAGAACATGCATGTCCTAGCTACCGAGGTTGTGCAAGAGCCTACGGTCGAAGAGACCGTAATGGATCTCGCGCCTATCCAAGTTGAAGAATCCGCAGTGGAGCCTAAGATCGACGCAGCAGCGGAAGACGATCAAAGCCACATCAAAATCATCCCTCGGCCTCCACAATGGTCTTTCAGTGACAAAGACGGCCCCTCGAGTGACAGCGACTACTCCGATTCCTACGACTCGGGCGACGAATTCACAGATAACGAAGCCCACGGCGTCCCCTTACCCCCAGTCCCAGAAGCAGCCTCAACAAGCGGTCCAGAGCGTGGCATCTCCCTCTCCTTCCCAATCCTCGAACTCTACGGCATCGAGATCCTCGACCTCGTCTCTTTGTGCGTCACGATCAAATGCGAGCGCTGCAAAGATACAATGGACATCAGCAACCTTCGCGACCAATCTCAGAAATCCGAGTCTTGCAAGAAGTGCGCGATGCCACTGAGCGTTGGATTTCGACGGGAGCTGATGCACGCGAATTGCATTCGGGCTGGGTATCTCGATTTGGAAGGCTGTACTGTTGTCGACATGCTGCCGAGGTACGTCTCCCAGCGCTGGGTAGTTGGCGGTGATGGTGCTAAGACGTGGACAGCAATTTGATTCTCGGATACTCGGGTCGTTAGGTCAAAGCGTACTCGATCTTGGGCAGCGACCAGAATAAAAAGCCATATAATCAAATTTAGCCTGTGGTCGTGTAAGTAAGCTGGTGTCTATCACTTCGAGAATTGTTTGATTAAGCCTTGTCACCCTTTCTCGTAGCAGAAACGGCTAGGGTTAGAAAGTTTACCAAATCAAAGTATCTTATCTTCCTGCCCGACGATCTTGCAGGGCAGATTGGATGACCATATGGACCATGCCAGGAAGGGGAAATACGTAAGGTTAGTCGTGGATTCTTTCAGTCGCATAGAACGATATCATAATACATGAAATTAGGAGATGATGGGGGTATATTAGAACAAAGAACGAGAATGACTGAGATCAAAATTGACCTTGAATTTCTCGCAAGGAGCGAAACGTTTCAAGGAGCGGCACGTTCCAAAGTGCTTCATTACATCAAATTTCATATTATCGTCGTTCAGATTGCGACATCGAACTTGTCCAGAGCGACTCAGATGATGTCTTTCACATCTAACGGCAGCCCTAAATCTGGCTGCAAACTCCTTTCGCTCTCTTTTTTTGCGCAAATTTCTCTCATCCTCTCCGCACTTTGCAAGCCAGGCGTCGAAATCAGGCATGCTGTCATCACTCTGGTGACCCTCTCGTATTCCTTGCAATGGCAAACCGAGAGTGCGCTCAGTTCCATTCGAAGTATCCACATCCTGCACAGCTCTCGGCGCCATCGTCACGCCCGCGGGTAGCGGATGCGAATTTGCTTCCTTGTCATAGACCGGACTGCTTCGTCTTCTGCTCCAAAATTCTCTCGTGTACCATCTTGAAGGCTGAGGTGCAATCGACTTGCGAAGCAGTATGCCTTTTGGATGTTTTCCTGTAGCTTTTGCGTGCGCATATCGAACGAAAGGTTTGAGAATCGGCACATAAGCTGTAATGTTGCCGGTGTTGGGGATAACGACCCATAAAAGGTCTTCGGATTTGACTTGGTAGGCAGTTGCAGTTCTGGCGATGGCAATTGCGCCGGTGATGACTCCTATGCCCATTAGACAATATAGTGCGATCTTGGCTTTCTTGCGGATGTTCAGGTTGTGGAGGAGAACGATGGGGAAGGCTGCGCAGATGAAATCTGTAAGGAAGGAGAAGACTGGGTGAAGGGTGGATTAAAAGTTTGTTCTTTGTGAGGGTTGCAGAGTGAAGAGCATGAGCTCACCTCCTTGGACAATCGTAATATCCATCACGAGGTTTTCGGAAAAGCATTTCCGGAGCACACCAAGGTCCCAGAGTTCATGTACAGGATTGCATTGGAGAACGGTCAGAAGGAAGAGCGTCAAATGAGTAGGAGCCAGAAAGCCAATCAAGCCATACAGTACGTGGCAATTCGTTGCACTGTGACAGTCGTAGGAGGAACAAGCATATCGAGATCTTGGCAGAGGGCAAGCACAATAAAGAACTCGTACTTCAGAAAGTTCCTGTACGAATCGATTGAGAGGTCACGCCTGTGCTGTCCCAGCCCGTAGCTAACTTCTGTGACGACGAAAACTTTGCCCACTGCAGTGAAATCTAGGAGCTGCACGTCAGAACTTCCTCAAAGCCTACCGAAAGGTGTTTTTCGAGTACCTGAGTGAGAGCGATGGTAATGTGGTCCCAGCCGAAATTGCGAGTAATCCTTAGTCGAGTGTAGAGTCGCGGAACCACGATAATCGTGGACAAAGAGAAAATCGCCCGGTCAATGCCTAGGAACACGGGTCCTAGGTTCTCAGTATTTGCTGTTGTGTCTTGTCGTCCATGGCGGCTCTCTGGAAGTGTGCGTAGCATTGGCGGCGACACAAGTATCTTTATAGACATTGACGGATGTCTCCTTATCTGCCTCTTGGCTAGGAGCGATGGCGTAACGTTGATCTGACATGTGCTGCCACGAGATCCCGGGCCTCCAAATCGAAGCGATCGGTCTGCACGCGAGATGTACTATCACTAGGTGCTCCTAATCCCCGAATGTATTGTCTTCTTGCTGCCCGACTGTTTATGTGCTTAGGCTGTCTTGTTCGAGTGGGTTTGATTGAGGGCAGTGGAGAGCAACAGCTGGTGCAGATTTGTCGTATTTTCCTCGTACCTGGGACTTCAGACTTGGGCAATATTTGTTCGATATCTGTCCGATATTGTGATCCTGTAATTGTTCAGCCTCTTGTTTCTGAATCTCCATGAACCACAGTCTCAATTACCTCGCCCGACTCAACCTCATCGCAGAGATCATGTCTTCATCCATGGCGAAAAGTCTAATTCTTCAAAGGAGTGCTTTTGCTTCTCATAAGAAGGCCCTGGCAATAGCACTGAATTTGACAAAGCAGCAAGATTAGGAATTAGTGAGCACCCTAGACCATCTCGTCTTATTCTTATCTATTTGCGTAGCCTATGCTTGTGTAAGTAGAATGCGTTTAGCTTTTTCTTCACTGTACTCACACCGATTCCTATCTTCCTTCATATTCGCTAAATACCCATATGGCTTAATGTCTCTGCACTCCGCTCAAGATTCTTTTTGCAGTACTCCAATCCATCACGTTAATGATCTTCCAACATTCGATACTTGCCGCGGAAACTTCTCTGGCAGCACGAGCAATCGCCTATGATACGCTGCGCGCCTTCTTTGCAGTCATTGAAGCTGTACTTTACCCTCTTCTGGGGCATGGCGATGGAAATGTATAGGGCCTTGTGCAGGGTTGAGCGGTTGGATCGCAGAGCGGAAATTGGAGACGTTGATTCTGGGGTAGAAAAATGTCGATGATGATGATAAGAGAATGTGGAGTTTAGCAATATTGTGGAGCATGTCCATGATATATGTGCTTTTAGGTGATGGTTGGGTTCAGCATTAGCTTAGATGTTTCTCTTTGTACCAAATGTACCAATTGAGACACCACTGAGAAAAAAGTAATCCCGCCCGATGCCACAAGACGACCAGAAAGATGCTTTTTAAGTGAAAGATTCTCCGAGCTCAAGGCTTGGATCAGACCTGGAGGTCATACTTTGTAGCTCAGAGCCATTACAGCAGGCAACAAATTTTCAACTATGTCTTCCTTATTTCAATCATTTTCCACGGGTGGATTTTGCCAAAACGTTGACAATAAGCATCTCTGACTGCGACCTATTGGAGCAAACGACATGGGACAATGCGGTGATATCGGATATACCGCTCTTCTAGTGATGCCCATGGAAGGCTATGGACGCTTGCATGAAAATGCACAGCACTGGGAACTCTTGGTCATGACAGCTACGAAATTGCGACTGTGATATTCAGTCCTATGAAAGGGTAGCCTCGCACGCTAAGGCAGTTAGGGTGTGCAAAGTTCATGATAATTCTTGGCAATGTCGATCACTGCAACTCACACCGTGACACCCTATTCAAAATTAATCATAGTAATTATCACAATTAGCGTAGATATTTAATATACATGGAAGATAGAGCTTATCGCTGCGATTATAACTTTATATCAAATATGATATTTGATCAAAGGACCACTAAGTTATAGTAGATAGAAGAAATCCTATAGAGATACGAGCTGGTGTAAGTACGAAACTTCAACAGAATATCGATTTCCTAAATTAACGGTAATTACCCGTACTGATAAATATTATCTATCAAGTTAGTAGAGTTCTATATTATGATTCCGAATATATCATAAACTAAATAATTATGATATTCGTGAAGATAATCGGGGCTTGAATCTTTGACATAGGGTGTCACGGTGTGAGTTGCAGTGATCGACATTGCCAAGAATTATCATGAGTTTTGCACACGCTAAAGTGCCAAGGCGCCAAGCTCTAGGGTCTGCTTTCCGGCCAAACGCAGCCCATCAAAAATCAACCTCGCTCCTCCATATAGTGGCCTTCTGTTTGTCAACACAAGGTGCTGACGGCCGTTGTGGCGCACCAACGCTAAGGTGCATTGTGCTGATCCGCTGATTTGCTGCGAATTGATATGGGTTGACCGCCCTATCATTTCATTTTGCGCGTATTCCCTATCCCTCGGTCTTTACCTTGCATTGCGCTCTTGTCACAACGTCCAAGCGAGCTGAAAAACAAGCAGAGCTATCGCGAATGCTAGTTCTCGGGCAACGATGCTGACACTTGCTGCTTGGTACCTTCCTGTCATTACCGACTCTGTATCCTCCCAACAACATAGATTGCGCACTCTCCGTTCATCATCATGGCCGACGAGCATCAAGTCTCGTACGTGGATGCGGCCGGATCTTCTGACCCTGCAAAGCCTCTGCCGTCTTCAAGCCCACCTCCCGACGCCGAGGAACCCACAGCACTGAACGATACTGCATTCTTCGTCTGTCGCCAGCCCGCCACCCTTTGCAAATCGTACGAGAACGCTAGACGACAATAAGAATCCTACTGTTACAGATAAACCTTAGACATCCAGTACGAAATGGTCCCGCGATAGTGGAGTGATCAGTTCTTCTGTTCGACGGTGATGCACTCTCCCATCAACTCCCCCAAAGCCACAGCCTGCTCGCACGAGTCCTTCAGCCCACACAGAGCTCAATTCAGGCAGGTTATGGAAAGCAGCATTATCTGCAGTTTCTGACTCTGAAGAACGAAGGGCTACGGAGGAAAAAGCGCTGCTACAAAATGTCCATTATCGTAATTGGCTCGGGAGCAAAGATAATGTGAATTTTAAGTCAGAGAATGCTTGCAATAGCTAGCGGTCAAGTATATTCGGATTGGTAGTCACCGTTTGTTAAAAAGTTTGTTTCTATCGGTGCGAGTAGCTGTGGAACTTCGACGTCTTGCTTGGAGCCTTGAGGCTTGGTTTCTACTGTTGTACAGTAGTGGATAATGTAGATCAGGATATATCTGGTGAACCACGTATTTACCAATTAGATACGCGCTTTTCTGCAGCTTCCCTTGTGGCTGAGTCATCTGATCCAGTGGCTCAATCTCACGTGCGTTTCGTAGCCTTGTGAAGTGAAGCCCTACCCCACATGTTCCATCAAATGTAAGCGCTGCCGCGAAACCTTCAAAAAGCTCACCACACTTTACTTTACCCATCGCCTTACTGTAAAGTACCTTCCAACAAATCACCAAAAAAATCTGTTCCAGAGAACTCAACTATCAAAGTTCGAAACATCATGGAATCCTCCAAATCAACCCTCCACACCCTCCCTCAAGACATCATCCTGAACATCGCCGACCACTTCCTCGACGACTATCTAATCTGGAAAACCCAATTCCCGTACTTACGAAAGCTTACGTTCAAGGGCGACACATGCCCCTACCTCAACCTCGCCCGCACACACTCAACGTTATGGAATATGCTACTAGCGCGCCGCTTCGCACAGAAGGCTTTGAGGGAGGTACGTCTTCTCGGAGCAATTTCTTCCCCCTTTGCTACAGAATTTTTTGGAATCATTAGCCACATTCAGGAGTTTGTCTACTCGCACTATCCTGAAACAGGTCTTATAAAGGGATACGCATGTTAGAAAGGAAATGCTGACTCAGGAATCTGCGATAGGCGGAGGAGAAGCTTGTGGGTGGGAAGAGGGTGATCAAGCGAAGGAAGTTGAGGAATGCGCAGGGTGAGGTTTATTATGAGGTGAATCGTGATTGGGAGATGGCAGAAAAGAAGCGGAAGCTGGACAGTTTGGGCAGGTTGGCGGTTTTGGGGGATTATTAGATTGCTATGGCTACTAGCAAGGTATGGAAAGCCTATGTGGATGGCTAGCTGGGCATCTGGCACTGGTATCTGGTGCTGGTATCTAGGATGGCAGCAAGATGTGCATGCATTATTATGTCAAGTTCATCATCGTCAGTCATCATCACGAGAAATCCTCCAGCGGCAACATCCTCTTGACCCAAGGTCATGCAATACGATATTCTCAAGACCCGTCACCACTCTTCCGAGCACCGCAGATGCCGCAAAGACCATGGTCAGCAGCGTTGATGTACTGGCTTGCTTTGCACGTGTCGCTCTGGCAGCGCCAGTATTTGGTGATTTTGTTGGTGTCTAGGACGTGCGAGCATGCGATGCAGAGAAGGGAGGATGGCTCGTTGGACATGGAGCAGATTGGGCAGGTCAATCCGTTTTCTGGGGTATGTTGGGAAGGTTCGTTGGGAGGGTCCGGAAGGCTATGTGCTGGCATCGGCTCTGGAGGCGTCCGGCCGTAAGATGCTTTAGTGGGTTTTGCTTGGCCGGGTTTGGCGCTCTTCTCCTCGAGTGTTGAACCCTCGTCAGGCTCAACATACAGGGGAATGTCTTCCATTCGTAGCCGAGTACCAGAAGATCCTAGGGTTGGGTCAGGAACACCTGAGTCCTCAATCGCAGATCTCTGTCCCGAGCAAGTCCCAATGTGATCAGCTGCAGGCCTATTCGATCCATTCATCAAATAGTTGAGACTCTTACTCGTCTTCTTTGGTAGGGGGCGAGGCCCAGGATCGTCTAGGACATGTAGCTCCTCCATCTCCTGCTTGACTCGAACGTCATCTTGGTCTTCGTCCTCACACACTCTCACCATCCCTCGACCCCGGCCATCTCTTATTTGCGACCCATCAAGATCTAGTGCTTCTGTCTTCAGGTCGACATCTTCGGAGTCGTCCTCAGTCTCGCTGTCACCAAACATCTCTTCTGCTTCCCTCTTCACCTCCTCATCTTTGGCCTGATCGAACCTTGCCAACGCAGCAGCAGCCCTGAGCTCCCTCCCCCTCTTACTGCCAGCGACCTTCGGCTTCCCCTTCGGCTTCTTGCCGTTCTCAAGCTTTATCTTCGCGTCTTCATCATCTCCTAGCGCAACTCCATTAACGCCAAACCTCTTCTTAATCCTCCTCTGCTGCCGCTCAGCGTACGTCTCCTTCGGTCTCTCGCTCCCTCTCTTCCTCTTTCCCCTCTTGAACGTCCTAAACGTCCCCCCACAAAGGTTCCTCGGCAACTCCTCATCCCCCACATTGCCTCCAGTATGATACTCGCCACTCAACAACGTCAGCCCTCTTCCCCATAACCCGTCGCCGGTGTAACTCTTGTTCCACAATTCCCTCAATTCCCCCTTAAACCCATTACAGACCTTCCAAAACGCACCACTATGATTCATCTGCTTACAATGCGCCAGCTCATGCATCATAACCATCTGCACGCTCCGGAAACTCAACCAATGCCCACTATACGGTGCTTTCAACACGAGCTGTATTATTTCCCCAGCGTTGAAGTTGCGACCTATGAATTCAGGGTTCGGCTCGTGTTCTTCGAGCGTCATGATTGAGAGGTGGTTTGCGCGCATTGTGGGATGGCAGATTGCGGCAATGCGCTCGAGGAAGTCTTGGGCGTATTTTTGAGTGGGGCCGGGGAGGGGTTTGATGAAGATTATTTGGGAGGAAGGTTGGGGTTTGGGTGCGTTGAGTCGTTGTATACCTATGGGCATGTTGGCTCAGTGGTCGAGCTCCGGAGAGGAGCTCCAAGATTTTGAGTGGGTTTGATAGGGAAGAGATGGTGGGATGTATGGTGGCGAACGACGTGGGGCATTTCACGCGGTCAGGTGACGCCAAGATTCCAGGACTCCCTCGACTCCCTAGGATGTCCTGAAAGCAAGATCTTGTCCTGTTCTTATTAGAAAGATCCATCTGGAACAAGCCTTTTCGGGGGTGCTCATCTTATGGATCCATCATTGAATATCCTGGACCAGCCGTTGAAGAATTGACCCCCAACTTCAACCATCTCTAAATCAATGACGATTAGTTTAATAGAGTTAAGCCCGCTCATGAAAATATAGATCGAATTATGCTTTACAACTTTACAGTAGACTATCTTAGCGGAAGCCTGATCGTTACTGAATCATCTTGATTATTGCGAGGTTGGTAATTTCGACACCGCTTCCCCCAAATCGACTTTTGGAAGTCGCCAGAGTTTAGCCAAAGCTAAAGAAGCAAATTACCTGGCATCTAGTGAGCGGAACCACTAAGGCCAAGTAGATAGAGATAGGTTCTGAAGTATTATATAAAATCTACCTCGAGCTCTCTGTCTAATACGTCTCACTCTCAAGACAGCCTTCCATCCCTACGTTCAGCAAGCCACTCGTTATCCGCATAACAACCAGGCTCCCATTTCAGGTACTTCCCATCTCCTTCATGCTCGCTTTTTCCTAAAGAATCTACAAGCGGCCAAAGATCTTGAAGTGGCTCCAGCGTGGCAGATGTTAGCCTTGCATCATACCTATATAAGTCTTCGAGTCCCGTCGCTGCTTTCATGATCCACTCACTACAGTTCTATATCTTCAGCGAGGAGCTTATCGTGCAGTTCCACCAATTTCAGGTCAAAAGGGTGGACTCGCATTATGTACGCTTGTGTGGCTTGTGCAAAGTCTTCCAGATCTGAGTTGTCCTGTGAGGTGTGAGGAGGTGAATGGTGCATCTTGTGATGTTAGTGAGACGAGCGACCACGTCTAGAATGTAGCCGACATCTCAATTGGCTGATTGCTTGTCCCACTGCATTACTTTCATCATGTCATGGGGTGTACCATGGGCAGACCATGCCGCGATCTCTCTTCTATTAAATCCATGGGAAAGCTCGGTACAACAGAAGTGCCGTGAAGGTCTTTGCAGAATTCGTCCACTTGGTACAAGGAATATCGAGGAGATCAATCCCTCTTTAAAAGATATCTAGTTTTAATATCCAGGGATTATTCGGAAAGGGCGCCAAAGAAATTGGAGCAGGGAAAAGTCATACTTGCTTCGCCTTTTCCTACCTCGTGAATCATATCTTGAATTTGTAAACCGAAGTCTGGCTGCGCTTATTTAATTCGTATACTGAGGTTCAAGCAACAATATCAATTCGAGATCTCCATTGAAAAAGGCATCAAACCTTTATAATTTTCACCACTCTCCTCCCCAAGACTTAGAACCGTTGACTTACTTGCCCTTCAATAGCTTAGCCAGACAATGGCAAGAACAATCCTTCTCAACCTCCTCATACTGGACATCGCCGAATATGCCTTCGACAAGATATACCTCGGCCACAATTTCACCACACATCTCGAACCACTCCACCGCGCAGGCCAGCCCGATGTCGAATTCCAGCTGATCCGGCCTTATACTCTGATGACGATGACTTGTCGTTACCTCCGGTCTGTCCTCCCACACCAATTGCGCCGGCCGATACCAGTGGAGATCGTGGAGTCTTTGCAGTGCAAGATCAATTGGGCACGGCCATTTGCTCAGGAGCGAGGATGGGCGTATGCAGAGTTGGACAACAGGCGCGATGACTCGCGGAGGGCATATGTTGGAGATGTGGAGAGCTGCAAGGCGTGTACTTGATGGGCTAGACGGTGGGCGAGTGTTTTTGACGGGAATTTGGATAGCCATGCGTGGTAGGACTGGTTTTTGTAGATGGTGAGATGTGTCAATATTAGGATAAGAAGGAGCAAAAGCCCTAGATTGGGGCAGGTGGTTGGGACTTGGAAGTATTGGATGATATGTGTATTGGTCTTACAACCCGGATATCTCGCTTAGACATTATTCATTGCCCTCAGGATGCAGTGGATCCATGTCCACTCGTAAGCATCAACCTCAATGGAGAAGGCCTGGAAGCCTTCTTCTCTTTCTTTTCATTCTTTCCAATCCCCTTCGAACTCGCCTTCGAGCTCGATCTCGAGCTAGCTTTCGAAGACGCATTTGAACCCTTCTCACTCTCGCTCTCACTCCCTCTCTTACTGCTACCAACACTGCTCGCCTTCCTACTCCCACTCCCCACCCCCTTCCTCCTCAACTCATTCGTCCTCCCCTCATTCAGGTTCAACTTCGACATCGCAAACGCTGCCGGCGTAATGAATTCCCCCTCGGCACTCGTACCGACACTCTGCTCTTCCACCTCCGCAATCCCCCTCCTCCAATTGTCAATCCTACCCACATCGCCTCCGATTTCAAGCATCTCATCCACGCCTTCGACTTGCAGAGCATGTTTCGCCTGAAGCTTCTTAATGATTTTGAACCCGCCAAATGCTACGATAGTCACTCCAACCGCTACGCCGCCTGCAATCAGAAATTGCGGACTTGCTAGTAAAGCGAACACGGCTGGCGAGCTGCCCTTCATTGCCGTTAGCGCACCTGGTGCCATCTTTCTGGCGATGTTACTGATTTCCGCTAGGGTGAGGGCCACGGCGGCCATGGCGTCGGGGTTCTTCTGGAGGGAGGTGATTATGGCGGAGGCGGAGTATTGGAGGCAGTCTGCTTCTTCGAGAATCCGTTTGACAGTCTGCACAAGGCTTTTCATCTCTGCTACTTCGCCTTGGCGGACTAGAGGAAGGGGTGGTGGGATGGGTCCGTAGGCGAGGTCCATGTCTATTTGTTCATGATGGGACGGCGCGAGCGGCGAAGTCATGGCTCTTTTCTGCAGAGCTCCTGGTCTGGGAAGATCGTAGTCTTTGTCGAGGCCGGAGTGTCTTCGTGTAAGCGCTTCTGGCTTAAAGCTGGGGGATCGTGGAGAGCGTATTTCGCCCGAAAAGCGATTTTGTGAGGATGGGTATATGGAGCCTGCGTCGCTTCTTCTGACTGAGCCGCTGGTGGAGCGGCGCTCTAAAGAGGGCCTGTGACTGCCATGATGCGATCGGGAGTGTGTGCGGGAGGTTGCAGAGCGATTATCGTCGAGTGGGACTCCTTTGAGGGTTTTGCGTGGGTGTCTATCTTCTAGGTCGTAGTGTCGGCCTGCGACTACTTCGGCTTTTCGCTCGCGGTAGGCTGCTTTAGCTTCTTTGTAGATGGAGACGAGTTGTTTACTCTGTTGGATTTTGGTTAGCCACATGGTCTGGCAGGCAATGATTGTGGGGCTCACTAACTGTGCTGACTGCTTTTCCGGACTTGTCCACAACTGCGATTGTTTGTATTAGTCCTGCCATTTTGCGTACTGACGTGGCTTCTGTATGCTATAGCAAATGGTGCTTCGTCAAACGTATGCTGCGTGGTTATGGCTTGCGCGCTGTAGATCGACACTGGATGGCCGCTCAATGCGACTGTGAGACTGGGATTTTATAGAAGTAACAGATAAGGAGATTTTTCAGACAAGTATCGTGAGATATTTCGTATCACAGGGAAAACGATGGGGTTTTATTTGATCGTAGTCGCCTCAAACGCAAGAAAGTGAAGCAAAGTCTGAACCACGGCGATTGGATCAGGGTACTTGTGAGAAAGAACAATTTCAAAGCATAGACTTGAGACAAGTCTATATCAAATACGCAAGATGAGAGATATTTCGCCGCACCCCGGGAGCTTTGTTGTCACGCTGCGATTGCTCGCCCCCGCCTGAGATCTCCTGATTGGGTTCGGGCCATCTCACTCGGGCAAGCCTGCTTTAGGGTCCATCACGGCCATTGTCAATGCATCGTTGCTCCAATCTGTGTGTGGCGTGCGCGAATCTTGAAGTGTCACACTACTATTGGACTTTGGTAGGACTCGCGTAGACGCGGATATTCTGTGTGCAGGTGAGAAGGCACCCGATTCGAGATGGTCTCGGCGCCGTTTTAGGCGGCGTTCTCACTTGTTATTTTTGGTGCCTGAAATGTATAAGCGACCTAACGGTATTGACCGGTAATTTTCAAAACGATTTAATGGTTGCCTCCGAGCGAGGCCTGGTGCTGCCTAGAGTGCTGCTGCCTAGAGTGCTGCCTAAATATACAAATTTGAAACTTCTTCTGTTTCAGACCTAAGCTACGCGGGGCAGTGCAGGGCGCAGCACGCTGGAGCCGCCTTAACATAGCCCGACCCATTCATAACATTATGTTAAATGCCAGCGCATGACCCTACACTGCAAGAACACAATGAGCTCCATCTCATCCAGTGAGGTTTGCGACAGTCAAGGTGAGCCCCCACAGTAGATATATGACCGGCGATTAAGATTTCCTCTGATATGCTTCATGGAACCCTTTCGTGGTTGATGATAAATCATCTGCGTCGCGGTGAAATACGCGCCCTTTCCTGCTTCCAGGCGCCGCTTTCTAAGATTTCCTACTTCCTCTTGCATCTTTCTTCCACATCTCCCTGCCGTCCCCTCGCTCCTTCTTGTATTATGAGGGTCTGCGTACCCTTCGATGCTGCCCAGCTGGCTTCTACTAACCCTCGCCGATCGTTATACTTTAATCTTTGTATGAGGTATTTCGCTCCTGGCCTTTCCCTTCAGGATTACATCTATACATCTCTCACCCTCGCCCTCTCTTGACCTGCCAAATTTCGTCTACGGCTGGAGCCAGCGATACAGGCGAATCCTCTTATTCGCCACCTCGTACCTTGTTGCCCGCGCTGCAGCTCAGCTCCAACGGAGATTCCCTTTTCGACTATGTTGGAACGCCTCGTCGCTCGGCTCTGCCGCTCTGCCAGCCACTGTTTCACCACCGCTCAGCTGATCTGCGACTCTGCGACGATATTGGTGGGGAACTTCAGCTTGCGGCGAGCATACCAGGGCGAAGCAACTGTCTGACCGGAAGGCAGCTGCCACACGACCAATGAAAGAAATCCCTCCCCACATATCTGCCTAACCGCGTGGACAGGGATCACCGCTCAGCTGCGATCTGGTGACCTGGTACGAGGGGGCTGAGCATAAACCTGAGCAGCGGTGGTGAGCCAAAACCAAGGAATGGAATCAAAGGAGGGTGTGCTCGCCTTGATCGACAGTGCTCATTGCGTGTCTGCCTGGCTGCGCCGACCAGGATACCACAAATCGCCCCGTTCTGGTGACGTGGCCTTGAGACGGTGATCTCGCTCTTCGCTGTGGATCGGAGAGGATGCAGTGCCTCTGATGCGTTGCAGAAGTCCCAGCGTATAGATCCAGGCAGCAGCAGCTGACGTGGATCGACAGATGGATTTGTCCGAGGGGGGCAGTGAAGACTCGGCAAGCATGGATGTGGATTGAATACAAGGCACCAAGGGCTGAGAGACTGCGCCAGCGCGGACCGCAGGATATGAGGCAGATGAATGGGGATCGAGCGGCGGTGGCCAAAGATCGGCGATTGAGGTTGGAGAGGAGTAGGCAGCAGGTACGGGAATGAGGGAGACGCTACTGGGGTATACTCTTCAGCATTTCATTCGTTGGGGAGAGTGCAGGTACTGCAACGCCGCAGTGGGCACGACTCAGAAGCGTATATAATCCTCGTCTCGCCCCGTTCTGAGCGTCTTGGGTTTCCAACTTCAGGCTCCATGCACAGCTCCTTTATCTGCATTTGAGACACAATGACATTGATCGACTTAGGTTGCATTTAATTCTACCAAGCCCTCTATCAAAGCCGATTTGGCTGGCAAAAGACCATCGATGGCATCGATTGGTGATGTTCCTGTGATTTATGGAGAGGGACATACTCTTAAGGTTGCTAGACACAGCGGCGGATGGGGTGGGCGACTCGACGACTGCGAATTAATCGAAGTCCTTGACTTGACTGGCACGTCGTCGAAGAATGCTCTCGATCTATCCTACAAGCAGGCACTGGATCCTCAAGGCACTGAATTATACGCTGGAGGTAATGTTCGTCGTCTTTGGTTTTGGTGGGCTTTTAATGACAGCTCCAGCTCCCTCAAGCGGACTCGATCTCAGTGGCGGTCGCGGTAGAGGTAGAGACGGTAGAGAGGAAGACGAAAGCTTTCCATCTCTCGAGGAACTGCTGCTCGGTGGCGGAGGTGCTCAAGAGTCGCAACAATCGGGCTTGATACCAGGAGGGAACAAGGGTGCGAATACCGACAGCAGCAGCAACGTCCACTCTAGAAGCAACGGCTCGACTTCTGAGCAAGGCGAGAGGTACTGCTCCCTCAGCACTCCATCGACTTCTGTGGCAGGCTCAGAAGTTGGGTACGACCCTTGAAAACCTCCACTCGCAGATCCTAGTATTGACAAATAGCGTCTATCCAGATGTTCTATCCTCCGCGAGAAGACAGAAAATCCTATCTCTAATCCTCCTCCTTTACTCCCTACTACCCTTCTCTCGTCGACATACGATACACAAATCTGCTTCAAAAACATCGAGCCTCATCACACCGGTGGAGGGGAAGAGAAAGAGGACAGAGTAGCAAGCTACAGTACAGACAATATCATCCCCTACTCTCTCCGATTACCTGTTACGATATGCAGCCCAACACACTTTACAGACACCGAGCCTGAGGCAACCACAGGCGCCACGGACATACGAGATTCCTCCAAGCGCACAGCAGACAGTGCAGGTTTGAACGAGGGCGAGGAAGGTATATATAGTTTGGAGAGGGCCCAGCGTGCAGGTCAGTGCGCAGGTCCCAGTTCCTGTGGGCGCGTCTAATGACTCTAGAAAGACCCGATCGTGATCGATGAAACAGACGATACCGACGATGACATGAACAACCCTACCGAACATCGCCAGTTTCTTTCACGAGCCCAATCGGCTCTTCGGCCTGTTTTCAAATATCCCTTTGGGCACAAAATTCAGCAACGCGAGGATACAAGCTCAAGTCGATCCAGTGAAGTTGGTGATAATCAAGGTGTGCCCCCCGGTGTAATCCTAACTAGCAATCCCTCTGATATACTTCAGATGACCCTTTCGTAGTGGAGGATGACGAAGATAAGACTGGCAAAACCGGCGGCTCCACCAGGGCTACGAGCATTAATTCTGAGATTAGTACCACACGCCTCCAAAGCTCCCATCCGAGGGAACAGCCAAAGACGCACGGTTGCCTGAGTTCTCCTACTACCAACGAACCTACCGCCTCCCCTACTAATCGCCCCATCTCTCCCAGTGTCGCACTATCCCAGGATCGAGGAACGCAAGCTGTTCATGGAGATGATCACGGAGCAACAGCGATTGTCTATCCCCTGGGCGTTGCCGCCGCTACCCCACTTTCCCAAGAGCAGTTCCAGGACCAAGGAGTTTCAGCATTGGATGAAGAGGAGTGGGAGATCGCAAGGATCGTTGGCAAGAGACGAAGGGGAAAGGGCTATGAATACAGGGTATGCTGGAAGGAAACATGGCTGCTTGAAAGCGAGTTAGGAAATGCGCAGGGACTACTGCGGGATTTTAAGGCACAAGGCGGAGCTCAGCGTGGACGCAAACGGGGCAGACCAGCTGGCGGAATCACGGGTCCGTGATCGTTGGCTACTTTGTTCGCAGTGGAGGCACATAAATTTCTTGATTCTATCTAAGGTGATGAGTCCCCAAACTTCTGTTCTGTTAGTACCACTCATGCCTCTTCCTAGCTTCTGGGCAACCCGTTCCACGGTTACGCATTGTCGGATCAACGTGATATCTTCTCCACCTATTGTCTCTAGCTGTCTGGCTCCACATAAAACCCAAAGAGAGGGCACAGAGGATTTACTCCTCCCTCTGTGTAGCTTGTCGTCTGGTCCTTAGTGACGTTCATAAGCAACGATTAGAAATGAAAGCGCTTGTCACCGCGGTCAGTTATGGAAGTCGAAAGCGATCGTGTTAGTACACGAACTTCCCGGAAGGTTGAAAGCTTCTAGAAGGTGGATTCTAATCATGTCGAAATGCTTTATGAGTCTCAATCTTGTCTACATCACTCTTTGACCTGAGCCAATCAAACATCAGCCGCCAATCAATATCTTTCCTATTAGGATCCCTGCAGGACGAAGCTTGAATGGGTTATACCTAACGCGGGGGGACTGCCTTAGCGCGATAGCTGGCCGCGTTTTCACGTTTGGAGGACGATAATCCCCGTCTCGTTGATTCGATTTGGCGTGCTCTGTGGTCAAAGGCACCAATCGCCATCATGCCAAAACTACATGTTGCTATGTACCGCCCCTTGACCGGTAATTATGAACATTGGGCGTTATACCTTGAGAACCAGTCAGAACACACGATCTACGAAGTTACCGGCGAATCTCCTCGCTTCAAGCCCAATGTCGTCTCTGGTAAACCAACAGCTACGAGCCGCCACAGAAGAACAATTCTTGTTTATGATATCAACGAAAACGATATCCCAGCATTCAAAAAGGCGATCTCTGCTGTAAACCACAGAATTCAGTTTCTCACTGGAATTGTCAAGACTACGTGATCGAGGCCCTTGAGAAACTCGAAGAAGAGTGTATTATCGATGACGATGAGAAAGCGTACATCAGTGCCAAGAAGCAAGTCAAGAAACATTTTGGACCGCTCTAAGTGCCACAGGCCCAGGATTAAGAGAAGTATGTCAGAATGTGATCACTGTCGAGCAACACTTCGCAGACGATTAACTCCGTGTTGTAGGTAACGGAAGCCAAGTATCAATCCTGGCAGTAGTAATGGTGTGTGGTTATAAACACATGAGTGGCACTGGTCCTGGAAAAGGTTTCAGAGTACGACACAAGAATAGTTGGAAGAGGACATGAAAGGTATTAAGGGAGGTCATACCAGGAGGACGTCGATGAGGCCGTATTTATCCCATTCTTTCCCATTGAACGACAGAGTGGAGACGTACAGCAAAGGTTATCCGCGATCTGTAGACTGATGATTAGCTACGCATAAAGTACTCTTGCAGCCACTTATCGCCTCCCTGCCTAACTATCCAAGTAGGTTTTAGTTCAAAGGCTTCTGTTGCTAAAGACCGAGCTCGGCTTTACGGCTCTGCCTAAAGCCGACTCAGTCTCCCGCGAACGTAGTCCCTGACTAAGCGAAAACTCATCTTGCTGAGTCAGGTGCTGCGATTAGGAAGGATAGGCGTGGAGTCATGTGGCTGTACATGTTCCTCTGGGCTCGCATTCGCAGATAAATCCAGACGCGCTATTCGCTTTTTCGACACCTAGCTGCGCTTCATTCAACATCCATAATGAAAGGGGTAGGCTCGGATGAACAGATTGGCTCGCAGCGTTGCAAGTCCACAGCTGCCCAATTCAATGCCAAGGTCCTCCGAAAGCTACGGAAAGCATTTGCAGCCAATTCAGATACCGATCTGCTCTCTATATTCCCTGCAGAGTATTCTGTGCGCCTAGGTGAAATGAAGAAGCAGAAAGCTGGTAAGGGTACTTGTCTCATATTCTATATGGACTAATAAAGCATCAGTTAGTGTCAACGCAACTGTTGATGCGATGAGCGCCCCTTCAGAGCATTCCTCAGCCAACCACCGCACGAGCGATTTGACATCGGCTATTGGCGCAACAACGGTAGTCTTCCCCCTGTCGGAGTCTGTACGAATTCTGCTGGGAGTCCACATTTACGATATCAGCACTATGCAACCCCAATCTTTGTCGATCAACCTCCGCAATACCATCGAGTCCAGCCAAGTTATCTGGCAATCCAAAGCATGTTGCGGCCATGCAGTCGTTAAATGCACTGCGAGAATCGTCGTCAAGATCGTCCCCAACTTCGACGATTACACAGAATATACCAGCATGCAATACCTTGCTCAACATGCTCTAGAAATCCCAGCACCAAAGCCTCTAGGCTTGGTAACTTCGAATAAGACGTCCTACATATTTATGTCCTTCGTTCCAGGCCTGACTGTCGACAAAACATGGTCGAAGCTATCTAAAGAACAAAAGGTCTCCATCCGTAATCAGCTCAACGACGCACTTCTCAAGCTACGGCAATTGAAAGTGCCCCACGGTGTTTCTCTCGGCGGTGTTTGTGGCGAAGGATGTAAAGATACCAGACGCCACACTAGGATTTGTCAAGAGCCCATCAGCACCTGTGCAGATTTCGAGGACTTCAAGTTCTCCAACCCTCATTTTGGGAGCTCCGAATACATTGCTCTCCTGCGTGGCCTTACAACGAGCCACACGGCTACTGTTGTTTTCTCGCATGGAGACCTTCGAGCAGAGAACATTGTGGTTCAGCCTGATCAGCATGGTAATTACTCTCTCACTGGCATTCTTGATTGGGAAAAGAGCGGATTCTATCCAGACTACTTCGAATGCACCAAGGCAACCAGCAACATGTCAAGCTCAGATGCGGATGATTGGTACCTATATCTACCGACCTACGCCTCGCCAATGACCTACCCTTTGCATTGGCTAGCGGATCGTGTTTGGGACATTCATGTAGCTTGAAGCAAGTATTTCACGATGCGGATAGTCGAAAGTTGATCAGAAGTCTCCAGATGTACTGCATAGCAAACGTATCTGTTGACCGTTGAATTCCGTGGTGGCCAGCCTTCCATTTCCCTGCGATTTACTACCGCCACTCCTTGGGACGTGTGGGCCCTGTAAGCATGAGCAGGATCATTCAGGCTTTGTTGGTGTTGTTATTTGTGGCTCTTGAGTTTGGTAATTTTCATGTGTCTTTCCAGTCGCCAGCCGTTCGAGCAGCATGCATTCATCGCGCGGCAGGAAAGCGCAGAAGTTATTACGAAAGCCTGAAGCGAAACAACTTTCTCTACGCAGGATCAAATGTGTTAGACCGCGCAGGAGAGATGGATTAGATAATCAAACCTTCCTGCAAGATCGATGCCGACTGGCTACGGTGTAGTCATCTGACAGAAGCCTGGCGCGAAGCTACGTGGAGCCATTTCAATTAATACTATTGTTTTTGATTGCTATCCAATGACATCCCTGATGACTAAATTAAAGCAGGGAGCATCGGAGCAGACAAGTTGGTAATACTCCCAAGACAACCCCTATGCTTTTCTTTGGGTCAGTGCTTGAGACATTGCAGAGTACCGCAATTTAGTTGCACGAAGGAGATCAAACGTTGTTAGTCCTTTCCCGCCTCGTACTGCTGCTCCCTCTTCTCGATCTAGCTATTGTGTTTCCAAACGTTAATCTCGTCCCCCAACGTCAGTACACATCATCCTTCCTATCACCCCGTCGATGTTGGTTTGACGCTTTCATCACTTTCACGGTCGGTTTCCTCGTCCTTCAAGGACCCTTCGCCGACAGGGTTTAAGTGGTCTTTGCTGTTCTCCTCGCTCCATTCGCCCGTGCTTGCGACCTTTGTGTCCTCTGTTAAGCCGAGGCTTTTATCATCAGATTTATTCTTCAGAATATCCTCTTTGCTCTCAGGTTTAGTTGTTTCCAAAGACCCTTCGGCTGCAGGGTTTAAGCGTTCTTTGCTTTTCTGCTCGCTCCATGCGGCCGCGCCTGCCAATGCACCACGCGGATCTTGTCTGCGAGGAAAGAGATATCCCTGAACTTCAGCCACCGTAAATTCGTTTGATGGTAGTGTAGTACTGAACCGTTCTGCGAGCTTGTGAATCTCTTCGTCGCTAATCACTGGTGTGGGGATCTTCTCATTCTTGACCGCTGATGTCTGATGCACTTCTTCGCTAGCATCGGAGAGGTAGGTAATCAGGAAGAGCCCATGTAGCTGGTACTGTGTGGCGTTCGTGAAATGCACCTTCTTGTCAATCCTCCCAGGTCGGACCAGAGCGTCGTCTAATACCTCCAGATGATTTGATGTCATGATCAGGATCACGCCTTCTTTCGCGGCGACGCCATCCAGGAGATTCAGAAGTGTAGAAAGGTTGGAATGCCCGGACTGTGACCTTCTCGAGGATCCGCGCTGGTGGGTTGTAGTATTGAGAGCATCTACATCTTCTAGCAGGACCATACATGGGTCACGGAGGCTCCGAAACATACTTGCGAGAGTTTCTTGATCGAATTCGGGATTGTTAATGGGCACTATATATAGCTCGAGACCGAGGTGTGCGGCAAGTGCAAGGGTGAGACTTGATTTGCCTGTTCCAGGCTTTCCATAAAATAAATGACCTCGACGATAGGGGTATCCACGTTTGGTGTACCATCGACGTGTCGACGGGCGCGTATAATCTTCGAGATCTTTGATGATTTCATCTTTCACTTCTTTTGGCAAAAGAATACTTTTCAATGGTCGCGATAATTTTATGATTTTGCTTGACCAAGGGTTGAAGGCTTCGCTGTTGGCCTCTCGAATGACAGTATAAGTAGCCTCTTTACCTCGATATTCCTCGAACCACCGAGAAACAATCTTTTCCATCACTCGAGGAGACCGGCTCCAAGTAGTGATGCTCAGGAATTCCTGAGCATAACCGTTCCCGCCCCCAGAATCAGCTAAGAAGCCACGTTGAACCCACAGAGGCTGCCAGTAGTACCAGTATAAATGAGTCCCAAAGTTGGGCTCCATCTTCATAATTGCTGATTTATCATCACTGTCGCTGCATGCCGAGTTTGAGTTCGAGTCCGAGCCTGAGTCCCAGTTTGAGGTAATTTTGGCTGCTATCAGCACAGATCGTGGTTGTTCAAGTTTTTGCAGCGAAGCTACCGCAACGTCAAACAGATCGTCGTCGCGTTGAATTGTTACCGTCGATGTAGGCAGTCCGTTCCCAGTGAGGTAGTAAGCGCAAACAGCTATCACGAGGAAGCCCATACGTAGTGCCCAACCAAGGATATCATTGGGAAGCAAAGGGTACAATTTGGTAAAGAATTCCCTACCATGGGTACCATTAGCGAGGAAAGGGTAGATTTCGGTCAGGAATTCTTGAGTTGCGTGTAATTGGGGTCCAAATTCGATCAAACTTCTGAGGCCCCACATCGTGCTTTCTAGGTGTAGGAGGTTTGATGAGGTCAGAAGGTTTTGCCTGTCCTAAGTGTAAAGACTTTAACACTCGACTCCAAAATGCAGCAGAACTAGGCCAAGATCGAGTGCACATAAGAGTCAGGGACTTAGACTCCACTCAAACGTTTAAAGGAGGCGTTGTCGAAGCTAGTAGTCGATCCTTTGTTAGCGTGAGACAACCAGCAAGCACGGGTGGTGCGGGTCTTCCTGTTGCTCATTTGCTCTAACGAGACCGGGATTGGAATCCAATGGATGTGGGTGCAGATCCTCCTTGGACCCACCTTAAGCGGTGTGGCCAGTACTACGTACGAGTGACTCGTTCGGCGACGGTGTGATCAGCCATGCATATCAGCCTCTTAAGAGGCTAGGAAAACGGAAAACATTGCACTCGAGGAGTCACTGCGAGAATTCCACTTTTGTTTGGCCTACGTGACTATGTACTATTTCTCCCACCTCGATCTCCTGAGTTGACCCACCTAGCCTGTTGACAAATTGGCAATACCCCTCAGGCAACCACAATGCTTTTTTCCGTGATAATGCTTGAAACATCGCAAAGCACCGCAATTTAGTTGCGTGAAGGAGATCAAAAGTTCACAGTCCTGTCGTGCCTCGTTCTGCTCCCTCTTCTGCGATTAGTGATTCCAAAGCCGAGCCTTCCACCACAACGCCAGTAAAGCCGATCGTTCCTTCGAATCGAGAAGCAGAATATAAGTACAAAGCAGCACGGAAAACAACAGGAGTATACCGAAATATTCCTTGTTGCTTAGAACATAATGAATCCCTTCGTTGGTTAGTGCCACCAAGTGCCATGGACCTCGCGAGACTTTGTGTGTCAGGCCAGGGCCAATTTCCAAGATCGGCGAAAAGCCCAGTAGTGTGTTGTAGGTGGACTTATCCGTGACTGTCCAAGCAACGTATCCCGCTCCGAGCCCCGCAGAAGACGCCTGCCAGGGAACCCTGTGCTCAGCGAGGGCTACCTCGTGATTGCGGAAGGCGCCCATGTATTGCGTCAAACAAGCATACAGCTTATCTCCACTTGTGTCGAGCCATCGATGCCCAGAGCGGTGATCACGCTTCCATGCTCTTTCAAGGCTAGATGGGACGGAGCCTCTATTCAAGCTCCATTGTGTAACCTTGATCGCTTCAGCTGTTCCACTGTCGAAGGTTTGGAAACGCCAAAGAGGATCGCGAGATGAGGCGATAGCTCCGATAATCTTCATTGCTTGTACCCTCGCGTGAGCCAAAGACTTCTCCACATCTAGCCAGCTGGGATGAGACTCGTTGGACGCGCCTTTGGGGCCGCCCTCAACAGGGAGACGTCGACTGGCCTCCCTTAGAGCATCGCCCAGGAATTCTTCCAAAATATAGAAGACCCAGCCGTGACCCTCTACGAGCGTATCCTCGTGCTCAAGCGCAAAATCGGATCTGATGTAATCCTCCAGTCCCTGCACAGCCTGATTGATGGTATAATCCTCCGCCGTCTGTCGGAGTAGACCAACATTGCTTTCTCTGAAGACAGTGCCCCGGATACGGCTTTGCAGGTCACAACGGTAGATCGTGCGCGCTTCCTGCCAATGGACGCTAAAAGGATCGTGACCCTCGCTGCGCAGCTTCAAAGCGTGCTCTAATTTTGCCACGTGCTCACTGACCGACGAGACGGTTTTAATATGCTGCTCGATAGTCGTTGACTTCTCCGAAGCCGGCTTGATCTCGAATTCGGCACCAATGCGAAATTTCACCTGAAAACGATTGTAACAATCTCCCCCCAGTGCCAGGTTATACCGCTTTGGTATGAGGCTGTTCATTATCGGTGTAGACACAGCTGATGCCTGACGATGGGATGCGTAAGAAAAATGCTCATACAACCAAAAGGAAGTCTGGAAATGGGGCTTTTCTAAGATGGTACTGTGAGAGATGCGGTGTGATCCTGCAAAGCTAACCTCCTGACGCTACTGCTAGCTTTTCAGCACTTGGTCCGGCATAACGCCCGATTGAAAAGGCTCGCTGCTAGAGGAGCCATATTGAGGATAATCTCTGCCGTGGGCCTTCGGGAAGTGCCAGGCCCAGGCTCTCTTTTCTTTCATTATGGCTTTGTTGTGCCTCCTCCGCTCGCGCCATTGGTACATTTTGAAACCCTTTGCATGATTGTCTCCTCACTCCTTTTCCGCTGGAAACGTGTGATCAGACATGCATATCAGGTGCTCTGGATCTTGATATTTGCTAGCCCCATTCATGGAATGCAGGTCGCTCAAGGATTCATCGACCTAGCACTCAAGCAAGGCGGGAACATTACTGCCGAGAACATGAGCTTTGACCCTTTATTGATTACCGGTAGTCATCGGCTTCTACACGTACAGAGGTGCACAAACTACATTAGTGTACAAAGCGTCGGTATGGCTGTCGCGCCAGCTAGGCCTATTGAATATTGGCTTGAAATTTGACAGGAAATGACGATATTACAACTCTTCTTGCAAATCATCCACAGCCCTCTATATACAACAACAGTCCAGCTCCCGTGGTACCAACAACGATATTCTGATACAGGACACAACGCTCCATAGCTTTCCAATCCAACGAGACCATTTCCTCAGTTTAGATTACGCATGCGGGCCTTAAAGCGGCCGAATAGTGACGGTTTGGTTGTAGACGGCACTAAAACAGCTTCCGTCCGGTTGGGTGAGAAGACCTCGAGGAAGTCCGCATCTCGGGTAGGGTAGTCCTCTCTGAGATAAGGAGCTAGAAAGGGGAGGCCGGGTCGCTCCTTCATCTCCGCTCGGTAAACAGCAAAGTTGTGCGTGGGAATGAAGAGACTCGAGTAAAAAGAGTCGAGCCCAGCCTCCTGTTGGCCGAATACAAGGGCAGCCAGACGGTACCAGTTACGGCAAGTGTATAATTCCTTGAACACAATCAGCTCAGGCCACCGATTGATTAAGAGTATCCTACCTTCGCAATCTCGTCCAGGCGATAGTTGAGGCGGGGGTAGGCTTTGCCACATTCTGCAATGGTATCACAAAAGGATCCGCTAATCTGGGCTAAGCGTTGTCGTTGTGGCCCTATGGCTCTAAGGATTTGAGGATCTAGAGGGCGGAAGTTCGATATGTCGGAGAATGTCATTTCTATTGCGTACTCCGGAGAGCCCGCAATTAACGCGTTGAACGTATCCGTTCCGATCGTGAATCGTGGACGCCATAGGGGGAAGAGTGTACCTCGGTAGAAACGGTCGAAGCGTATTGCGAGGATTGGGAGTCTAGTGAGTATTGCGCCAAGGGATAGATTCGGATCTTCAACGAATTGTCTGAGTGGTTCACAGATCAGATCGAGGCAGAGGTTCGTCGGAGTGTTAGACGACAGGCCGTATATCACGGCTTGGTGAGCCAATGGGTATCGGTTTCGCAGTTTCTGCTGGTGTTAGGAGGAGATCGGAACGTTGAGGCAAGATCACTGACTTGTTCCACTTGCTGGTATATGTCCGTCTTCATAGGATGTTCGCGAAGATAACAACGTATCCTGAATGCGATGCATCGATGCTGGACAACAAGATTCTCCACCGATCGTACTTTATAATCTAGAGCGTGCCTCAAGCAATCCTCAAATCCGACATTTGCGAGTAGCGAAAGACTCCCGTTCCTAATGACATTGGCGATCTGTTCAATATCCAAATCTTCTGTCTGACGAGGCTCCCAGGGCCAGATGAGTTTAGGAGAAGGGCAGGCCGGTTCCACCAGCTTCATGATATTTGCCACTATTTCCGCGTCCTGAAACGTAGGAACCGTTTCCTCAGCGGTGAGCCCGGTAAGGATTTCATTCAACCGCAATGTCTCACAGTGTTGCAAGGCATCGTAGAGGAAATCTTTCTGGCCATAGCAGCGGAATCGAAGCAGATGGGGTATGAGCTCGGTTGGACCGGAGCAAATAAGTTTTCTCGCTTCTGTCTCCCACCATGGAGACTGACGATCGACAACCGGCGACGCAGGCTGGTGAGGCTGCTACCGAACAGTTAGCTAAAGCTGAAGAGTAGACAAGCAGCCGGATAGTACTGTACCTCATACGCTGGTGGGGCTGCCTCGTACGCTGGTAGGGCTGCCTCGTACGCTGACGAGGCTGCTGGCTCGCTGCTCGGCGTGTATGTGTCCTCACGAGTATTAACCTGCGATTCCGTGAACCACTGTTGGCAGGGCGATTGCATCGTGAATGCAGACTATCGGAATAGATGTTATAGATCAATGTGGGCAGTTTAACACCAGGGAGCGAAATTTATCGAGCCACGAGTGAATGTAGCATAAATGTTCTGCCAGGAACGTTGACAACAGAATGACCTGGAGAATTTATAACCTGATTAACACTGAAGGGGCCCACTAATTCATCAGTATCCGCCTCCACGTTGTTGATGTGACGGCACCTGCATCGAGAGATGTGACTGGATTTGCTTGTAGCTATTTTTGTTGCCGTAATTATCCGATAGCGAGTGCAAACTCCACTCTCATCACAAACCACGAGCCAATCCAGCGATTGGCGGCCTCCATGGCGTTGCGCTACCGGGGAAGGAGACTCGTCGCCGGATCTGTACTCCAAATCTCCACCCACCCCCGTGAATATCATCCTCGCAACCTAAGCTTCTTCTGGATATGGCTGCTACCGTTGGTAGGAAAACAGGACCCGAAACTCAAGGCGTTACACGGGTTTAGAGATACGAAGGCTACTCAGGGGAGAGCAGATCCGCCAGGAAACGGGGTGATGTGTTACGAATAAAGGGCAAGCTGTCCCGTCGTCATTTCGTTCGATTTTCCTCCGAGATGTTTCATTATATAGAACTCATCCTGCCCGGTACCTCTCTAGATATCCACCAACTCTACAGTACAGATGGATTTGAACGGCAGTAAGTTAATTACAATATTTCCGGACAGCAATAATGACAGACAAGCAGGTTCCGCCGCCACAACTGGTGCATACAAGACTCCGAGCTATCGATGGCTATCGCACGGTTCAACCGTTTTCCTCGCATCTTGGCACCCTACAGATTGGGGTGTAGCATTCTCTCCAACAAACTATACTTTGCCAAGTCCACCGAATCCGGTCTCGCTTTACCTAACTGTGCTCCTTCGGAATTCAGGAATATCATGCCATGATTTCATGAATTTTGCTTGTCACTGTGGGCCGGTGTATAGAGCACAATGGTTGCAGCCAGGGAATGCGTACGTCACATATTACCTGGAGTCGGACGCCTGGCGGTGCCTTGACGAACTTCGTGGTAGACAATTCGAGGCAGGAATCACTAACGTAAGTGATCCGTTCAACAGGGGATGCCAGTGCTTAAGTGGTTTTAGGGAGTCGTTGAGCTGCCAGGTTTTCCTCGGACGGCTTGCTGAACACTTCGCCATTGCGGGTAAGATCAGGTGGTGCAGGAACTCAGGCTTGAATGAGATCTTTGCCAAGATCCGTATAGCAGCTTGTATGATCTGTGTTTAAACCCTTCTGCCATTGAAGCTTTTAGTTAGCCACATTGAATGTTTGGTGAAATAACCGTTGATAGTTCGCAGAAGATATCGTTAATGAACACATTCTCTCATGGCATTTGCGAACTGAGAACTCAGAAAATAAAGAGAGTAGGTAGAAGTAGGCTCAGGTCAAGACTCGGCCAATGGAACAAGATTGCTTTCAAGTGCCCGTTAAATTGTGAAGTCAGCGCCTTCATGCGCGTACGTCGCAGGAGTCGCCCAATGACTTCCTCTGCTGTACCTACCGTTGGTGTGATAGGTTGGGACCAATCCCTTTTGACACTATATCCTTCAACCAACTGAGATCGACGTAGCCCACCATTTGGGGCCACTGTGTCTCCAATTGTATGAGTATTGATGTAACTTCTTCTCCCTTGGAAATCAAGTCGAGGGTGAAGTCGGTCATCTGAGGCCCCCAGCCTGGTGGTGGCGAGATGCATGAGGATCGATGAGGATCGCCGGGACTGAAGGGATTTCCATAGGCAATACCAACTGCAATACATTGTCAGAACGGAAATTTCACGACATAAGATTGGTAAGAGGGAAGAGCGGCAAGGCTGCCTGCGATCGGCAGTGTATCAAGACTCACTGGAATCAATATCGACCTCTCCCCTCCCTAGCATGCCACGATCCTTTGGTGTTTGGGTCTTTGACACATTCAACGCGTACAGCTCTCTGGCGTCATCTGTATCGCGGCTTAACGGCTTCCTTGATGTTGATGTAGATGGGCTTCTCCCGCTAATATCACCATTGAGGATACGCATTGATTCGTTTGATGCTTCGTCCGCTACCCTTTTACCATCCTCAATCCGAGCTCGAATGATGGTGTACTCAGTGTAAACGCTACGTAGCGAGAATTGGATACTGATAAGCAGTAGAAGGCTCTGTAATTCTCGTCAGTAGTGTCTTCAATCTTGAGATTCCTTTCTTACTGCAAGAAGTATATGTCCAATCGATTGCAACTTCCACGTAGACAGAGATACCGACGCCGCAAGGACAACTGCAGAACAAAGTATAGGAATTGCAAGCAGACCTGATGTCCATTTCTGACGATGGTGGCAAAGGGCCCACCAGTATATCGAACTGAAGAGCAAATACTCTAGAAGGCTTGCGCCGAAACCAGTCCAGAAATGAAAGTTGTCTTTATGCAAGCTGCAATTCGGATCAGTATATACGGGTTCCACGGTGCTGGTATAAGTATACCGGATAAGAGGCAGAAACTTCAAGAGCGTAAGAATAGAAATAGCAATGGGACCAAGCTTTCGCCACCACCATCCCCAATGAGACATCTGTATGCGGGTAAAAAGACTCCGCGTGAATAAAAGCTACGGTAAAATGTAAACATTCGTATTGATGTATTCCTCTGATAGAAAACCGACCTCTGAGAATATCACACATGTGATAGAGAGACGAAGCAGTAGGTCAACAGCAAGCCAAAACCCTTCTCCTAAATGGGCCAATCAGTCGATATGATAAAGGTAGTATTCGAGCAAGCTTTTGCTTACCGTCAACCTCCTTGGAGGTGTACAGCACCATGAGAATGACCAGAGCGGAGTCGAGTGCGTATTTCGATATTATGATCCATGTCTGTAGTTGACAGAATAGCTCCTTCAAGCCCCAGCGCTTACGCTGCCAATGCAGGAAAGGGATTGCCGCAAGGTCAGCGACGAGGACACAAATGAGAACGCTTAGGTAAGCTGTCGGTGAGACTCTTTCCATAAGAAAAAAGACAGGGGGTGTAAGCGTGCAGGCGAGACTGCAGGAGACAAAGCGGTGCCTAATAAACGGGCGAAGAAGGCAAACAAGGTAAACAAGGCAATATGCAGGAAGTTGTCCAAGACGAGGCTGCAAGATCCATGGGTTCTATATAGGACGAACATGATAGTGGCGGTCTCGCCTTCTCTCCCTGTTCGTATTACAATCAAGGACTAAGGACGCTGATCTTCTCGGTTGGCATCTTCTCGGTATTAACCTGGCTTCCTTTGTCCTCAATCATGACCTCTTCGTTTCTCGATAGTGAAATACGAGCTGGCGAATTGAGTGACTTCTGGGACAGAATGGAAATGGACAAGGGTGCGTAGATCTCGTCGGTGTTGGCAGATTACATACCCGTTATAGTCCCTGCAATTACGTTGGCTGTCCAAAGAGCCGAAAAGGAGTCTCGAAGGAGTACTAAAAACCGGGTAGATTTTCTGATTGGTTCATTCTTACCTCAGTAAGGTAAGAACGGACCAACCAGAGAGTGATTTTTGCGACAGGGATCAATGGGAGGATACTCCCTAAATTAGCGCCGGTATTAGTTCTGACAAGTCCTCGGCTCCGTCAATATTCTTGAAGTCTTTCATACTTCTCCCAATGTCTACTGGCGAATCTTCCCGCGTGTTAGAAGCTCTCAATGTGCTTTGCAACGCTCCTGGGGAACTACTCAGACCTCATCTAGCAGTTGTACAAAAGCTTCAATCACGAATTGAGGGTCATAGCACAGCCATCGTTACAGCGACTGGTCGTCATACGCCATATCCTACAACAGACGACCGTAGCGCAACACCCTCTTCTGTCTCCCATCACTCTTCCTCAAACCATCTGAGTCCTAATGGTTCGGTTCCATTATCTCTCAGCCGTGAGGATCAATCGGCCCTCCTTCAAGACCAGCATGCTTCTCCTCAGCCTCCTTCCCCTCAGCCTCCTCCAAGTTCCGTCGAGAGGTTTATGCGAGGATTAAGCAACGCTTTGGAGCGTATCAAGACTTTTTTATCGCAAGAACGCCGTGAACTTTTCACGTCTAAGGCGGAATGGATGGCCGAGGATCCTCGTATCGTTGACATTCAAATCGCTGGGGTGACCTCGAAACCAACAGAAAACCATCAATTTCGCAGAGGGCTAAGCCAGCGGTCTCTGGCCCTAGAATTCGATGATTGGGAAACCAACACCCATGGAATATCCAGTACCAAAGCGCGAGCGACCGACCCATCAGTGCAGCCAATTCGTAAACTCGGACACATTACAGAGTTTCTAGAAGCCAATTCGCGTCGCTTCCACAACTTAGGAGCAGCTAGAGATGGGATTGAACACGGAATCAAGCTTCTCGTTTGCGAAATATTGCTGGGTGGAATAGGAGTTTCAGCGATCTTGATATTCCGATTTAGTAGTCTCCGAGCATTAAAGTTTGAGGAGCTTAATGACTTGAAGGATGCAATCGAAGAGCAAGGCTCAGTCAAGGAGCTGGCTGGGCAGAAGGCGGGCTGGTTACGTCAATGCCAGAGCGAGTACCATGGTAAGTGGCTGTAGCAGTGGCTGGCGTTTTCACGACTAATATTGCTGCAGCATGGTACAACAAGGCTAGACAATCTACCATCACAGCGGAAACCAAACGACGTTGTCTGTCTGGCTCATCGAGTCAGCATAAACGCATTAAGCCAGGCCGGCCGCGTGGTGAGTTATGCCGTTCATTGATCTCATGCCAACTGAAAGCCTCGAACTTATCACGAAGACCAGTCTCTAACCCAAACGCGCCGAACACGAACAAACCGAACACGGATGATGTTCTCCTTACTACTGGAGCCAGAGCGCAAGTCTTAGGTAGCCCGGGCATGAGTAAGTGGGCTCACTAACTTCCAACCCGATCCTTCAGAGCTGTACTGATCACTCCGAAGACAATCAAACAACGCCCACTCGAGATCCCAATACCGCAGCGACGTCATCTTCTCAACAGGCCCAAACCTTCCGGCATGAACAGAGCCAGCAATCTGCATCGCGCCTTCCGTCGGTACAGTATCTCATACACAAGGATCCGCTGCCCTACTCCGATGACAACGTCAGCTGTGGTGGATATGTTGGCACAGATAAAAATTATACAATTCGGATGGCGATGGACGGCACTGGTCCAGTGTCCTTTTCGCAGAGCAAACCCACGCAAGGTGCTCAGGGATCCATTTTGAGTCAAGGCCTGCAGTATGGTGGTCAATATACCGCACCTTCAAAAGACGGGCCAATTCCAGACCCTGACAATTTTGGAGGTACAGCTCCTGGTCCGCATTTTAAGGATGGATTTACAACTGGCCCTGTCAGCTACTTCTCAACCCATCCCAGGGCTGGTGGTGTGTTCGCAGTCGAAGATTCTGGTTCACATCTTGATACAGGGTGTACGGCTGGCTCCGTCGACTACTTCCCTACCTATACCAGGGCTGGTGGTGTGTTCGCAGTCGAAACTTCTGGTTCACGTTTTGATACAGGTTGTACGACTGGCTCCGGCGACTACTTCCCCACCTATAGCGAGACTGGTGGCGTGTTCGCAGTCGAAAATTCTGGTTCACATTTTGATACAGGTTGTACGACTGGCTCCGGCGACTACTTCCCCACCTATAGCGAGACTGGTGGCGTGTTCGCAGTCGAAAATTCTGATTCGCATCTTGATACAGGGTATACAACTGGCTCTGTAGACTACTTCCCCACCTATGTCGAGGCTGGTGGTGTATTCACGGCCGAAGCTCCTGATATGCGTTCTTACACAGGGTCTACGGCAGGCACTGTTGACTTCAGGTTGGTGAGAGCGCGCTAGTAATGGCGGGATAATGTAACTAAGCATCGACAGTATGGTTTACTTCGTTCATTAACACAGGCACGGGTGAATAGCTTCAGGCTATCATGACTTGAAGGATAGTAAATTACAATATATCTTTCCTAGCCGGTCAAGCATTTTGCTCACCCCACACGCAACACTAACAAAGTTCCTCCCTTATTACTGACCGGCGCTAGCCTGATATCCTGAAGTACATCCCAAGCCCTACCCGCGTCCCAGTCCACAGTGACGACTGTCCCATCCCTAGTTGTCATTGTGGTAGGTAAGCCATCCTTGTTGATTGGGATAATGATGCAGGGTGACGGCAGGTATTCGGTGGTAGCACCGGGAAGGAGCACAATCACACTACGTCCTAGCACCTTTCGTGGGCTCTGTCATTATGTGAGCTTCCGCGGCGTCAAGGATTGTCCGAACACGAACACACACGCACCTTTTGCTGTACAGATTCGATAACCCTGCGACAAATTTCTCCTGGCGGAAAGGCCTTGAATGGAGCCGTAGTGTTGAGATCCAGACCATCGCATTCTCTTTTCGCCGCGTTTATCAAATCGGAATCCATGTCGATGGTGCTGCATACGCGGATGACCTTTGGATGGGAAGACATAGTGGGCTGTGGACCCCAGGTGCGACAAGATAAAGCGACTAGCTTTAGAGCAAGTCAGTCGTGCCCATGGATAGTATTCTGGAGATCACACCTATGGAGTCCCACGACTAGGAGGCGTTTGCTTCACTGATTACAATATCGCAATGAGGGGCAAAGGCGGTATTTGATGACGTGCGAGCAGCGAGGCGGGTAAATTTCACGTGAGCTTTTCAGCCACGGTGGGACGCACAATTGTGGCTAATAGTTCTGAAGAGGGCTTTTAGCGCGACTTGGCCTTTCCTCGCACGTGACTGTAAATTTCAGCCACCGTCGTAAACGCCTAACGTGAAGTCTTTTATAACAGACCAACGCAACAGGAACGTCTTACTACCAGAGCGATCTGCATGGCCCGGACTTGATGCTTTCAGCGCGTGGGACTCTTTGGTGTGTCTCAAAGCAGTGGAAGATAGGGAGAGCAAGGATTAGGAAGGATCTGTGGTGTGAGAAAGACTCGATAGTCTTTCATCATTTCCCCATGAATAATAGTATTCAGCATCCCATCATAGATTGAACCCCTTCACAATAACAAGTGCACTATTCATTGGACCTCTTTTCGAATTGCCAGCCTTATCGCATATTCCCTGACGCCTCTTGCACGGGGTCAAAGGGCGGGCCTTGATTCCTCCTTTGACGAAGTTCCCAATTTCCGCCTCAGTCTTGGACCGTGGAAGCCCGCAAGTCTAGCAATTGGCTTGCCAATCTAACCCCGTCCATAAAGGCGAAGTTGCAGGCCAGCATAGGCTCTCATAGCGTGAGCGCCTACCTGTATATTCAATCTCTTTGTCTTCTTGAATCTATCTTTTTGTCACTTTCCTAAATCAGAATTCTGACCATTTGACTGTTCTTACCAATGCTTTCTAGCTCATCCATCAGTCAGGCTTGAAATGGGATTCTCGCATGGCTCTTCTGGACTTGATACAAAATATGCCAACCTTCAACATCATATCTGCAACAATGGTACCTCCAATAGTCATGAAGTACGTATCTGACAGCCATGCCATAAGGTCCAAGGATAAGGTCCCTATCTCGCAGGGACCCACCAAAGGACGACCTACACCAAGCTCATTTCAGACTCGGGTTTTGCCTCCTCCCCCTGGCGTTGATCCGACCTCAGCATCGCGAGATATCTTGCAGCGAGTTCAGGCAGCCACAAATGCTCCTATGCGATCATCTCCTTCTCAACAGGCAGACCAGCTAAGTTCGTGCCAAATCAGTATTCGATCCCTCCTCAATCATCTCGAAGGTGAAGATCGTGCAAATGCCCGCAGTGTGGCTGGAGCTACAGGCCGTCCAGGTTCTACGGCGAGATCACCTGCCCGCCTCCGACAAAGTCAAGAGGCCCTTTACTGTCAAACGCAGAACTACCCAGGTGATACCACTCTAGCGCGTCCCTACCAGGCTTCTCGGAACGACAACCCCACTATCGCACCACCGAATCGTACGACCCAGCCTCAAACCTTGTTATCGAGTAGATCCCTATCAGCATATTCCGCGGTGGCATGCACATCGCCCACCGTTGGGTATTGGCCCTCGGCACCCCAAGCTACACGACGCCTTGATGATTTGAAACGAGGGAATGATGCTGCATACAAACGTCATGTTGATCGATGCTGTAGAGAGAATAAGCGCGACGCCTCTCAGGATTCTTCGAAGCCAAAGCAACAGCTCCTCCACTTAGAGGAGCAGAGGGAGCCGAGCCAGGCTCAGTCTCTGCGAACATTATGCCCAACGCCAGCCCAGCATAGTTTATCCGGTGGGCCGAAAGGGCATAGCAACATACAAGTTCAAAGTCCTGAGAGTAGCGTTCGCAATGATGGCAGAAAGAAGAGACAGCGCATAGGTAAATTGGTCCCGCCTTGATATTCCTTCTATGCACCCCAACAATGAATCCATTGACCGCAGATACTGATATTCTTAGACTCAACCACATCTATCAAGATGTCTTCGCATAGACAGTGGGAGGTCCGGAAACGACAGTGGGACGAAGACTGGGCTATACGGAACGGAGCGCTGTCCACAGAGACTCTCGAGGAGCTCCAGGAACTGCCCGTATGGCTCGAGTGTCATAATGGGGCTGTTAGACCTAAGACGCGACAGTCTATCTCGGTCACAGGGGATATGGCCCTTCAGGATCCTCTCGTCTACTCCTAATGGAATGGCCAGCAGCTAGCTAGGCTAGCAGAATTATATAATAAGTATGGATTCAAGCCACCTCTCGAGCATGTCTCTCTAGCGGATCCAGTGCTGACCCATTCTCAGACGCGCCCCCGGGTTTTGGGAGGAAATAGCACACGGAGTCGGTATGCCCTCGTACGTATGCGAGGCTAAGTTCTTGGCTTCACGCGCAAACCCTGTCGCTCGCAAATGCCCCCATTGTCACATATCATGTGCGCGCAAAGCCGATTTGAAACGTCATATCGATGGCCATGCTCAGGGGGGTTTTCCATGCCCCGCTCGAGAAGGTTGTCAAGTATTTAAAAGGAGGGACTACTTGAGGAATCATCTGAAGGATTTTCATGGCTGGCTATTGCCGAAAAGGGTTCTCAAAAAACCCGGTCCTGAGGACGCTGAGCAGGTACACGACGAGGAGCAGGTAATCTGATGGCTCTCATTATGGACATAAATCAAACGATAGTCGGCTTCATCTGTGGACTAGTACTGGAGGAAGCCAGTATTGCGCCGTTTGCAAGTTCCACTCAAAAATGTCTTCACTCATAATGATAGCTATATCTAGAAGACATTTAGCCTTTTAGAATATGTTACAGGATACCATCAATCTGCGGACACAAAGTTTGTCAAGCGGTGACTTTTAAGGAGGAGAGCCGCAAACAACATAAGGCTGGGCGCCATACCTGTTCTCATTGCCCTTAATCGGATTGTAAAGAGTTCGGGGTTTCAAAAAGGGATGAGGAGTCTGGCGACCAAGATGGTGCATCCACAAGGGCTTGCATCCTACCAGCATCCACAATTGGCCGCATCTAAAGCGTATCTTGTAGCATCCACAAACGACGGCGTGTGTATCTAGGCAACCACCACTAGCGGCATGCAGATTTAGCAATGTTGACGTATATCTACCAGAATCAGTGTGACCAGTCATATGCTGGTCCTCCACAGATTCGTCGTCTTAGTGACCAGTCACCACTCTATTTGTAGAAGCTCCAAATGAGAGGGTGGAGGGACAGGGCTTAGAGTACACGTAGGCGGTGTCTAAAGCAACCACAGGGAAGGCTCTGTAACGATCACAGGGAAGTCGGTTAAAGGACTAGGCAAAGCTATCCAAGGGCGAAGAAGAGAAGAGCACGGTTGGTAAGGAAGCGGAGTGTCAAGACAGCCATAGAAAATGAGCAAATGCTTGGCATCCAGCATGAAGGATTTTCATATATACGCAAGCCAAGACGTGAAAATCGACGTTAGGGAATGCGATCTTAGGCGCAACAATGGTCAAAGACAATGCTTCCCAGTCTATCTCTGCTTAACAAAGTGTCGTGTGCTGATAACATGGCCGTTCTTGTCCAATTCGAAGGCACTGTAATGCATCCGCTTATCCTTATCGCTTTGATGCTCGGACTCCCTGATTTATGGTAAGCACCCAGACAGAACTACTTGGTGTGAGGTTCGAGGGGCGTACTTCATAGCAACTCTGGTCGTTTGAGGATTAAGAGAAGTGGCATTCTCCTCTGCTACCTGGGTGAAGTCTGACTTGACGCTGGTGGATGGGAAGCCTTGTGGACGGGTCCAGGTAGTTGTCTTGTCCACGTATTCCACCGTAAGAGTCCTCCCGCCATTTTGGATGTTCTTAATCAGCTGGCTAGACACGTATCTTGCCGACATTTTAGCGGCAAATTTGACTCAGCGACCCGATATAGGCCTGAGAGATTTAGGTGCGAGCTAGGAGTGAAACGGCTGATCCTCCGACTCAGGCGAGATTGATGATGAGAGACGACGAAAAACCGATTAGCTGACGTGGTCGCTGCAAGAATTATCTAAAGGGCCCGCGTCAAATAACGCTGGGAAAGCTGGCAGACTGCGCAGATTGCTAGGAGATCTCGAACGAATTGATGATACGGAAAGGAGGCGATACTTTTGCAGGTTCCGTGTGACTATATATTGCGCATACTGCGGGGTAGCACTAGGCAGCAGTTCTAGCCAGGAGGTAATGCTGGAACTCGATAGATTGATCAGCCCGGGCTTGGTACCAAACGAGGAGGATTGCAGTAAGGCATGTCTTAGGATCGCTCGCTATGCCTGTAGTGTTGAGGCTGTCTGCAAAAGGGACCTTGATTCGGCGACAGTTGACAAGAGGGGTTGCAACGGAAACGGAAAGCTGGTCCAAGGCAAGGGGGGGGCCGGTCGCCTTGTAACGGAATGTCCCCGCACTCTAGACTAGTAGCCAAGCTGGCTCGCGCTAGCGATTGCTCACAAAGCTAAAGCAATGATCTTTCAGTGCCCTGAATTTATCTACCCAAACTCCGTTCCAATTGAGGCCTTCTCCCGCTGCATGTCCCCATACCGCGCGCTCTCGCTTCTGAAGTACTTGGGCTCAGGCACAGCACGACTCCCAACCCGTTTCCTAACGCCCTCTTCCATTGCCTTTCCTGCCACCGTCCAGCCTCCTCGCCACAACAGCACAATACCACCATCACCGCTGCCAGCAGACTACAGCAAGATACAGGAAATGGCGTCTATAACCGGGGAGCCAGTTGGCCAGTCCGGCTGTCATTATCTGATTGAGCGAGTCCTTCAGGAGAAAGGACTTCCACCGCGCCGTGTCTATCTTGCCACGTACGTCCTCTTAAAGTTCAACTGCCAGCACGAATTGACTTGCTGACTTCCGGCGACCCAGCGCCGATAACCAAAAGTTTATACTGAAGGATGTCTCCCAGTCTGACTTCAAGTACTTCCACGACTTGTATCGCGGTCTGCGCAGCTGTCCCTACCTCCGTCTGTTGCAAGACACGATCCCAGAGCAATCAATATTTGTCTACAAATACTTTACCGATGATCTTCTGAGCCTGGCCCAAATGGATTTGCCGATCGCCCTCGCGAAACGAATCCTCAAAGACACACTACGCGGACTTGCGGCGCTACATGATCAAAACATTGTCCACACGGGTGAACTATGTATGTGTGGGATCCCTAGGCGGTGGCTGATATGCTGCAGATGTGAAACCGAATAATATCCTGATCGAGCGGGACGAGGACCACCACGTAATGGTCATCGAGCAGGTCCAGCTTGCCGATATTGAAGACGCTGTACATCTACCTCCTGGATGCGACATCCTCAATAAACAGGTAGGCAATTGGATGTGGCGCAGTCCGGAAGCGCATGCGCAGGGCCGCGTTAACAAGCCCTCCGATTTATTTTCTTTTGGTGTCGTTGTAAGTCGCCAGGTGCAGTGCAAACCCTCGAGTCTTAGAACAGCTTGCTCACTAGTGCTGTCGCGCAGTGCATATACGCCGTGCTTAAACGAGTCATTTTTGCCGTCGGCGAAGAAGAGCTCGCGGAAGGCGAGGACCCATTATCTGTCGCCCTGGAGCGCCAGATTTCTTATTTTGCGGACGAAGACGGACTGAGTAGGCTGTTAAAGCATCTTGGCGACAGTCCTTGGTGCGAGGTCCTCGAAGTTATTCGGGACAGCTTCAACAAGACCAACCCGCGTAAACCGTTCTCTTTGTGGAAGAACGTTGACGCGGACTTCAAAGATCTTATTGGTGGTTTAACGAACTTTGATCCGGCGAAGAGGCTCACGGCGCACGACGCATTAACACATAGGTGGTTTAGGGACTTTTGAGCAGATGGATATATATTCTATGGACTGCATATCGACACTACCACCCTCAAGCTAGCTCAGACAGCCTTGTGAGGGCACATCCTCCACCCTCTCCCTTGCCTTTGATGCAACCGGATCCCACAGCAGGCAGGCCCATTGTCGCAGTCCACTGAGAACAAGAACGGTCAAACGATCACGTTGGGGGTTTCCTTTGTATTGACGTAGATAATGGTGGAGGTTCTCTAGAGACGAGCTCCCTCCAATCCCTCTTTTGGAATGCTTAGAATATCGGCGAGTGGCCTTGAGTCGCCATGCTACAATCGAATTGTAAAAGAAAGGAGGCGTTGAGGGGTTTACTATCTCATGGCAAACAGAGCGATGGTAAACCATTGAATTTAATCGAAGTTCTATCTAAGCCAGAGCAGACCTCATAGTTCCATGAGTCATTAACAAAATAGCTTTTTCCCAGCACTGACATGATTCGTCGCTAAAGCCATCAAAATTACTAAAATGCAACTTGTACTATTTATCTAGCCGTGGACACGATATCGCTGCACATAATGACGGTGCCGAAGTCTGGATGCTAATGGAAGCAGGAACGGCGAAGAGGCGCTTCTTCCTAGGAGGTGTCGTTTTACATCTCCAATGCCCATACGCCCACCGTGCAGTAACTTATCTCGTTTAGATTGCCGTGAAGGTGCTTTGCATGACGTGCCAACGCAACAGGAAACCAGTTTACTCTTGAGGTTGCTTACATTGGCGTCGTTGTCGTTCGGATACGTGTAGGCTGCCCCTGCACAGGCTGCAAAAAAGAGTGGAGCGGGTCCATTGGCGATATTTTGAGCGGAGTTCAGGCAGACAGGACCGTCGACCTGACTGTTGCATGGGATGCCGGGTTGCTTGAATAGGTCAATGTTGCAACCGGACACTGCGGTGCCCTCGGAGGAGCACGTTATAGGTACCGAATAGCCATCTACATAGCTTATATCGATATCAGGTGGACCCGTATAGCTGCCTTCAATCTTACTGCCGTCGGGGTTGAGATTCGGACCCACATATATCCTTCCTGCCCATCCGGTTGGGAAAGCATACTGGGTGAAGGCATTATCAGGGAGTATAGTAGCGGAAGGATTACCTACCGGGGATGGGGCGCCAGCGTTCGAAGCAAATGAGAGAGACAAGTATTTGCCGTACGTGTTGGTTATCGCTATGGTCATGTAATCGCCTGAGCCTTCCGTATTTGCAGTGCTCCCAGCTTCTGGAGCGCTCGTAATTCGAACGGTGCTTAGAGCTGGGACAGAAACCGTTTTCCTGATAGTGACTGTAATAGTAGTAGCGGCAGTACTTCCATGTTCTAAAGCACTCGTGGTCGAGGTGGCACTCGAGATCGAATGCTTGTTCCTGAGAGTAACAGTCACAGTAGGGGCCGGTGGGCAGTCGAATGGGGTTGCAGCTACCAGCGCCGCGAGCACCAAAACCGCGATCATCTGACAGGAAGTTTTCATTCTGATCCAAATTGTTCAGAAAGTGACTTGTCCTGGAAGACTCTGGGCTTCCGTTCTCTTTTGTGGTGTCTAGCGGACGTCACTTTTTGGATGCTTGTGAGAGCTTCCATATACGGAGCATTATGATATCATTCTTTCTTGGTCTAGGTCGGGACCTCTGAATACACCTCGGAAATGTGAGTATGACGGATGTTGAAAGTTTATGCGATCGAGGTGTATGTGAGTGTTGTGTGCCCTCCGCCATCTTTCAGACTTGCCACAGGGAAGGCCTGGAGGAAGTCAAAGGGACGGGGAAAGTTGGTCCTTCGTCCAGGATTGCCCTAAGTCTCCAGGATCGGCAGGGATTGAGAATTGGTGGGGGGTGCCAGAATTGGAGCAGCAGGACGGGGACCAACCGGAGCGACCATTGACCAATGGATGAATGCCATTCTACTATGTGCAAGGAAAGAGGTTGAGCCTTGCATAACAATGCATGTGTTTAAGTGAAGCACATTTATGTGACTACCTCTAGGACTATCTAACCAGGGTATCCGTCTCTTACAGCGCATTCTTCTCCCAAACGACGAGCTATGAGAAGAGTAGCCTACCATCCCAGACGTGCATTCCGTTTTTTTATGGCTTCGCGCTCTCTATCAGACACTAAATCCTCATTGCTGACCACGCGTATGAATACCTGAGGGTTGTCAGGCCAATCGCACCTCGGACCTTCTGAAGGCGATTCAAGTACAAGTGAGACGTTGGTCATAAACGCAGGACCACTAATGACTAGGGAGAATGTATCCACAGTCTTATAGGTAACGACAGCTGCCGTCTCGTATTCAGTATTGTTCAATTCCATTTTCGCAACTGCGATCCGATTCACATTCCTAAGCGCAGGCTGAAAGATGGACATGGCAGCAGTCCTGTCTACGGTTGCAGTTCCAAGC
>JAABUK010001215.1_pt1 | contig 49989 bp, 72 predicted proteins | sample 5559141 | NCBI WGS metagenome assembly JAABUK01 (sample SAMN10711869, study PRJNA513367) | rock metagenome | isolation source: Antarctica rocks | place: Antarctica: Victoria Land, Pudding Butte nord | collected 2016-01-03 | reverse complement strand
TTCAGTAACATTTTTTGCCAATATAATTGCAATGGGACTCTTCCTAATTCACATAAAACAACGCCATCCGGAACAGACTTGCGCACATGTAATGTGCGTTTCATGAAGTGATTGTGCACAGTGTTCACAGACATGTTCACAAGACAACCAATGTTGCTTCTGTATTTGCGGAGCATTTCTTAGCCTGGCTGAGTCTACAACGCCTGCATCCCCACTGGAGGTTGCTGCCAAGCTTGGGCTGAGTGCAGGGCTTAGTGATCTATGGGACAGACTCAACTGTTTCTGGCCTTGACAGCGTTAGTCATGATAGCAGCACCTGCCATGTGACCTGGTCCAACCAGCTGGTCAACAAGAGCAGCCTGATATGATGGCCAGCTTTGCAACTGCTAAACGAGTCATTTGCGAGCTGGCATTCAGCGCAGAGGGTCGGAGAACGGACCTGAAACCCTTGCATGCAGCACCTTCGCTTGCGGTTGATACAGTGTGATTAGGGAGGATTGTACCAGTCCTTAGTTGTTTCTGAATCCACTACTTCACAAAAGCACTGCTTACTAACAGGGTCAGTTTGACGGGGTGCTCACACACATCCACTCCATGTGCCCAATGCTGAGAACTCGACAGAGAAGTCAACATAAAAGCTTTGTAGTCAGTGGTCAGTCAGACACATGCAACTACTTGTGTACTGTATAGTTGTGCATGTTCACATCAATCACGATTTATTGACACGCTGAACACTATCAACACTGAAACTGGAACTAAACCTTGCACTTGTCAAAATTGTGTGGGCTAATTAGGGAGAAGGAAGGGAAGCAGATCCGCTTATGTATTGCGTTACGCAAAACTAGTCAGGCCCGATTGCTCCATTGGCAGTTGCTGATGGATCACTCCTTTCGCCGAGAGTAACAGAGACCTGATCCTGCTTTCCTTCACGCACAATATCAAGCTCAACTTTGTCCCCAGGTTTCAGGTCATCTAGGGCAGCAAACAGGTCTTTCTGTAGTTTGATAGCCTTCCCATTGATGCCTGTCAGTATGTCACCCAGAACCAGCTTGCCTGAGTTGTCCCTGCATCATAGTCACTTGAGTGAGAGTAGTGAACAGACTCTCAGCAACAGCCCCTGGCTATAGCTGCATCATGGTCTGTAGTCACAAACAGCCATATCACGTATGCAGCATTGCAGGGACAGCAAGTGAACAAAGCTAAGCAGGCTGTGATCCATGGTGACATTGTCTTCACCACACTGCTCAGTTCACAATATTCTACAATGGTCTCTAATCTGATTAAGCAAACATTGCCCCAGTGTAAGGGAACACAACATGTCCTCAGTAAGCGCAGTCAGTGGACGGAGATCGAATCACACTGGTCCCAACCCCAACGCAAAGACAAACACAGCCACGCAAAGGAGTCAGGGGTAAGGGCACTTGCCTGAAAGTGCCCTTGATGCCAGCCTGATTGGCAGGGCTGCCAGATGGAGCTTCCAAGACCAGCACCCCATCCAGCCCCAGTTGCCTAACAGTCTGTGGGGGCGCTATTGTGATACCCAACACTGGCCGAATGACTCGCCCGAATTTGAGGATCTGGTCTACCAAGCCCTTCACTGAGTCTACTGGAATGGCAAATCCCACACCTGACGACGCTCCCCGCCCTGAACAAGCATCAGTCAGCAGCATTGCCAGGAATGCAAGTGTTCAACTTTTGCATGCATCACTTGATCCTCAGAGTGTGCCAACACGCAAGTTGCAAGAATGACATTAGCATGCTCAGGACACAATGGCACTGTGGCGAAAAAGCAGAGGCGACATCATGCGTACAGCAAGCATTTGTGGACTGAACTGCATATGGATCTGTGGTTTCTCCTTGACTAGGTGTGGCTGTACAGAATGGTGGTCAGTATGACCAATGCACGATGCATATCACACACAATTGATTTCAGCAGCATACAGGCTTGGCCAAGCAAATGCAAGGGGGGGGGGGGCAGAGGGGAGGAGGTACGTGCACCGCACCTGTAGGGTCAGCAATGGCTGTGTTGATACCAATGAGACGGCCTTTGCTGTCTAGCAGCACCCCTCCTGAGTTGCCGGGGTTGATGGCTGCATCTGTCTGGATGACATTGCGTATGGGCACCCCTCTAGCTCCTGTATGCAACAACATACAATTGAGTGCGATGCAATCATCTGTGGCATGCTGCTCATTGCATGGGAAGAAGGCCGGCTTTGACAGCACTTAGCCAACTCAAGCAGCAGATTACACACAGTAGACACACTTGTTGCAGACACACTCGCTGCAGACACACTTGTTGCAGACACACTCGCTGTAGACACACTTGTTGCAGACACATTTGTTGCAGACACACTGGTTGCAGACACACTTGTTGCAGACACACCTGTTGCAGACACACTTGTTGCAAACAAGGACTGAGGCCAAAATGCAGTGGCACACAGGAAAAAACCACTTCCTTGAAATTCTGGTCAAGGTTGCCAGGGAAGCTGGCAACTGTGTTAAAAAGCATCAGGCAGGCAGAGGCAAAGCATGTGTGACCTGGGGTGTTGAGTTCTCTTCCCACGCCAGACACAATTCCTTGTGTCAATGTGTGGTCCAAGCCGAATGGGTTACCAATGGCATACACCTTCTGACCAACCAACAAGTTTGAGGACTGCCCTAAGCTGATAGGCTTCAGCTCTTCTATCTTTGAGGTCTCACATTCAAGCTGTAGCACTGCAATGTCCTTGTCTGGATCCCCTCCAATCAGCTGCAGTACACACACACCATCACAGGACTGCCATCGCAAACTGCCAAGTAGCTTAACCACCAGTGAACTTCTTCAATGAGCCTGATGCAAGGCCAGGGAGTACACCATGCACACTTGCTGACAGTATGGAAGATTCCACAACATGTGCAAATGAAAGCTGCAGCAAAATGGATGTTAATGCTTCTTCAAGCTTTCTCAGCCCTACTGAGTGTGCACAGCATATGCATAGACTTGCACAAAGCAGGTAGTAGTAGAGCTGACCTTTGCAGACCAAACAGACTGATCTATCAAGGCCACCTTGATGTCAGCTGCACCCTTGATGACATGGAAGTTTGTGACAATGTGGCCCTTATCGTCCCAGAAAAAGCCTGAGCCCATGCCTTGTGGCACCTTCTGAGAATCCATTGACCATCTATCTTGCCTCACAGCTGCAGCCAAATGCAGCATATGACCTTGCTGACACTACACGCATGTTTGTGGACATGCTTTTGTTGTTGATGCAGAAACACTGAGTAAAGCACTATTTTTGTCCCAAAGCTACAATCATACAGAGGCAGGGTGGGCCTGCAGATGTGATAGCCATTCAACGAGCTTGAGAGCACCTGATCAGTGTTCAATGTGCAATTGGCAATGACAATCATGCAGCTCGCACCTATGTTGGAGATGTTGACCACAGAGGGAGTGTTCTGCTGAAACAGCTTCACACTGGCAATCTCCTCTTGCGACAGATCATTTGAGTCTGGCTCTGGAGCCTATGAAGCGCAAGCAAATGAATTCAGCAAATGAAAGCTATACATCTGAGGAGGTCGAAGACGACATTCTGTGTCAGAATGTTAGGACATGTGACACAAGCACCAGGAGAGTTGCCCATGGCCGTTTGCTGCAAGGTGCAATTGGCACACAAGTGCAGCTGTGCATCATTGGTCAGTATGCTGAACTTGAAGAGACCTTCATCTCTTGCAATGGAGGCTTATTGCTCTGGAAAAATGGGTCTGCCTGTGCAGGACTTGCAACAGACAGCAGCACCGAGAGCACTGCTGCACCACCAACAGCAGCATTCATGAGCCTGTGACACCCAGCAAGGGCCTGCAACACCACACCAGCTGATTTGAGATGTGCGCTGACCAGGCCATGCAAATGATGACTTGACCTGCTGCCTGAGAAGAAATTGTCACACCTGGTGCTGCAACTTCTGGCTATGTGATGCCTTTTGCTCACTGTGTGTATGCCTTGAAATGCTGCAATGAGGGCCAAAACAGTGTTGCCGATGTGACTGCCTGCAAAAGCAGATAGAAAAGCTGACATGCAGCTTGACAAGCAACAGTGCTGAGTGAAAGATGGGCTCACCTGCTGAGGCTAGTGACGTTGGTGCTTCTGAAAACACATTGCCACTGCCTCAGCAAGCGCAGAGGAGAGGAAACACCAAGGGCGCAAGTGGAGTGACAGCACCCTGCCCTGCCTGAAAACTCATGCAGATACGGTCAGTCAACATCCTGTCCGAAGCATTCAGACGCAGCGCAATGAAAAATGCACGGTGTTAATAATGCAGCGAGTCACATAGCACATGAAACGCGACACTGCCGGTCGTTGAACTCGTTGCATTTGTTGGTCAAGTGTGATCACTGAGCGGACACGGTATCGGGAGTTGAAAATGCGCGTACAAATCCAAGGCAATCATTCACAACACAATTCAAGTTGTCTAGGTATCGTACTTGGCGCCAGCGTCGGCATCGGTGCGTATGCTTGGCTCAGCATATTTGCTGCACGACAGACAGACAAGCAGTATCTGGGGAACACGTCCGCGTCGAGGCCAGTCAGTAGTGGCGAATGCTCTCCGAACAACGCTGTCAGCTTTGAAATTGGTTGCGGGGTTTAGAGTGTGACGAGAGTATTTCCTGCCATTATGCGCCTGCTCAGCTGCTGACCTCTATAGGCTAGAGGCTCTAGCTGATTCGTGATGACTCAGCTGTCTCAAGCCAGGTTAAAGTGAATTCGCTACCAGGAATTCGCATGAAAGAACCCTAAAGCTTCAGAGTCGATCCAGCATACAGTTTGTCCAATCTAACAACATGTCTGTGACGCTGCACTACTCACAAATTCGAGAACCGGACTTGCTGGATGTCGTGGACGATGCATGGGCGCAAGATAAGCTGCCGAATGATGGTAACAATTCCTTAGAGAGAACCTTAAGTTTCTTTATTGATCACATATGAAAGCCTGAAGCTGCTGCAGACATTCCTCTCCCTGAAGGCCTGATGCCCCCTGTGGATGAGACAGACGATCTCAGGGAGGAACTCGAAGCCCAGAACAAAGGTCCAGACCGATGGGTCGAGTTAGGGCTTCATACAGTCCACTGACCTCCACTAGATATATGACATCGAAATGAGGGAAGCAGGCCAGTGCAGTGTAACCTGTGGCGGGCCCTCAGGTGTCCAGGTGCAGACAGCAGCCTACACTGATGCTTTTGATCAGACAGCAACAGGCTGCGACAGGAGAAGTCAAACTCAAAGTTCTGGCTTTTTGAAACAACAGTTTTTTGTTGTTGACAACGGCCTCAAACAGCACACTAAAAGTTATACTGCTCTTGCTCCTGACAAGTTGCCAAGCACTGATGTGCTGTCAACTTTACTGCATTGGACACATGAAATGATCATTGGACACATGAACTGATGATGTCATGCTGCGCAACATTGGCCCCTTGGGCTGCAGTCTGTGATAGCCAACAATGGCAAGATTGTGACAGCATGCTGTTTGCAGACCATTTGGTCAGGCCTGTGGTCAAAGATGACACACTCCAGACTGCAGCAGCTGCAAGTTTGTCTGGAACTGTGCTTGTTATGTGAAGCGCTCATTTACTCTCTCAAGATGCAGCAAAATCTCGACAGGTTCTTCTGGCTGGACACTGCCGTTCTATATGAAAAGCACATTCAGCCCAAACTGATCTCCTGGATCTGGTTGCACAATAGACAGGGTTTTGAATTGCGATGTGAACACAGGGTCACCCTGAAGGAAATGGGTTTTGCAGACAAAGCTTCACACGTACGTTCGGACAGTTGCCTTTCAGTCCTGCACCTGAACGTTTGCATGCCTCGTCCCGGCCCGTTATCTACCGTCGATGGCAGAGTCAGAGAATGGTGTGACGTTCGCACTGGAAGACGAGGATCACACTCTGGCAAACGCGCTCAGATTTTTCCTGAACAAAAAGTGAGAAATATACCTGCAGTCCCGGCGGGGTCCCTGTTGCAGTCGCTAACAACATCTTGCGTATGCTGCAGCCCACACGTATCGTTCTGCGGGTACAGCATCCCGCATCCTGCAGAGGCTCTCGTCAACATCCGAGTTCAAACCACAGGCGAGATAGACTGTCATGCTACTCGTGTCCTGAGCCAGTATTCTGTTGCGACCGATCACACCCTTGCAGTCCTCGCACGGATCGGGAACAGCTTGCAGGAAACATTTTGACCTATCTGCAGGTGAGATCACGGCAACAGAAGCCCTACGTGATGCAGGACAAAGCCTTAAGGAGGTTTGTCAGCATGTCAGGAGCACTTTTAAGGCTGCAAATGAAAGTTTCGATCAGACCCAGAGCATGCAGACATGAAGGCCAATCTTGAGACACTACACATCATCGATCACATCTCGAGATCAGCACAAAAGGTGCTTGACAGCTCTAGCTTACAGTCATGCCAACGCTGCTTCCCAGGCAACTTGCGCACCTCTCTGGCTTCTTGTGCACCACGACACGCTGCTGCTGCAAAGTTTGTTGCCAGCTGAGGCCCTCAAAATGAACCTAGAAATAACATTTTCTTTGTGCTAAATGAACAAATCAGCTCAACCTGGTGGTCAATTGTTCGAATCACTTGAGAGTTCATAGGCAGCACCATACCAAATTCTTGCCAACACTCGAAGCTCTGCTAATGAAGCATGATATTCAGATGTAACACAACCGTTTATGATCTGACGATCACGTTTATGATCTGACGCACCTCAAGTAGTATACCTCCCGGGCGGGCCCATTGAGGGGTTGCCTCGCAATGTGCTAAATGTTGGCAACCCTTCCACAGATTACAATTGGACTACTGTATTGATGTGCTTACAAAGTGACCACCATAATGAAAAATGTTATTGAACTCACACTTTGCTTTACTTAGTGTGTTTGATCCACAGAACCTGGCAGAATGCCCCATACATACAGTCCCCGATGAAGTCACAACGTTTAGCCTGCGTTATTTCGTGGCTCTGTGTGCATCAATTACACCTCATATGTACAAGCTATTCTATGTCAGTTCTGCTTTGCAGCCTCTTCAGGACTAGCGTCAACAAACCCATTCCCAGACACTTTAGCTGGTTTCTTTCTGGGGCTTCTGTGGCCATTTGATGCGACTTTCCCATTCTCAGCTGCAGAGGGACCCTCATCTGTACACAAGGGATGTAACAACCTCAATCAAATGCGATTGGGTATGATAGCTTGCAGCCACAACAGCAGCAACCAGATGCAATACACATGTGAGCATGCACCACAATCAAGCTAGCTGCATGCTCACGACGCCATTCACCAGCTCAAGCCAGGCTGCATGTACATCACTGCAGTCTTTTGACATGCTACAGATACAGTCAGAAAAGTGCAACATTACAACACCAAACAGCTTTACCAGGGTGCAGGTGCTAAGATACATACCGTCAAGTGCAGAATAGGCAAAACGGGTGGCATGAGCTGAGGGTCGCCAGAGGAAGGCAATGACACAAAGGAAGATGAAATTCAATACATGCCAGAAATCAGAAGTGATCCAGTCTGATCTCCATCTCTCATTGTACTGATCTGTCACCTGCCCACACAAGGTGGCTGTGAGTGGCAATGCACACAATTTGCACAAAAAGCCTGGTGTAGCTGTCATGTCAAGTTGCACATGCATTACATATCCACAGTGTGTGAGGCAACCCAAAGCCTCTCAGGCAAAACATGAGACTAACACTCAAGTCTGAAGTCTCAGGTTGAGCTGTCAGCATGTGCCATGCAAATGCTGTCATTGTCAAGAACTTGCGCAGCAGAAATATGCAGGGCACAAAAATGACATCACTTGATTTACCTTGAGGTACATTTCATATGCTACCCAAGCCACTGATACCCACACCCAGGCAGCTAATGCATTGGTGAATCTTCGATACAGCTGCAGCTTTCCGGTGGCATTCCTGAACTGGAGTGTCCTCAGGGTAGCAGAGAGGGAGGCAAAAACCCACAGGATGAAAATAGCATCCAGAAGGGCGACTGGCAAATTCATGATAAGGCGGGCTGTTGAGGTGAGGTCATCAATTGCGCCCACGTTGCTGACGATGTCCAGGGCGCTGACGCTCATGAAGTATACAATGCTCAGCGCCAAGATTTGCTGCAGCAACGCACCTAATGCATTCAGTCACTCAATACAAATGATGAAGGTATGCAGTCTAAAGTCTAATAAAATGCTTTCTCCAGGTGGTGTTGACATCACAAAGCTGCAATGGTTGTGAGCACCATAGATGTGCATGCAGTTGAATGGGCAAGAGTGCCAGCTTGCTTGGCGTGTGATATTAGAAGCCTGCCTTTTTTAAGGCTTTTAGTGTGCTGCATGTGGGCAACAACAGCAGCTGCTATCTGCACATGTTACAGGGCAGTGAGCTTGCTGTTTCAGTCAACCAGACATGTGAACAAACCTGCTGATAGCAATTGCTACATCACAGTGTAACTTTGCAAGGAAAGATCACTTGCCTTGGTCTGAAAGTGCTGCAATGCATGCTGACAACATGAGGGTAGGAGCACAAACCTTCTTTTGCAAGTCACTCAGGAATGGCAGCACAACGCCGTATCCCAGGGACACCATCAAAATCAGGGTCCGTGAGACTGTCTTCCTGATGCAACCCATCAGCACTGCCCACAAGGTTGGCAACATAGGACGATGCCCTGAGACGTTGAAATTGACGTAGTCAAAGTACCAGGCACTCATTTCCAGCATGCCCATGACAATCACTGCTGTCATGTAATGCTGCAGAGAGAAGATGTTTGTCCAATGCCTTGCATACAGCAAGCCCCAGATGGTCATGAGAACCAGGTACAGCAGGCTCATGACTGCGAAGAACGCGATGTGTGGGTACATCATGCCGGGCAAGTAACCCCCTGGATTTTTCCATGTGGTTTGACCAGCTACTGTCGCTGCTGATAGGTCTTCGTCACAATTCACAAACCAGAGATAGTACATGCCGCTGTCTTTGATTGTGATGCTGTGCTCAACTGGCTTGGCGACTGTCTGATTGTGCTCAAAGTAAATGTCAATGACCCGAGGCCAGCCATCTGCCCCCTCCTGGAAAATTCAAACAGCAGAGATCAACATGCAGGTCAGCAGGCTCCAGACATGATGGTATCCTTGCATACTCCTGTGTCCTACATGAGAGCAGTGATGACAATGCCTTGGCCTGACAACAGTGTAAGTCAGAATAGCAAAAGATCATGGAGGCAATAGAGTGGATTGGCATTACTCATGCTGCAAACAAAGGTGCAGAGCAAACACGACGCTGACCTGGTAGATCAGACGGTCCAAATGACATTTGGTTTTGGGAACAAGCTCCTTCACACAGCAGTATCTGTATCCTTGTGGAGATGAATATCCAATCTTGTCTCTGTCGTTGACCTCAAATATGACTGCCTGAATGAGACCTGTCCAGCCTTCCTCAGGCCCATACTGATTTGCCACATTGCTTGGTCTATAAAACTCAAGCCTGTCTAGTCTGACTTCAGATTGTCCGTTGGCAACGCCTGGCGCAACCTGGCCGAAGTCCGCCCATTTTTGCAACGCCTGTGTCACAGCAGCGATACTGCAGTGTGATAGCAGCAGAAGTGTAAAGAACTTGGGTACTGCATTCGACGCACCTCTGCGCTCGAGGCGTACAAGCCCTCACGACCTCCTCGGAAAATGTAAGCATCTGCTACCGCGTAGAAATAATCTTCGTTATACTGGTGCACAGCGGCTGATACTGTGCTGATGCCGACACCCAGCAGGAAAATTGCAGTCACAAACGCGGGCAAATGCATGCGCGCTGGACTACAGCGCGTTACAAGTCTGATCACAACTGCAGCTTGTGAAGGCTAGTTGACAGCTGACGTCCGTTTATCGGCATCAATCGTCACTTGCCGAGCTTCGCAGAACAGAAAGTTCATGCAATGCCAGATTATCGCGCGTTGTTGGTCAGCTCCGTGTAAGAAGTCGAGAGGGGATGGAGCACAGCTTTTAGTCATAGCTCTATTTACGGTTGTGTCGATTGTGACGCTGGGCGTACAAACGTAATTATAGCTCGGTCAAGCATCTGCGCTGTGAGGCGGCTTAGCCCTCTGTTGCGGACTGTTTGACACCATGGTGCAGCGACTGACGTACCGTAGGCGGCATTGCTATGCCACCAAATCCAACCGGGTGCGGGTGGTCAAGACCCCTGGTGAGTGGAACGTTTACACTGTCTGCAGGCGTCCAATATTGAGAGCATGCTCGTGTCAACAACTCGTGCACTGTCGTAGGTGGCCGGTTGACTTACCAATACCAGAAGAAACCTGTATCAGCAGCCAAGTGCGGAGCTACTGGAGTCAAGCTTAACGGCGTAAGTGCTTCAAGTCCCTGCAGAGAGACAACACCTGATCTGTTTGTGCTGCCAAAATAGCTGAGCACCCGTGCTGTTGCACCATCGTTATAGATTAAGGTCATGAGGCTGAAGTGTTGGCGGTGTGCTGCAGCTGAAAAACATCAGGCCAAGCAAGCTTAGCAATAAGCACTTGTCAAAGAAGAACAAGACAGTGCACAGAGTATATGGTGGCTGCTTAGACCACAAGGTGGTCAGGGAAAGGTACATACCTAATGTTGACGCATTCAGTGATGCAGACGGGCTTTGTCGTGAACGCAGCAAGCTATGACGACTCAAAAGTACTCCTGGCAGAGCATGCAAACATACAGCGCAAGCAGGGGCTGTACAGACTAATGCAGACCTGCTCGTTCAGCATCGACCAGTGCAGACCTATTCTGTCAGCACTAGTGCAGACCTATCCTGTCAGCAATATCCTAGTTCCAACTGTACAATGATGCAAGCCCCAGATACAGCGTTCAAACTTCCCAGCATTCTGACCGCCTGCGTTGTGTCTTGTCATCGCAGCAACAAACATGCACCATCAGAGATCTGACATGCTGAATTACATTGCAGGATCATCCGTGCATTCTTGATTGAGGAGCAAAAGATTGTCAAGAAGGTGCTAAAGATGAAGACTGGCAAGTCCGCCAAGTAGACTTTGTCAGCCTTCTGGGCACTACCTGTAACATAGCTGATAGGCCAATGCTCATGCGCCATCAACAAAGGAACAGGATGCTGCTCAGCACGCAAATGTGTCTCAGATTGTTGCAAGCAGTCTGTTGCATCAAGATCAGATGTTGCTTCAAGATCCTGGCTGTTATCTGCACCACAGCTCATAGCTGTGAATTGGTAAAAACAACCTCTGAAGTGCAACTCTGACTTGCAGCAGATCGTGTGTAAAGCATGAGCTGGGAGGATTTGCTGAGTGTGCACTGCAGTTTGTATGGCAACAGTATGTTTTGTATGTCATGGGCTGATGGCCTTCACGACAGTTGGTGTGCATTGCAAGCTGTGCCATTGCAAATTTTCTCCACCTTGCCTGCAGGCTTAGCTACCATCATTTGCATCTAACGTACGCACTGCATGACCTGTTACTGACCTCATCTGTCTTTGGATGCTGCGCATTGGTCAGGTGTTTACAAAGATGTATTGCTCGCCTTGAGCATGTGAGCACACAGGTCTGCTGTTGAGGAACAACAGAAAACTGCAGACGTGAAGTGCGCCATATGGGATGTTGTATGTATCCACCTATGACACTGTTGACGACACTGCAAAAAGCATCACAGCTGCATGCCATCGATTGACAATATTTGAATATCACTACCGTGTCCTTACGTTCTGAATTGCCAAAACAGCAGCTTCATTAGGTGTATACTTCTTGGTCGTCATCAGCCTGGCAAACTCCTGATGGATCAGCGTCTTTGCATCTGGCTGACTGGCAGCTGCATCTGCTGACCGTGCCACTGTGCCGTTTTCAGCCTGCTTGGCAGCAGCTGATGGTGTCATCACACCCTGAGTACTGTCTGTGGATGGACTGTGCAGCTGCAGCTTGTGCATCTGTGTAGGAGAGCTTGCTGAAGCACTGGACTTTGCCTGTCTCTGCGGCGCTGCTGGTGTTTGCAGCTCAGCTTGGGCAGGGGCTGGGGTGGCATGTGTGGCCTGCTGGCTGGCTTGCAATGATCCTGCACACATTCCAGCAATATGTGTCACTGCTTGAAGTCACAACATATGACAACGATAAACAGTGTGTGAAAATGCACAGTGAGCTTCTGTGCGGTGTTTTTCTCGTTCCACAAGTTGAAAGCAAGCTGGGCTGGCACAAGCAGCTTTCAGCTTTCCTGCACACTCAAAGGTTATTAATGAGATTTAGTCAACAACATGAGCAGCATAAACAGTTGAGTGACTGACGAGGCATAATCAAGGCATTTCAACCAACTGCAAATCAGTGCATGCTGAGAAGTGACACTGGATGTGGCCTATCAGAAAATCGCAGCTGAAGCAGCTGAAGTTTCAACCCAAAAAGGTCAGCTCTGGATTGCAGCACCTACCTTGAGCAGCAGCTTGAGAGTCTGGTTGACCTTCTGGTACCTGTCCTGCGTCAGAATGTGCCACAGGTGTTTCAGGAACAGCAGCTGCCTCAGCACCTGTGCCTGCATCAGCTGCAATCTCAACTTCAGCCGGCACAGCAGGCGTAGCTGTGTCATCAGTCACCTGCATGTCATCTGCTGACAGCAGCTCGCCCTCACCACTGCCTAAAGGCTCTGGACCCTGTGACTCTTTCGCTGGCGTGTTGCCCTGAGACAAGTTCTGCTGCAGTTGGGTTGCTGAGTGCTGGTGCTGGCCTTGGCCAGGGGGTGCAGGGGAGGGGTTGTGTGGGGAGTGGGGGGACTGGAGCAGAGTGAGAGTATGGAGGAGGTTGCTTGTAGCTGTCTCAGAGTTGTCGAGTGTCAGAGCTAGTTCTGGAGGCTGCTTGCCTTGCCTTGGCAGGCGTGTCTCTTGGAAGCCTGCAGCATGTGACATCCCAGTCTTCAGTTTTGGAAGGCCAAGAGGCACCAAGCAGAAGGGCCTTTGTGTTTCAGCCCTGATTGAATGGATGGTGGGTTGGTTGATGAATCGAACAAGCAATTGGTCGACTGACTTCAATCTGTGTTGGCTGAGGCTAGGTAGATCAGACTTTGTGATGTTCTGTTGAATCGGGTGCGTCACTGGGCAAACAGTCACAGCTAGCCTAGCTCCTGGGGTTGTTCAGTTCAGCCAGGCAATACTCTTCTGGGGCTGCAGGGCTGCATGAGGTAGCACCTGACCCAAGCATGCCCTCAAATGCTCCCACAAGGTGTCAATAATGGGGGGTGACTTGCTGTGCAAAGGGCCAGCTCAATTTCAGCAAAAAAGAGAGTGAAACTAGCAGATATACGGATCTAAAACACCTCTACAACGTAACAAAGCGTTTTTACTGTCCCCAGACGTTTCTGAGTTTAGGTTTCCAGTGTAGGAAGGACGTTTCTAAACTAAAATAGACGTTTTGGGATTGAAAAGGCATCATAAGGCAGAGCAGCTGGTATTTGGTACGCATGACCTGCAGGTAGGCAGTGAAAGCAGACTGACCTGCAGCTTTGAGCACTTGTCCAACTTCAGGGGCTGCCAACATCATAGCCTTGATCTTGGCATTCTCCGGTTTCAGAGTCCTGAACTTGCTGTCCCCAGGATGCTGTAAAACGTTTGCCAGCACAAGCAGCAAGGTGTTGACAGCCTTTGTCATCACTGAGTCAGGCTTGGAATCTGCTGCCTTGCTGACAACAGCCTGTAAAGCTGTGACTGCCTCCAAGATGGGTCTTTGGGGTTGAGAAGGGGGGTCAAGCGGGGTGTAGAGGTCCAGCTTTGCCAGCTGGACAGAGTTGGCTGATGCTGGGTCTCTGACAGCTGTTATGCGGAGGCGGTAGGACCTGCAAGCACCATGAACTCCATCCTTTGTGATTCCATGGTACACAAACTTGTGCTCCTGTGCATGCAGATCTTGCATTTAGACTTGCTCCAAGGCAATTGCAGGTGTTGCTACTTTGCTTGTAGGAGTGGCTGGTGGAAGACTTGCTTGCCTGAAACGTGTCAAGGCCTTCTGGAGTTGGCCAATGAAGCTGGATAACAACATGTTGTCTGTGACAACAAGCAACAGCAGCTGATCAGCATGAACGCAGAGGGCAATGCCTTGCGAGCAGACAGAAACAGTCAGGCCAGCTGTTGTTACTGTGAAGTCACAGAAAGACTCAACATGCAGCCCCGTTCCTCACATTGGCAAGTCCAAGGCAGCAGCAAGACAGACGTCAGCAATGCAAGGTATTGTAGAGGGGGGTGCGACCTGCAGGATTGGGGGTGCCGCAATGCAAAGGTATGGGTGTGATGCCTGCTGGGAAAGATCACCCCCTCTTGCTTGTCCAGCTGCCTCCAATTTGATGCTCCTAAGAGACATGGACACTTGTCACATGACAAGTCAATGTACAGGTTGTGACGTAACAATTACTCATGCAGCCTCACACCCACAGACATGGGATGCAAATTTGTCGAGTGTGCAAAGTGCTTACATGTACGTACAAATCATACTGCAGTACTGCTGCGTGTTTGAATACCCGTGTCAGCACGATCAATCAAACATGATCTCCGCGACCAAACATGGAACAACACATGCATCAGTTGGTCTCCTTGGGAACAAATGTGTCTCTGCTATCATGCCTGCTCAGCTGTACTGAGGGTGCAATTTGTGACTAGCCAAAGCCACATCTTATACATGCCGGGTTACAGTCTGCTGCACCCAGGTCTTGTAAGGACTCTTGTTTCACACATGCCTTGGAGCTCGGTGCTCAGGTTTGGGGGCCAAGATCAATGACAGACAAACGCAACACTGCCAATGTTGTCCAACACTCCTAGTGCAGGCTTGAGATGCAACTCACTCAACTCACTCGCATGAACTGAAGTGTTCCTACCTGAGGCTGCAGGGCACTCAAGTGAGCCCTCAAGCACAAAGTCACATGGGTCTCTGTTGGGCTCATCCTCAGCTGCAGTCAGGCTGTAGCGAGTGACAGCGGCAGCAGGCTGTGCAGGCAACAGTCTGTATTCCAGCCATGTCACGCCTCTATTGGCACCCCCAAAGTCCAGCCATTTGTGGTGAAGGCCCCCATCAAAAGCCTGCAGTGTGTGCATGCCTGCTGGCTTGGAGGGGTGTATTTCTCATCATGGATGAAGACAGTTCTTAAAGTGCTTGTTGTAACATGTTCAGGAAGACGTCATAATAACAATAACAATAATAATAATAATAATAATGATAATGATAATGATGATAATAATAATAATAACAAATCCCAGCTCATGATGAGCTAGGTATGCACGGGAGAGATGGTTTGACCAAAACGCCTTGGCCAAGTGAGAACGAAGCCGACCTCTTCTGCTGGCAAAGAGGTCGACATGCGTGAGAGCTGCCAGACAGGAAACAGCCAGGAAAGCTTGCAAAGCTTGCTGCTGTGAGCCAAAGTGAATTTCGAAGACTTGTGATCAATCAATGCCAACCCCACTACACTGTTCAACCGCTTTGCAGCTGCCAGATACTGGTTGGTTTGTTTGACCTAATTCAGTGTGTTGCCACGGGCTGTCTGGTGATGAGGAAATCCAGGACCAGCTGACATTGACTTTACTACAGGACCACTACAGTGGACAGTCCTGACGCAGGGCAGCAGTCATACATGCACGGAGTCTCACCCTGACGGCAGTCTGGTGAGGTAAATGTTCTCCAGAAGCTCTCACCACTCCCCCACACAGCCTGCCTGGCTCGCTGCTTTGCACACTGCCATCGTCAGCCATCCTGAAGGCTGTACCATTGGCTGCGCTGCTGCTGCTGCTGGGTGGCTTGCCAAGCTCGCCCCTGGCTGCACGCCACCCCTCACACCCTGTCTGCCGCCCTGCAATCAAGTCCCACATGCAAAACCAAAATAAGAAAGAGATGAGAAGTTTGAGCCTGTCACCAAGTCTGATCACATACTGAAACAGGACAAAGGTCACGACCAAAGCCCAGGACAGCTGTGGTTCTGGCCACATCATGTACTCTGTCAGGTGAGGTCGTGTACCACACATTGCTCACTCCGGCATTGCAGATGTCAAATGTGTGAGACAGCTGCAGGGGGGGCGGGAGAGTGGGGGAGGGGGGGGGGGGGCTGAAAATGCCCTGCAACAGATTGTTCCATTAGCACCTGGCAAGGTGTGCTCTTGCAGGGTGGTAGGGGCATTTGCATGGTCAGCCAGCTCAGCCTGCTCCAGCCTGTCAACCTGCTCCCATTCTGCCTTCTCTTCTGCTGTCCATCCCCTACAGCAATGGGCAACTAATCTCACAATTGAGTGCGCGCATCAACTGGCAGACTCTTCATCCCGGTGTGAGTGTCAAAGTAGCTGCTGACGCAGACGCATTGATGTTGTCTGTACGCATCCTGCTTGGTGCCTGGTCAAGTCCTTGCTATCATCAAGCCTCAGAGCATCTGGATCACCGGCGGAGTTTTTTTGGCCAGATCTTATATGTGACAAAAATGGTTTCAGCAAGCACAGAGACGCTGGCATTTTGCATCACGCTTTCGCTTTCATGCCTGCTCCAAGACAAGGACCTCGGCACATCGCAGCAGTGCTGTGCAGTGAAGAAGTTACCACAAAGCTCAACACATGATACATGCAAACAATGCTGCAGATGGCTGTATGCTGCATGTGCTGAGCCGCATTTGGTCACATGTCCTACATCCAAACAGCCCAATCGTAGCAGGTGGATGTGCGGAAAGTGCTGTGAGCACAGCCTCACCGTCTTTGGTTGGCAGTCAGAGTGGTGCACTGCTGGTGCAGCCATTCCTCAGTGACCAGGGTGCGCCGCTGCTTGAGCTGGTCCCATTGCTTGGTGTAGCGCTTCATGACATCACTCACGCCGTGTCTGCTGAATGCCACAATATAGCTCAGCTGCTTGTCCCACCCTGCCTGTTGCAAAGCATACACTGGGGAATGTAATGCAGTGGGTCTACACAGCAGTATAGACCAGCGTTGGTTAATGCATGCCCACGTGTACCTTGTCCTGACGCTGGTTGTCACTCTGCTATCGACATGAATCTATTGCAGGGCCAAAATGTAGTTTCAGATGCATTTATGCTTATCTCAGTGCCTTCTGCCCTACTTGCATGCTGGCATTGGTGTACCACACTGTGGTTTGATGTACAGTGTTGCCAAGCAGGATGCCAGCAAGCGCAGGGTGTGCCGTCCCAAGAACTCACATTGGACAAGCACTCGGCACTGCAAAAACTCATGATTCAATAGAACGGGCAGCATGAATAGTACCTCATACAACAGCGGCTTGTCATAGGCTGCCTCACATGGGTCCAAATGGATCCAACGTCTGTGCGCATGTGAGTAGTACTCTGTCCAGACATGATCTGTCCAGTCCAAGATGTAGCGCGCTTCTAACCCAGCGGCACGACAGCACAGGGTGAAACAATTTGCCCACTCCCCGCATCGACCTTGCCTTGTTTCCAGTAGCTTAGCTGGGTGATTGTACCTTGGAAATCTGCACTTGTGATCACACTTCGATGTTGCGTTTCTTTGCAAAACAGCTGTTGTTCTTCCAGGCACTTTGTATCTCTGTCTGCTCTTTCAAGCTACAATAAACGAGAATGCTCCGACTGAGTTTCAATGGTTCCTCAATTTCTGAGACAGACGTCGTAGGCCAAGCTTCAACAACCTCGATGTTGGCCACCTCAAGCAGGTCTATATCATGCAATTGACCCTGAGCACATATAGTTGTTATTTGTCTGCAGGTAAGACACATGTGCATATCCTCACGTCTGATAGCTGCTTGATCATGCAGCATGCCAGCAGCTGTTGCATCCAAGCAGACAAGACCTGCTGGGTGTGCTTGCCAGGAAAACTTGCAGCTCTGCTCAGGCAAGATGCTTGGTATACCTGGTGGTGCAGCTACAAGCCCTGCATCTGTGCAGCTCCACTCTGCCAGCATCGCCGTCTGCCTCTTCAGCAGTAGGAACAGCCATGCCTGATGCATGCATGTCATCACTGTCGCAATGGCTGCAGGGAGGGCTGTTCACCTGCACCAGATGGAATGCTGTAAAAAAACCAGCATTTCACAAAGAATGCTGATGTGCATGAACTGCATGTGTGCAGCAATTCACAAACTTGCTGCACCTGTTTGACTGTTCCAAACACTTGGTGAACACTTGGGGGAGCCCATAGAGATCTGTAACTGGACAAATCCACAGAGACGTGCAATGATGCTCTAGCCCAGCACAGTGTATATGGTAAATGTACATGCTGTCCAAGGCAAATTTTACCCAGGTGAAGAAGTCATGCTTGACCCATGTCAGCAGCTCCTGTGCAAGCAGGTCCTCAGCTTGTCTAGCAGGCTGTTCACCCATGGAAACACTGAGTGCTGCTGCGCTGTTAGCTGAGCCCACTAAGCGGTCTAAAGGCATGACGCTTTGTGAAATTGCTTGCAGCAGCTCGTCCTCATACTGCATGCACAAAATCAGCAGTTACAGGCTTGTCACCATGAGGGTGCCTGATCACTTCTGACTGAATGCTGCAGTTCAGTACAAAAAAGGCAAAGCAGGAAGGGTGCGGTGAAAGGGGTGCTTACTAAGAGGGTATGCTGCAGAGAGCTTTGCAGTCGTGACAAGAATGCTTGCTGTGCTGATGGAGCATCTCCCTGCTGCTGTGACCCAGCGTGTCGTGCATTGAATTGTTCTTCGGCCTGTGCACAACAAGCAAGCGTGTGTCATAAAGCCAGCGTGCTGAAAAACAACACGAAATGTCGACAGCTTGCGACCACAGTTGCGTGGCTGACAAGATCTGTGTTGCTTTGCAGAGGCAGACCTGCAGCTGTCTTGCAAGCGCCGCGTCTAAGTCCATCGTAGTGATTATCGCATTAATCTAAGTGCAACTGACGGCGCTGCCGGCTGGTGCAGATTCGGCCACCTTCAACAATTGTGAAGCAGATCAATCACGATCTTGGTATGGCCGGCAAAGTATAACAACTTGCTCTTCTGTTCACGACGAGGTTGAACGTGGTATTCAAAACTGTTACGACAGATACGAAGTGCGGATTTTCCGAGGCCAAACCTTAGGCAACTCTTGTCTCTCTGGCACGCTGGCGACTTGCTGTGTGCGAATCTCTGACTTGCTCACGAGGAAGTACTGCGGCAGCTTCGAATAGTTGACGTGTTGACAGCTCGTGTCTCCACAAGATTTGGGACATAGGAAGTCAGTCGAAGCTGGCGATATTGCTGACTCTCGAGACAATGCTATAGCAAGCTTATGCACCATATAAGCCATGTGAAACCAGATTGTGCGGACCGTCGAGCTTGGTCATGCGATCAAGGGTCCTTGTGCGTTCAAGAGGAGGAAACGAGACCAAGACAACATCCACTGGAGTACACAAGAAAAGGCGAAAAAGAGGTCATGTGGACAGCTCTGTTCCCACAAATAGATCATTTGGACAGCAAGACAAGGTCATCAGCTTCGAGCTGCCACAGTTGGAAGCTTTGCTCCAAGGCATAGATCCAGACCAGGACGATGATAGCCTGTGGTAAGCACGCAGGGCATCATTGCTGGTGCCACTTGTGCAATGCAAATTTGCCTGACAATTTTTATGTTTGTAGTCTGACTCATGCTGCCACAAAGATGCACCCATTGCCATCTGCTAGCTGGCAGAGCTCACCTGCTGACCTGCCTGGTCAGGTCCAAGGTGACTTGCTTGCTGCTACCTGAGCTTTGTTCTCTCAGTTGAGTTGGCAATGCAGTGCTCTCAATCCTGCGTACATTGCAGATTGGCAAGATCCTGAAGAATCAGCAGCATCAGCTGTCAGGGGCCTACATGCACTGTCGCATTCACCTGTAATATCTCTGCCTGACACAGTCACATGTGGTCAGCAGCAGAGCTCTGCACGCGTTTGCAGCAGTTCTCAAAACAGTAACAGTCCTGATGAGCGCCATCATGCACCCAGCAGTACACCACCAGCCATGTTACAACCTGTTCGGCTTCCAACCTGCAAAGCTGGTTGGTCTGGTGACGCACACCACATGCCATCTGAGCCTTTTCAGCAGCAGACTGTACTACCGCTCATACCAGACAAAGAGCAGTCTCACTCGCAGCTGCTGGCTTCAGACGATCTCATGTCACCGCATTCCCTGGACGCAATCCTGAACTTGCCAGCTATGTCTTTTGACAGCGGCCAGGACATGCAAGCTTTGGAATTGCAACCTGACACTCCTCAGTCTCAGCACATGCCCGCTGCAGCCCAGCAGCACCTGCCTGACAACAGTTCCCACATACAACAACATCAGCTACTTGAGGCCATGTCTCAGCACTGTCAGAACCAGCACCAGCATGAACAGCTGAGCTATCAGGGTCATGAACCGCAGCAACATTACAGCAGTGCACATGAACAGCAGAGCTATCAGGGTCATGAACAGCAGCAGCATTACAGCAGTGCATGTGAAAAGCAGCGCTTCTCGGGTGCACTTCAGCAGCAGCAGCAGCAACAGCACGCAAGCTGCTATAGCAGTGGCTCACAAGAGACTGGATTGCAGCCCTTGCACCCTGCACCCTTAGGTTTCCATCAGGATCTAGGCAGCAGCCTCCAATGGGCAGACTCCTGTCCAGTCCCCACAGCCTTGCCCAATGTCATCAGGAAGACCTCCAGTGACTCTACAATTGAGTAAGCCTACGATCTGTGTATATTTGTTTGGTCAGTGGCGCATTTTTGCAATTAGGCACGCATTTGTGGCTTATATCTAGGCTTAAAAGTCTAGCTCTACAAGAGTGCTGGAATGCTCCGCTGTTTGCAATGACCCTCAACGACGGTTGATAGGCTTTTGACACGATCTGTGCTGCTGTGTACACATACAAGGATACGCAATGCAACTGGTGATTGCTATTGTTTCCATTGTAGCACATGTCAGGCAGGGGAATGTGTCAGATGTTAGCATAGTTCTACACAAGATGCTGCAGTCTCAGTAGCCAACAAGCCTTCCAGCATCTTGCACCCTTGCATGAGTTGCTGCGTGTGCTGTGGTGCAGCCCCAACACGGGCAAGATGCTGGTGTATGGCAAAGCCATGGCTCACCGCACCACCCATGTGGAGCTGCCAAGTGTCTCTGCCCTGTTCACCGACATCAGCTCAAGAGTGTCACGGAAAATCTGGCTTGCATCTGCTACACCTCCAAAGGTGGGCAGTGCTCAGATGTTGATGCAAGCAAGACGTTTCAAGGCCAATGCTGTTCTGCCTGCATCCTGTCAACACTCTTTGCTGGGTATATCATGATGGACGTGACTGGCAGACACATCCGTTGTTGTATGGATCTACTCTGGCTTGCATTGTGCTCTGGAAGGCGTGGAGTTAGACACTCTTGCCTACAAAGCCTCCTGCTGAAGAGCATGCAGCATGGATAGTGCCTGCCCAATGCTCTTGAGGAGAACGAAAGACATGGATTTGCAGCGCATGTGACAGTGGGTTTGTTGCGTGATCTAGACCCGCAACTTTTAGCAGGTGAGCTGGCCATTTGCAGGACTTCATCAACGTTTGAGTCTGTCTCGTGTGTTATGTAGCAGCAACCTTCTAGTCTGGCAGGCAAAGCAGCTCAAAGAAGAAGGAGACGGAGCACCAGCAGCACACCGCCCCCTGCTGTGCCTCCACAAGGCTACCTTGATCCGGCCCCACATGGGGCCCCCCTGGCACAACCTCACCCCCCCTGTGGTGGCTTCACAGCTCTGTTGGCCGCACCTCTGTTGCCTGATCCTGACCATGCACCTGACACATCAGCACGACAGGGAGAAGCTTCTCAGCTTGCTTGTACAATGCCAGGCAACAGCTACAGTCAGTACACAGCTGCTGGGATTACCACGTCTGCAGTGCAGCAGAGCAATGGGAACCTAATTGGTGGGCCTGCCTTGGAGAATGGAGACATGCATGGGAAGTTTGTAGCCTTTCCAGCAGGCAGCATCCAGGTCTTGCAAGGGGTCCAGTCAGGGGTCCAGTCTGGGGGCATGCAGCTGACAGCCCCTGAAGCAGTGGGGGCAAGGGCTCTAGCCGGACTAGACCCCCAGCTGGCGGTACAGTCAGACTCCCAAAGGCCATTACTCACTGCAGCCAACAGGGCGCACCAGTCTGTCTCCATAGCTGTGGTCAGGCCTCTCAGCAGTGGCAGCCACAGCCACAGCCATAGTCCAGCAGCACTGCCAGGCAGGCTTGTCACAGCTCAGATCAGTGGTGGCCAGGCTGTCAGGCTGTCAGTCAGCAACACACCTCCAGCAGTGAGGCGGGGGTTTGGAGGCATCCTGAACGGAGTTGTCAAGGAAGCTGCTGAGACTGCTACCAAGCGACCCCCTGTGTTCAGATATGAAGACTTCAAGCCGGTACAGCTCAATTGCTATAGTCTTCTGGAGCGCATTTGGGGTGCATGTCCTTTGATGCTGGCAGAAGAAAACTACAAGGGCACAGTTTACAAGGGCACACTCTCATTTGACAACGATGCACTGTTTGGTCTCATGGCATTGGCCTGTTGTACCCTACTGGGGTTTTCTTGCTACGTGCACACACTTCGATTACTGGCAATTCAACAAGTAATGACTGATGAGTGGCTGGGGTACTCATGGAGATGTGTTGATGCAGCGAGATGATGACCATTCATTCAAGGGGGTCTCTCGGCAGCGCTGGTCTGTGCAGTGGCAAGCTTCCATTCCAAAAGCTGACAAGGATGTGAGCTGTCCTGTGTTCTGCAGACTGGTGCCTGATTGAATTTGTGTCATTTCACTTTATGTCATCCCATACTATGTCATCTCACATTGTGTCATCCCCCATTGTGTCATCTCACACTGTGTCATCTCACACTGTGTCAACTCATGTAATGTCATCTCACATTCTGTCATCTCACACTGTGTCATCTCATGTTATGTCATCTCACATTACGTCGCCTCACACTGTGTAATCTCACATTACGTCATCTCACATCATGTCATCTCACATTATACCATCTCAAGTTGTGTTATCTCACGATATGTCATCTCACATTATGTCATCTCACTGGCAGCTATGTTGCAGCAGCAGGTTGCTTTGCACCTGTGGTAGTATCTGTGCAGTATGCTGTGTGCATGTGGACACCTGCACCAATGACTTCCTGACATGTAGTTCTGCTGCAAGCAATGACTGTTGGCATGTTGGCTGCTGAAACTGGACCTCTTACGAAAACTGCTCAGGACTGTATGTACTTGACCCTGGGGAGAAGTCATGTGTTGAACCCAAATGAGACTTCAAACAAATGCTTCAGCTAATGTTGCTGAAGCTCATTCAGCTGTTTGACCATGCCGCTCATGATGTGTTCTGTTGACATCAAGTGCTAGCTACAGTTTCAAAAGGTGCTGTACTCATGCAGGAAGGGGAACACTTCTTGGGCATGTTCAGCCAGGAGAGCGCTGCAGCCAGGGCATGTGATGTGGCAGCCTTGAAGCTGCATGGTGCATCTGCCCAAACAAACTTCCCTGCAAGGTTAGAGCCTTGCTCCTTGGCTGAACTCTGCTCATCTCTCCAAGTCTGCCTCTTCAGGAATCTTGATCCTCCAGATGCACAACTGGTTGATTTGCTGACCCAACTCATGCCTGCTGACAGCAATTGCAGCTTTTTGTTCAAATTTGTTGAAAACACCTGAACTCTGGAGCATTAGACAACCAGACCTGCCATGTACTCCCGTCTTTGGTGCTCGTATCATTGGCTGTTGTGCTGGTAGCAAGCCATGCAGTATACAACACAAGAGTGGGCACTTTGTAGTATCAACTACCGCACACTGACATCCTGACACTACGTAAAGAGTACACAGAACTTTGACCTATGTCACCCTATGTAAAGTGCAGGGACCCCAAGGGGTTATGTAGATATTTAGATCTATCATCATGATTTACATAAAACGAAATAAAAGTAACACTGATGTCAAATTGATTTGAATACTGAATGTAGGGATTATGAGGATGGGATGGAGGAGCTGGAGCCAATCTCAGTGCTGGATGTTGTCATGGCCCTCCAGCGCCAAGGAGCCATAGGCCAGTACAGAAACTCCAGGTCAGCATGCCCCTGCTTCCTTTGTAAATGGACCTCAGAGACATGTTCCCAGGATACAAATTCCCAAACATGCGCCCGCCTGATGTCTTTGCAATGGCCGCCAGGCGCTGATCTTGCCGACAATTTTGCATGTCTGACTATGTTCTGCATTGTGCCGCTCATAACTCTACTGGGCAGCATTTGTATGAGCAGTGTTCAGATGAGGCAGACAGTGGGCTGTGTGCACTATGGGTGAGTGCAAGTTGCAAGGGATGAGGTGCAGCCGAAGGCTGCGCAGGTTGCTTTGCCTGCTTATGGATCTGTGCAGATCCTTCCAGAACTTTAGTCTGGTCTGATACGCTTCACAGCTGTGCCTTGATGAATGGACAGCGCTGATGCAGGTATCAAGGTGTGTGGCAGCTGAACAAGTCCTGCTGGGAGGCAAGGCTTGAGGAGACCAGGACTCAGGAGTCAACCACCAATGACAAGTCATCAGCAGAGTGTGATCAGCTACATTCACAGCTGGCCTCTAATCTTACAACATGATGAATTTTATCTATACTGGATGCAACTTTGTGCAAAAGTCAACATTGGTAGCAGCCTTTGCACTGTTACAAGAAGATTGCACATCAGTTGAAATGCAGGCATAGGGTGCAGTGTAGCAGCGAATTTGAGAATATCATCATGTGGTAATTGCTATGCTACGCTTAGTGCACGCCTTCTGTTATACAAACAGGGGGCATTCATTGTATTCTTCCCTGCTGAAGGATCTATGTCTAGAGTCCAGGCATCCGACCTAATAACACAAGAGCGAGCAAAACAATACCTGGCCACACAGGACCCATGCTACCTTCAGAACCACAGTGCTGCTACAAGTATTTGACAAGATGTGCCTAGACACTAAGGCTGCAAAGGGTTGCTAAACAAATCAACACATCCAACAAGAACACTGACTGCCGACAGACCATCTCTGCAGCTGTTTGCTCAAGACCTGTGTGGCACTTACTCCTTGCCATACCTGCAAGCCATGCCCACAAAATCAGACATTGCATAAGACAGTGTCATTAGACAACAGGCCAACATGTTAAGAGCAATTGTTTCAGTCTGCAGCTTTGAGCTGTATCACATGACGCTTACTTTTTTGCCTCCATGCCAGTGGGAGGGGTGCACTCTGTCTGTTTCTTGCCAATGTCCTTCCAGTTGGTTGACAGCACAGTGCCATTAGATTCCTGCACCAGGCCACTTCCTCAGCACATAATGCTGCAGTCATTGGTTGCACGAATACTGCATCACTTGCTCCCAAGAGTCAGCCACAAACTACAAAGTACACTGCATGTTGAATTTGCTGAGACCACCATCTTTAATCTGCTGATACAACAGTTTTCATAATGACCTCAGATCCAATAGCCTGCTTGAGCTGAGGCAACACTGCAATCCTGACTTGCCCCAAGAGAGGCTAGCACACGTAGGTGCATGACCTCGATGCCCTGCGAGTTTGACTCAGCGGTGATTTACCTGGAAGGGTGTCTTTGATAGACTGGATCTCAGATATGTGTCCCCAAGGATACACTGATTTGCAGCGCCCAGTGAAATGTCTGAATCATACCTGGAAGGATTTGTTCATGGCACGCCTGGTGTCCTCGTCTGCCCCACCATAGATGTCCTTGAAGAGCTTCTGCAGAGCGGCATCGCCCTCCAGCTTCTCATCCTTCTCATCCTTCTTGATCTCACTCTCCAGCTTATCCCTGCAAACAACTGTGATCACTACAATGCATGCAGTGAAGTTGAACAGGTACAAATCATGACTCATGTTGCCACACTGCATTAAACTGGTGCTGAAACCACACTGCATGAAACAATTGATCTGGCATTCATCAAGCCGTGTCTCAATGCAGATGGAAAGAGTTTCACATGCTCACAGCAGGTCAAGGGCCAACAAGCAACAACTTGTCAGAGACAGAGAGCTTGTTGTGCCATGACTATGCAGTGGCAATTGTCAGCAGTCATAGTCAACAGACATGCACAGCTCAGCTGATGCACAGCTACTAGTAGTTGCATCAAAAGTTACAACAGCAGCTTACCAGTCAACAGTTTTCTTGTTGAAGGAGGAGGGGTATGCAGGCTTGGGTTGTTGCACAGGAGGGGTGGGGATTGCCGTGGGGGCCTTGGCATAGGCGTCGGCCTTCTGGCTGCTCTTCTCAAGGGTTGGCCACTTGATGGCATCACTCTTCTTCAGCCGAATTTCAGTCTTGCTCTTCAGCAGCTCATGCTTACTTGCAGCTGGGTCTACCTGGGATGCAGTTGCACAACATTGTAGTGTCCCCACACAAGCACTGTGTGTCAACACATTAGTAAGCACATTAATGAGGCACAAGACACATGCTGCATTTTATTGTGCTAGCGTAAAATTTGACAGGAACATCTCAAATGCAAACAATGCATCAGGTGAGCTACTTGCTGCTGCACTACCCACACCTGCCGCTCTTGCACTAGCAATGTGCACTGCTGGAATAGAGAAATCATCAGTAAAAGCTGCACTTTTTGCTACTGATTTGGTATCATCTCTCATGTGATTCTATACACACAGGCATACCCCACAAGCATCAACGTTAGCAGCATAGGCTAGTGAAGTGAGGCATCTGCTCATTTGTAATGTGAAGTGCTTGCACTGCTGCAGGCTGCTTGACTTTGCAGGAGCAGTACATCTGTGTATCATACCTTGAAAGGGGGAGGGAGGGCGGGGGGAAGGCCAAAAGGGGAGGTTGAGAGGAAACTGAGGTAGCTCACCTGGCCATACAGGTCCACATCAAGCTCATACTCCTGCTGGCCCTCAGCGTCCCTGATCACCACTCGCAGGTGCTGCTGGTCTATGTGGATGTCTACACGCTCCTTGGTCATGTTCTTGGCCAACACAGCGACCTCGACCACACTCTGTGTTTGAAACCACTGATACCTATAAGAACACGCCTGAGTCAGTCATCATGTTGTAGACTTGCATGCTTAGGTCAAAACGAGGGTGAGATTTCTGCACTTGTCAGGAACAAGAGTGCAGGGGTCACAAAGAATGAGTCGTAAGGATGGTGCAGCTTAATCAGCGCGCCAAATAGCAAGAAACACCCCTTACACCATGTGCCGGTCATTCACATGCAATAGATGTAGAGTACCATATTGCCGGTCATTGTCTGTGCACTCCATTGCTGAATGTCAACGGCATAAAATGCAAAGTAAGAGACTGTGTGACTCGAGATTGATGTCATATGCGCAGCGTGCTCAAAGTCCAACCTGTATTTGGGCTGATTGGGGTCCACTGGGGGTGGCATGGAGGGTTCATCTCCATTGGGCGACCCATGGAGGACTGAGGGGGCTGTGGAGGTGGACGCTGCCTGAGAAGTGGGTGGAGGAACAGCTGAGCTGGAGAACCCATTTGTTGATGTGGGTTTTACTGTTTCATGAGTACCCGTCTGAATTTCCTCTACCTCATCTGCAAAACCAGTAGTGATATTCACCAGATTTTCTGAAGGATAGACATGCAAGCTGATATGCTTGACTGTTGATCTATTATGCTGCATGTTCAAAGATGCTTGCTGAACAGGTTTGCACCGTACAGGGTACCTGACCTTCCAAACAGAGACAGAAACAGAGCAAACCCATTATGAGCAGGAGCTTGAGTATGTATTGCAGAGTACGCACCGTCCATCTCTGCTGCACACTTACGTATCCAGGTCTTGAAGGTGCTGTTTTTGGCGTCCAATGCCTGGCCAGCTTCAAAGGCAGACTTTGCACTCTCGTACTCCTCAAGGTTGAACAAAGCCACCCTGCAGAAAGCGCCAGGCTGGCATATGGTCAACGTATCCATTTAATCAATTCCACTGTTGACCTAGTAATAGAAGCCGTTGGCAGACCCAGTATAGGTAAATCCTGCAAGCTCACCCTTTTCGGTGGTGGTGTCGTCCTGTCTTAGGGTCTAGCTCGATGGCCTTGCCAGCGTCTTCAGCTGCTTCCAGGTAGTTCTCTAGCTTGATGTGGGTTTGGGCGCGTTGTGAGTACAAAGCTGGGTCATTGGGACTGGCGTCAATGGCCTGTCGCAGGCGCACTGAGGCGTTGAGAGCGAGGCACACAGTTGCACAGGAAATTCAGCAAAACATCCTACCTGTTTGTACAAAGCCAACGCAAGATCATAATCTTCATCGACAAAAGCCGCATTAGCCTTTGCTGCGGGCGCAGAAGCCATCAGGGCTAGTGAAAGGAACTAGCAAAGGCTGATCGTGATCGCAGGCCCGATCAGGCCTGGTCCGTTTGCACCAGCGAAGGTACTTTCTGCCTGGATGTAGATGCTATGCTGTTTTGAAGCTGCTTGCCGACCCACCGTCAGGAGGCTTCCGCTCGGTTAGGCTGTACAGGATGTGCCTAAAGCTTGTTGCTAGGGCTTCTACAGGCTTCTGACCTATCGAGGCAGTTACCTGCCAAAATGCCCTTTGGGCTCCCTTTGCCAAGAACCAGCCTAACACACTGTATCTGACATAATACCTCTGTAATCCAGGCATTCCACCGAGCGTTGCGCGTCAGTATCTCCTTGGGGAGGTGTATTTGAGATCCAATATGTCAAGGGACCTATCTCTTGAACCACAGGATTGCCGCATCAGCATTGAACACTTCACAACAAAGAAGGTTTGCCATATGGTGAGTGATTTTGCTACAGCGTCTTTATGTGAAAGTGCATGATGGCTACCAATACATAAGGTATGTGGACCAGAGCTGGGGTCTTCAACGATTTAGCTGAAATGCGCAAGTCTGCATCAACAGTGGCTGTGCAACAGCCCATAGTCTTGTTGGCACTGAGGCCATGGGCGCGCAAGCTTGGCAAAACTATTTGAGTGTACCTTCTAAAGATATCGTTTTTGCAGCCTGACACAATGTGACACAGCAACAATCATCAAGCTGGCAGCACCAGCAGTAACTGTCCAGACAATACCATAATTATAAGCACAAAGCCGACAGTGAACGAACATTGTTAAATTGTCACTGTCACAACATAGAGGACTGGCACAGGCTGATGTAAAGAGCAGATTTGTCGTTTGACACTTCAGGCCTGTACAGCCACCGGTTGTGGCTGCTTATCCTGTGGCCAAGGTGGCAAGTTAGGACCCTTTGTGCTCTCCCCCTGTGGGGTGTCAGGTGCTTTTGGCTCTCCCTGGTTTACTGCCCTTGGCTCATGTAATCGCCTGACAGTAGAGTCATTCACAATCTCTAAAACCTGTGGAGACAACAAAACATGACTCCAAGTCAGGGTTTCAGTGCCAAGCAAAGATGACACTGGTCAAGATAAATGGGCCTTGTGAACAGTTGCGAGGCTTGTCAAGCATGCTGAGGAGGACAGTGAGCCAGCTACATGTTCTGCTGAAACATCGCCAGACCAACATCAACAGGTAAGCCACCTGACACAGTAGCATGTATGAAGACACTACATGACATGCTCAAAAACACATCACACCATGACATCGCATGTGGACAGAAAGCACATTGATCATGCGTGTGCCGCATGTGGCCTCCAACATTGACAAATTTGGTTTTGTGTACCTCTGGTTCACCATTGCCACACCCTTTTGACATGCCCACATCTATCCGGAAGACGCGTTCAGCGCATGCGCTGTTGATGCCCTGCTCCTGAATGGTATGCCCTACCACCTGTACACCACATGCTCCCTGACGCTCCCACATGCAAACCTTTATAATAGAATTCGAATAAGAATAAGAACAAGAACAAGAACAAGAACAAGAACAAGAACAAGAACAAGAACAAGAACAAGAACAAGAACAAGAACAAGAACAAGAACAAGAACAAGAACAAGAACAAGAACAAGAGTAAGAATAGTAAAAATGAAAATACTAATAACCATAATAAAAACAATTTGCTTTCCAGCTCATCATGAGCCAGGTATGTGCGGGACAAGCTTGACGCTGTGAGCCTCAGCTGAATGGGCTTACAGTTGAATTGTGAAGCCTGTCTGTGCTGTGCCATGCTGATTTGGGCCATACAACTTGAGCTGAGCTTGAAGATCGAATCTGAGCAGAACAGTATTCAAAGCTGCAACTGGGTGCAGCCAGCACAACATGAGTCATGCCACCACAAGTCAGACCAATATGCAAGCCACAAATTGCAAAGTGTAGAGCAAGGTGAAGAGGAGCCAAATATGCAGACATGCGCAGCTTCATGCGACGATGTTGCTGAAGATTGCTGCTGCTCAAATGAGTGTTTGTTCACAGAAGTTTGTGTGCAGGAGTTGGTGTGCAGTAGTTTGTGTGCGGGAGGCAAATCACTGAGCCAATTTACCATGCGTTTTGAGCCAGGTATCTTGCCAAGAGCTTCTTGCAAAGCATTGCAATCACAGCGGCGTGCATCCTCTGTAGAGTACTCCCTGGCCCACACAACTGCTGAACGCCCTCCCAAAAAACCTGGCTCTTGTTGCGGGTTCTGCCCAGAAATCCATTGCTGACTCTCCCTATAGCCGAAGGAAGGCAAGATCAAGCAAAGCTGCAAGGTGTATCATGTAAGATCCTTACCATGCATCTTGTTGTGCTGGTGCTGTGTTGACATGCATGCATACTGCTTGAAGCACATGATTCTGAGCCTCAGATGCATCTACTGTCAAAAAGCAGTATGTGTTCAGGCAGAACATGAAGCAAGGAATGCATGAAGCTCGAGTATGTCCTGTGCACACCTGTTGATGCGCTCCAAGCCATAATCAGCATGTGAGGGCAAAATTCCTCCATGCACAAACACCGTGCTGCCAATTTGCAGCACCGTGTGATGCCTGGCAAAGAACCTTTGGGCTATGTGCCCTGCAGACGCAAGCATGTGTTTCTGAGGTTCCCCAACACAGCACACGTTTCATGCAATGGTTTTGAAATCCCACAAAGCGACTTGCACAAAACTGTGCTGCTTGACACAAGAGTGCATTTGATTCGACTCAGGCCATGGACCCATCAGCAGTGCACATTGCAGGCATGTGCAGCAATAATGATGGTACACAATTACTGCTTGATGTATAGTACAGTCAGTGCAGCTGAGCATCATCTGTCTCAGGTGCAGCACTACTGCTGACTGGGCTAACCAACTGTGTTTCAGCACTGATCACATATTGTGATAAGTATAGGCATGTTACACAACCTTGATGTGCAGTCACAGGGTCCAGCTGATCTGGTATGACAGACAACAGTCCTCACAAGCTGCATCTCATGAAGCTAGCAGCTTCACTTTATAGCATGCTGAGGCATGCAGAATGACAAAAGAGCTGGCGTGTCGTACCTCCGGGTTGCAGGGCTGCTAATCGCGCAATGTTGGCGGCTTGCACCAAGTTGGGCGGTAGTTGCAGAGCTGATGCTTGCATGTCCTTGTCAGCATCTGAGCACCCACACTTGGCCTGTGCTGAAAGCAACATCATGGTTCAAAGATGAGCACGAGGAGGCTAAAGAGATGATGTGAGAGATCATACTGGGAAAAAGGAAAAACATGCGCCACATGAGGTTTACATACAAATGCATGTCTAGGGCGTGTGCGCAGACATTCATTTGAGTCTGATGCATTGAGCCATGTACCTTCATGCTTGCTCCTATGCTCTGCACTAATTGCCACCGCAGGAAGTCGATTCTGCCTGGCGTCGTGGCATATCTAAAGCGGCCTCCCACATTCATGGTCTCATGATTACCATTGAGGATATGCAGAGCGCCACCAGCAGCAGCAGCTTCCTTTTGGAGCCTCTCCAGAAAATACAATATCTGGACTTCATTATCGCCTCTATCAAGTTGATCGCCAACCTGCCAAGCCATGCGAAGTCACACATGCTAGACCTCATGCATACATTGTCTTGCAACACTAGAGCATGCATAAGACTGTGTGACTCCTGCAGCCAGCTTCAGACCTGCACAGTGAAGCAATAGCACCTGTACTGCAGTCGTAGTTCCTCCACTCCACCTGTCTTGGTCATCAATCAGTCCGCCAATCCTGAAGGCTCTGCGTGTTTTGCCCATATCTCCATGCAAATCTCCAATGGCAACCAGCCTGGCTGCTGCTGGCAGGAACGTTGTGAGCGGCTCGATCTGCATAAATGTGTGTACGTGCTTAGCCTGTCTGTGTCTTTGTCAGAAAGGACGCAGTAGGCAGCCACTAGCGCAAGTCTGGTCTGTCGTCACTGCAAGCTTGTGCTCCTGAATTTGCTTACCTTGGACGCTGGAGCCGGTACCGATGCGCCATCTGCATGAAGTGTGTCTACAAAACAGTTGACAAATGCTGCCCAGTCCTGTGAACAGGTCTGATGGTCATACTACAGCTAGCTGCAGCTTGCAAACACGGAACAGGGGATGGGCATCTCACTGCGAGTACCTGACGGAACTCTTTATTGCAATAAGCCGGATGGCCCTTCCTGAACCAGCTCGAGACTCGATCAAGCATGCCGGTGTCAAGACTGTGCTGGCACTCTGATCAGACTGGTGTAGGAGTTAACGGTCAGAAGCAGCCTGGCATCGCATGGTTCTGAACGGCTGTAAGCCGCTTTTCTGTGGCTGTGCTGCAACGCTCACGTCAATGCAGGCGGAGCCAGAAGGCATACGATAAAACGTATAACGCCAGCAGACGTCGGGAAGAGTGCACAGATCATTGCACTCATATCTGCACTCATATGTGGGAATGCTTTCATCAAACTCGGCTTGTCGCTACATGTGCATATTGCTGACATGAGACAGCTTGTTAAGGCTGTCTTGACCTCGGCAGGGGGTCTGGCTCTGGTCGGGATGTTGGGTTGGACCACAGCGGATGCTGTGAACGAGGCTTTGGTCTACAGACACTGCCAGAGGTACTTCATGCAGGTCTCAGTCATCACAACGCAGCCATCTGTCACGAACATTGCCGAACTTGCTGGGTTTGCTTATCCCAGGATCGGCCTGCAGATGGCTGCAGAAAACGTAGAGCTCGGTGAACAAGTAGGCCTGCCGCTGAGGCCTGGCCCTTGGTACAACGCTTCCATCGGGTTGACTCACGGCAACCACATGGCAAACTGCCAGTTCACAGTCATTGGCAGCAAACACAGCTCTGACATTTATATGAGGGTGAACAGCTCATGCTTTAGCCCTCTTCTGTACAAGCTCGGATTCTATACACTCCCCGGCAAAGGTGGTGCATCTTGTGTTTCTGGCAGTGCTAACAGATAGTGGTGTCCTTGCTCAGGTTGTGAGGACCAAGGGTCCTCGAAGCACTCTGCTGTACAACATCGTAGGACCAGCAAAATGGGATGTTCTCATGATGGAGGCGTCAGTGTCAGCCGGAGGAGGACTGTCTCGCAATATCAGCCTCATGGAGATACCGAGAGCTGTTGAAACAGACAGCGTGTCCTGATCTTCAGCCTAGGCATCAAGCAAGCATAGACCTCTGTGCTGAGTTAACAGGCCCACAGACCAGGTTGCAAAGGGATGTGTCACAAGTCAACACTGACATGCAACAGAGGCATGTATAGTGTTTGTCATATGCTGACTGCTCATGCTGGCAGCGCTGGACGTAGCACTTGCGCTGATCGTAACAGATTGCCTGCTATGAGCAACAGGGCACGCCATGCCCTATTTCAGGTGGCAGGAGGATAGGCAGATCCAGAAATGCAGCCTCTTGCACATACCCAGACCCATGGTTGCAGCAGCTGATTTTCTGCTGGCTGATCCAACAGAGTTGTCTTTGCTCCATGGCAGATGGTGATTCACGCATTATCTGCCATGTCTTCTGAATAACATGAGTTACAGCAGATGTTGCCCAAGGCAGGGACAGCGCCTCAATGAGCCATCCCACCATGAGAATGTAGATTGGTGTTGTTAATTGATTCAAAAAGGAGTTGGGCTGCTTGGCAGATGTTGTACAAAGCAATTTCTATTGCAGATCACGATGAATGTGGACTTGCAGTTGATGCCATCAAGGCAGACTTGACAGCTGCACTGGCACATTTATGCCATGCTTCCGTAGCTCAGAGCACAATATTGTCATTAATGACAACTCACTGTATCTCAATCAGTGGCCAAAAGCTTTGTATGCTTCCGTATGATGCCAGCTATGTTATGACGCATCGTTGGTGTGGACTGTGAGACACATTCAGCAATTTGCCAGCAATGCTTACGTTTCATGATATCAAGAGGCTGAAGGCACACCTGAGCCGGCATATGTCTTTCTAGTTTGCAATGTTAAGTAGCAAGTAGCGCTGATACAGTCTTTGGGCTTGTGACTAGATGCACATTGCCCTGTTGTCTTCTTGCTGACTGGCTGAAGGCTTGTGTAGTTGTTTGATCCTGCAGTGTCATTTCACAAGCAGCATACTTATTATCACTTCACAAGCAGAATGATATTCTTCTGATATAGATATATATAACCACTAACACAACCTCGACTTCAGCTGTACATGCGTTGTGCCTGCGCTCGTGGCCGTCAGAACTGTCAGCCTCGACCTGGCAGCCAGCGCCAGCAGCTACGATTATTTTCTCAGCAGCTTTCAGCTTCATCATCTCTACACGACTGTAATGATATCATCCGAGATGCATTCCAATTAATTTCAATGCATCGCTCAGCCTAACACAACCTTTGTTCTGTCCTTTGCTGGACTGCATGCTGTATCTGACACAATATCTCTATGATCCAGGCATTTTACCAAGCTCTGCAAAACCTTGGGAACGTGTATCTGAGATCCAAACTAGGTCAGTGCACCCATGGGTGGCCAGGCTGTTTGTCAGATGACTAATTGCTCATCGAGCAGCGGGACCTTCGAGCCTCGGCGAGCATCTGTCACTTGCGCTTGTGCACGCAATATGCTGCATAGACGTTCTGTATTTGCGTCGAGAAATAAATCAGGTCAGAGTTGATGCAACAGGTTCCGGCAGAACATGAGTCCAGGGCATCGTACACCTAACGCGTTGTTGTTATTGCTGACGCTTCTGACGGACTCGTTGCCGCATCTGCAAGCAGCATCCGGCAGATCACTTCCAGCTCGTTTCTCGCGGGATCAATTGGGGGGTGGTGCGGTGCGCCCTTCATTGAAACGGCCAACGCTACTCACCTTTCACGGCTTTGTGGAAGACGCGCAAGGCCGACAGCCGATTATTTTGCACGTGTTGATCAAGGCCAAGCGGCTTCCAGATGGGTCCTTCTCCGTTCGGGCCGTGTCCTATGCAGAGCGCGTGTCACTGCAAAGTGAGTAGCAAAGATTTAATCGCAATTGCGAGCTTCAAGGTCACCCAGCGTTTGCATGACACCATGCCACTTCCCAGCTTGCTCTGTCACTGTTGTACGGTTTTGAGCTGCATTGCATAAACTCACCCAAGGTAGACAGAGGCTAGTGCAAAGCAATCATATAATAGTCTCACCTGCTTGTGTGTTCATAACAGGCGATGAGCAATTTGCCCCCAATCCAACAAGAATGGAGACATTCCTGGAATACCAAGCTGGGACAGATCAGCAGTGGCAGTCACTGCAGCTCTTGATGCTTGGGGTGTTGAATCCTCAAGGCCCATTTGTGCAACAAGTGGAAGTTCCCCTAGGAGTGAATGTCAAGAACCTGCGCCTCAGAGTGCTTGATTGGCCGATCTTTCACACCATAGACCTACACAAGCTGGCCAACAATGGTCTTCATGGGCAATATATGAAGCTGGATGGCCCTTTTCAGCATGGGGTGGTGATCAGTGACATTCATGGCATCGAGACCACAGCTGCTGCTCAACTCTTGGCATCACACATGGCACATCATCTAGCCCTTGGCTTCGATCAGTATGTGGTGTATACCCGAGGACCAGAAATCTTTGAAGCTCTAGTGGCCAATCCAGTCACTGCAAACTACATACAAGCTGGATTGTTGCAGCTGGTTACAATGGAGTCGTTGCAAGTTCCTTCATATGATGACAGAAGGACTGACAAGACGTACGCATTCCACCAATCATATGACCCTATGAAGCTCATTGCGTATAATCACGCTTCTCTCATGTTTTGGGGGGACAGGTTTCGCTGTTCTTGATCCTGATGAGTTTTGGTCTTCACATCAATCCCACAGTCACGTCAGCACATGGTTTGACACCTGCTTTCCATATGCGGATCTCCTCATGTCCACAAGAGCAGAAGTGGTGTGCAATGAGTGTCCACTGAATGGGGGGACAGAGTTGTCATACCTACAGCAACACTGGGACGAATCAAACCCTACTGCTGTTCTGGAGCATTGGAGCAAAGTCGTGACATTCAGTCAAGATCCCAAGTCGATATTTTGGCCGGACAAGGTCAGCCAAGTTTGGCTGCACAGGCCCAACCTTTTACCTGGCAGCCATTCAGTTCTTGTGACCATTGACGAAAGCCAGCGTGAGGTAGTGCATGCAGATAATTGTGTCTATGTAGTGCATATGTATAATCTGTTCAAGCACCGGATACCAAATGACATGACTAGTGTGTACAATCCACTGAGATGGCTAGTTCAGTGAGTTTTTAAGGTGACTGTTTATGTCGGTCAATGTTGAGCTTTCAGAGGCATGTTACATAGTGTATAACACCCTGAATTCAGAAGTTTTGATGTGTGCATGTCAATGCAGAGCTGATAGTGCAAACTCACTGACTACTGACAGCAATACACAATGATCGATGGCACATTGTTGAATATGTCATGTTTTTGTCTCCCAGTATGTCTTCTTGTTGTTGCGACACCTTTCAGTGGTCATGTTGACAACACAATGTTGCAGCTTGTACTTGCTGGTGTCTTGCGGATTTCGTGCAAAAGCTATGGTCCTCAATTATTTATAGTTTATAGGGTTCACATTATCAGGCTGTGATGGACACAATTCAGACCGTTGTTCAGACTGTCACAGTACAGTATCAACTCATAGTACAGTGTCAATGTGGACAAAACCATGCATATAGCCTCCGAGATGCGTTTCGATGCATTGCGCAGCCTAATACAACCTTGCTTGACTGCATACTGTATCCGATGCAATACCCCTATGATCCAGGCACTTTACCAAGGTCTGCAAATTATTGTATCCTTGGGAAAGTGTATCTGGGATCCAATATATCAAGAAAACCATGCATACTTCAAGAGCAGACATGCCCGATGGAACCAATGCTTTTCGTTTGTTCAACAACTTGTTGACACATACCGGAATCCTTTGCTCATGTGCTAGCAATGCTTCGTGCCCCGTGCCCAAACAAACTCTGTGTATCAGCAACGCCGTCAATTCCACTGTTCCACCTTTCAAACAGGGCTGGTAAAGTGGATCGAGCACTGCAGTGACCAGTGGCAGCACTGCGGCAGCGGCTCGACATTCTTGTTCAAATCGTCTGAGTGCTCTCACACCCGTTGTCGCTATGGTGACAGTTGTTGGCCAAAGGCGTGAAGCCTCCTGCAACAAGTTGCCACGATGAGTGTGGGTGTTGTACTGTTTGTCCAGGTAAACAGGAAAAGTCATGACACTGGCGGTACCATTGTGAGGTTACTGTCCAAGGGGCCCAGGTGGTCAAGAACCAGTTGGTTGCAACCTATGGTGTTAAGGTGGCTTGTGAAGTCAGAACTCAACAGTGTGACCGCTTGTAATGCACATAAAGTCAGGAGGTGTGGGTACACCACGTGCTACAACAGTCCTCGTTGCCGGAGGAGAAGAGCCAAGACAGAGTCTTGCTACAAACATTCTCAGCATGCATGCGCAGCTCAAAGGGGAAAAACAGAGCACTGCGGTAGCCCAGGTGGCAGGCAAGCAGCACCAGCACTTCTGTTAGGACCCCTGCTTGCCAGAGAAAGATTTCTGTTGGCCTGTATGTTATGCCTATGTATACAAGGCCATGACAGGCCAAACTGGGATGGGACCTGCTATGTTCTTCAGACTGGGCACCTTGGCAGACACGCAGTGGTGCTTGAACATGATGACAGCATTGGCTGAAGCCGACCAGAGGAAGAAAGACAAGGTGTTGTTGGGGGCTGTTGGATGCCTCAGAGTATGCATATGCTACCTACACTCCAAATGGGGGGTTCCAATAACCAATGGCAATGCCCAAGCTTGGGAGATGGCGCTGGTGAGTTATTTTATCTTAAAAGATATCTCTCAAGATGGCGCTGGTGATTGATTCCAGCAGCCTGTGGGAGATCATGTGCATGCTGCGGATATGCAAAGTCATCCTGCAGGCAAGTTGGCAACGCAATGCTTTACAGTGTGTTCATTCAAAGGCACAGGTTGCTTCATTACTTGAAGTCGAGCGTATCCTCTGGCTGTGCTTATTAGTCTCGTATATGGTATGTATATGTATATGTATATCTGCCCAGTCAGGCAAATATATATATATGCTCATAGTCACATTGTCTGCCTGAGCCGCACAATCTGAAATCAGTGCCCGTACTGATGTACATATGTATGCCATAGGCCACTCTGTACATGTGTTCGTCTGTCTCAGATGCCCGAAGCTACCTAGGGGTCCAGCTGCAGCTTCCCTGAGTGCAGAAATCATCGGAAACGTCACATAATGCATTGGTAACTTAACCGTCCTGAATGCACGTGGGCACCGCTGCTAGTGATTACGGACAACACGTGGCAAGAAACAGTCATGGCTCATCAGCTACGCGCAGAATATGCACATGTCTGCACGTTTGTCCTTGTGCTTCCGAGAATCGTTTTTCCTGTTGTCTGTATCACTGCTTATGTTGTTACTATGTGGATGATATGGTCCTTGCTAGCTCTGCTGTTACCTTTTGCCGCCGGCAACGACTTTCAGGAAGTCGAGGACTGCAAGGCTGCAAAGTATGGTCTCCCAGGTTTTCGCAGCCAGCGTAGCCTCTTTCCAAATGCAGATCCCGTTTGGGATGGCATGACCAAAGTAGGCTTTCAGAATGCGGAGTCAACTTGGTTAGCGGGCAACTTCCGAGACACAGGATCCGACTTTGTAGCTGTGCTGTTCGGGGGTTCAATACAGCATAAGGAATACTGGCCGGAGCCCCCGCTGATGCGGACCCTTGCCATCAATCACGGCATAAGCTCGCTTGCCGTTGACATTTCCGGCCGAGGCGAGAGCTGTGGCTCTGAAGCCCTCTTCAACTACACTGCAGCGGTAAGTCCGTGCTTAACTGAGCTTAAGGCGCGGCCGAACAAGCTCGTATTGACCGTCATCGCTTGCACATGCAGCTCACAGACATGGCTGCAGCTGTGCACTTCATTAACAGCCTTCCGGGGCGATATTGCGGGGCCTTGTTCGGTATGCCACCTACAAGTTTAAGCTTGCTGATCTGTTCGGTTATGCGTGTTGCTGTTTTGCACTTTTGTTGGCCTACACAGGCATGAGCTCGGCAGCTTCGTCGGCTTTGTTCTATGCTGCTCGCGTTGGGGATGTCCCAGCTGTGTTTATGGCGGAGCCAGACGACATCACCGTCCTGTCAGGCAAGACCTACACCATTCTTAAGCTTCAATTCCCAGTTGCCCAATTGTTCCACTGCCAAGTGTCCATTCAGATTGGTTCAATTGCATCAATGTTGTGCAACCACACCGTCATGAGTCAAGCAGTGACCTGAATAACCTTATTCTCACTGCAGAATTCATTGACACTTCTGCTGGAGGAGAAATTGCTCAACGGCTTGCACGAGCACCAGATGTTGAAATCATAATGCCATTGACAGGCGATCACGCCACTGTCAACAGGGAGGTGAGTCTTGCTTGGACAACATCACAGCCTATAAAGGATGTCTTGTGAGACATTCTGTGTATGAGCTGGCTGACACATCACCTGTTGGCTCCATGCCTGCATGCTTGTGCTTGTACTTGTGCTTGTGCATCATGTTGTCAAAGTTCTGCAAGCTAACAGCATGGCTGGTATATCAACATGAGGCATGCATCCTTGCCATGTGACTCAAACATAGCTGTAGAATATGTCACAACAATCAGTGTGAACCAAGTGCTGCATTACTATACATGCTACGCCAGACATGTCTTTCGTCCCCCACATTCTCCTGAGCAGTGCTGTGTTTGGTACAGAGTCTGCAGGAGCTGTTTGCTATCAACTTGCAAGCTGAGGTCAACAACATTCCAGCAGATGTCCACCTGTATTGGTATACAGCTGAGCGCGGGGTAATGTTCTGCACCCTCATTTGTAGGGCAAACGCTGTGTGGCAGGTGGTGTACCACATGTGCGGTTCACAAGCCAAGCATGACAATGACAGCCAGTGCTTGTTACTGATATCATTGCCATACATGCAACTTGATTTTGCTGCAATTGGACATATCGCTTATGCTTCAGTGCTGGTATGAGTACCATCATCACAGAGGCAACAGATTATCGCATGGCTGAACTCAGGTCTTGCAGGGCACATTTGCATCAGTCACAGTTGACATGCAGCTTGACACCAGGTCTATAGGAGCATGCAGGCATCAACCACAGCTGACACACAGCTTCATTTCTGCTTGCAGAGCTCGCTTCAGAGTCAAATGAAAAACCTCACATTTGGCCACATCAGTGGCTTCCACCATCGACACTTTCCAGAGGCGCAACACGACTTCCTCTATTCGCATCCAAATGATTTCCTTGGCCAGACATCAAGCGACTTTCAGAGCGAAGCTTTTGATCAGGCAGCTGCCCGAGAGTACATGAGCAGACACAAGCAACCACTAATGTATGTGCCAAAATCGCCCCCTCTTGTTGAGGCTAAGCATGAACGGCGCACGATCCAGGAGCAGCGGCAGCAGAAGCGGCAGCGTCAGCGTGCCATGCCACGGCACTTCTTCATCAACGGCAACTACACCTCAAGCAAGGACCAAGGTAGTTGAGCTAGCTAGTTTGAGATGCCATGCCTGCAGCATTATAGTAGGAACAATGAGTAATTAAAATGCTTGCCAGCTCATGATGAGCTAGCTACGCGCAGGACTAATCTTGTCTCTCCAAAGCAGTTTGTCTTGTCCTAGCTCCTATGAGCTAGCTTATCAGGTTGGACTAGATGCATGTGGGGTGTCAGCTGACAGTGATGTTGACTGATCTGTGCAAGCATGCTTGATACAATTGACACTGCAGGCTCTGATACAAAATCACCAGCAGTACCAGAGGGGAACACATGCATAGGAATGAGTTGCACATGCTCAGATTGAGACCTCCTGACTGTACAAAAGCTGCATGTTTCTGTGATGAATGACCGTGACCAAATTCTGCATCCTGCAGGTTTAGTCAACCCAGCAGCAGTGGAGTTGCAACCTTTTGGGTGGATGCTGATTGTGATGCACTACAAAGGATGCTTTGGATCAAACTGTACCTTGCAGGTTGGTTTGTAATCTTCTTTGGTGTCTGTCTCATTACTTTGTAGTGCACCATAAAGAGGCATCTTTGGATCACCATGTACTCTACATGCTCGTCCACCTGCTATTTCAAGCAGCATTTTGCCATGCTGCATGCAAATTTCAACTAGCTCACCACCATCAAGAACAAAGCACACTTCCACATGCATGTTATGTCATCAGGGGTGTGTGTCAGCATCATGAGGGGGCGACAGCATGACAACCAGCTCAAATGCATTCTGTACCAGCAGTCAGTCTCTTAGAAGCTTCTTGTGAAGCTCTGGTATTGGTGCTTATTGTGCTGTCATCCTGTCATACCTGTGCATCTCAAGCTTCTCTATATTGAACGCCTAACGGCGGCGCCTTTTCTCATACTTGTGCTCTGACCTTGTCGGATTGTGGACTGACTACATTGCATGTGTACTGAAGCGAGAAACACGTTTGGGTTTCCTGTAAGTGCGCAACTTATCTGTTACCTGTTACCTGCAGACTGAGCGTGCCTTTACGCCTCCAATGTTGGCACACATGGGTCGGGGCGATGAGCCAGATATACGCAACATCACCAACCCCAGGACAACATCTTTCAACAGTCAGTCATGGGCAGCAGTGGTTGAAGAAGTGTCTGCGCACCCATTGGGCGGGCTGCGCTTCTCATCATTCAGGTGTGTATCAATCAATCAATCGAATATATGTTTGATGTCCTGGTGTATACCCTCTGCAGCAATCTGCACATGCAGGTTGAAGTGCATCTGGTTGAAAAGCAGAAACATGAAAAGCAAGCTGCACATTACCTGGTTGAACCGCATTTGGTGAATAAGCAGAAGCATGAAAAGCTAGACGGTAGCTGAGGCTGTGAGCTCTTGCTTCCCGTTGAGCTTGTCATTTCATGCTCATGCGCTTTGGTGTCATGCATGAAACATAAGTACTGTTGAGTCCTGTCTACAGCTGCAGATACTGGCATTTTGGTCATGCAAAATATTCCTGCCATATACAGAACCGTGCATGCCTGACTCACATGACAACATGCTGATCAACTTGTGAGCAATTTGGACTGACAATGGAAGAGAACCAGTGCCTCAAGACAGAATTGTGCATGCCTGACTCACATGATAACATGCTGATTAACTTGTGAGCAATTTGGACTAATTAAATTTCAATGTTAATGAAATCAATAAAATAAGGAAGTACCCAATAAGCTTTTTGGGGGGGCTAAAACTTGTCTGTTTTTGCAGGCCATTCTCGTATCAGAATCAGCTGCATGTATCCTATGCCATGGAGATCTTCGACAAGTCCTTGAATGTGACGCAGCAGACTCGGAGTGATGCGCACAAGATGCGGTTTCAGTGCAATGGCTTTGCAAGAGTGGACTTGGAAAGCCTGGAGCTACACAGCCTGGTCAACTTTGCTCAGCCCCTTATTCCAAGAAGGGAGTTTCCATGCTGTGACAAGAACTGGGGTGTCTGGGAAGACAACCATGAGCTGTACATACTGTATACAGTCATGCCCTGTTTGACCATTTTCAAGCTGGATTTCACACAGAAGACAGGAGCGTCGCTTGTGTTTGCCTCCTGTTTGAAAGATGACATCGGCAGGATGGTGTCAAAGTCTGTCAACCTGGAGATGCGTGATATCAGGATCAGCGGCCATCCAATCCTGTGGTCCCAATACCCACAGACTCTCTTGGTGTTGGTGCATCACAACTGGCGCAACCATGGAGGCTCAAAGCACTGGGCAGTGCAGCTGCAATTTGAACCAAAGCGCAGGAGGTTTGTGATCTCAGCCATATCCAAGGACCCTGTGTTGGACCACGAGCACTACTACTTATACAACGAGGCAGTTTAGAATGTGATTGCGGTGGGGAGCTATCATCTGGCCAAGGGGCACCTCAGGATTCTGTATGGTGATGGGGACAAGTATTCAGCTGTTGCTGACGTGGATCTGTCCACTGTTTCTTGGCTTCATCTCAATCAGACAGATGCATCAGAGTGGATGGATGGGTTGAGTGTGGCTTTGGGTGACAGGGTGAACAGCATCACTTACACGGAATATGAGAGTCTGGTTTGGAAGTGATAGTGCAGGAGTTGTTGCCGCTGTCATGTAAGTTTTTGAGTATGGTAGTCGCTGCTTGTTATGTAAGCTTCTGTGTATGGTAAGGGTATAACTAAGGGATTATGCAGAGATGTGAGGAGAAGTGTATGTGTTGTTCTTGCCTTGGGCAAAACAATAGATACCACTCTTCTAGTTGTCTCACTATTTCGTCATTTCATGTAGCTTTGTTCTAAATAAGATGTATTGAGCTCATGAGGCTGATCAGGCATGCTGTCAACAAACGGTGTTTCTGTGTCGTATTCTGTACTGCCTTGACCTGTTCACTTGGTCTGGCAAGCTTTTGTCTGGAGGTGTTGTGCTCCATGTACAAGTGGTATGTCTTTCATGATCATAGGAACGTTAGTTATGACTTTTGATCATGATCATGTGCAGGATGATTAGTGACCCCCCTACACCCACCGCTAGCGAACTCCTGATGTATGGAAATGCTTACTTAGTTTTGGCATGAGCATGAATTTCATGACAGTGTTTTTATCAGAAACTTGTCAGAAAATGCAGTGCATGCATAGTCCCTGCTTATACCCCCGATTGTTGGTAGTGAAATGTTGACAGATCAAGTGCTGGAATCTGCACTGCCATCACGCAGCCAACTGTAATAATTGGTTGTGCAGTTGCAAGCTGATGCCACAGTTGTGTGACATGCCTACTGTAACAGTGCAACTGCAGCATGAGCTGCAGTGATCACATCTGATTCCATGTTGACATTGTAGCAGCACACAGGATCCTGAGGCAGCTTGGTAGCAATGTGCTAAAACCTGACGCCCATGAGCAAGACCGCTGTGGCTTCAGTCCTCTTCACGCCTTGCTTGCCGCACATTGTTGGCTGGCTAAAGCATTGTAACCTCTCTCTCTCTCAACAGTCACACTGAAGTCCATCGTAATAATATGCGCATGCAACCAAACTCAAAAAATTGTCCACAAGCTCGGTACTTGCTACTTTTGGCGCAGTAGATGGGTGCAATCAGGGGAGACACTGGTAACAGGCAAATGTATACAAGGTAAGATGTCACCACTGTAATCCCTACATTCTTTTCAACTAGAGCCAACCTTGTATTGTGATGTCAACGTGTGCTGGTAAACTCAAGCATACAGAAATCAATCAATGTCAACTTGCACATCATGGCAACAGCCCCTGATGATCAGCCAGACTGCTGAGATTGGCTTGCACTGTATTGTTGCCAAAAAAGCTGCATCACTCAAGTTCATTCTCAGGCCATGTCCTAATCAACTGTGCCAGCCAAAAAGACAACACCACATGACATATCCGGTCAAACCGTAGAAGGTCATGGCATGCTGCTCAGGATGACTGCTGCCACAACTGGTAGATGCTCAACCATAACTCAAAAAACGCTTTTGACTCCCCACAGCTGTGCACAGCAAGACAGCTCTGCAATCTATCAATGATGCCATCACAAAAAGGGAAAATAAGGCAGATGTCCCTTCGCAGCCTAGCAAATGCCTTAAGACAGCATCTGCCTGTACACAGCAAGACAGCATTGCCACCCTGATAGACAAGACAAGGCTGACAACAGACATGCAGACAGCTCTTGTGGGCGTCAGATGCCTTGTTGAAACCCAGGTAAGACAGCCTGGACAGACAGCACAACAGCACTGGTGCATTTCAGCGTCTGCTTTGCTTGGCAGGCTTCCTGGTGCCTGGCATGGCATGCCTTTCAGTGTCATCGTCCATGTGTCCCTTGCGTTTGCTACCCTTCCTCTTTTCAGACTCCCGCATCTGCACAAGCGTTGCAACAAGTTGATGCATTGCGTTGCCTCACATGGTACATTCTACAGCAGAATGTACAGCAGTGAGAGGCCTGCGCATTCTGCTGTACAGGATGTAAAGCTATTGCGGTCATTACTGCTGTGTGCAGGCATACAGATCATAACTTAGGTCTAGCAACGCATCATCAAAAGGAAATCTGATGGTCTCGACAAAAATGCAGTCAGTACTGGTGCTCACTAATATACAATGGACAACACCACGCATAAACACGTACACAGTTACATTTGCAGAAGGCAGAGCCCTGTACACTCCAAGCAATGCATCTCACTCTGCAGACTACCACGCGTCCTAAGACTGTTCTCAGGGACATACGTTGCTAAGGCGTCGCTAAGGAAGCACACTCTGTTCTGCTCACACACAAAGCACATTGACCACCAACAGCATCATTCAGCATATTCTGGATCTCTACAGGGCTATCCAATGCCAATGGCTACAGACAAGGTTGACTGTTTTCAGGCAGTTCTGTGCCTGGAAAGCCTAATAGGAGGAGCTAACAGGAGACGCTAATAGAAGGGGCCCATGGGAGGTGCTAATGGGAGGGGCCAATAGGAGGAGCTAATAGGAGACGCTAATAGGAGGGGCCCATAGGAAGAGCCCACAGGAGGTGCCCATAGAAGGAGCTGATGGGAGGGACCCATAGGAGGAGCTAATAGGAGGAGTACGCACCTGCATGGTGGAGATGCGCTGAGCCTCGCCCACACGCTCCAGCAATAGCAGCACGGCCTCCTGCTCTGCAGGATACTCCTCCATCTTGTGGCCTGTCAGCGCCTCAATCTTCTGAAACAGCTCCACATCATACTGAGTGACAAGAGTTAGAGAGCGCCCAGACCTGCAGAAGTCAGGGTGGTTGATTTGGTTGATTGATTGATTTTCACATGAACCAGCCTTTGCTCCTGCATTAGCCAGAAGTCATTGGGGAAGTAAACAGCACACCAGGCGGATTGAGATGAGGTTGGCAGAGCAATATGTGAATGTGAAGCTTTGATGGGTGACAAATGCTCAGTCAGAGACTTGTGTCCATGTAAATCGAGCAGCTTCTGACGACATGCATCTTTGTTCTTGATACAGCTTGTGTCATTCGAGTGCATCAGGAGGTGCCCTTGTGATGTTTACAAGCATCCATCCGTTAAGAGCACAAATTGTTGGTGCAGCAGCCTCTGCATTGAAGGCTGAACTCAGTTGCCATCATGTCCTATACAGTAGTCCTATACAGTCCTATACAGTCCTATACAGAAAACGCACTTGCACCAACCTGTATCATTGCTCTAGGTATTGCGCAGATGTAAAGAAGGCCTGAAAAAGGGCAGTGCCTCTCACCTGCCAGCTCTAGCAGTTCTGCCAACCCTATGAATGTAATCCTTGGAATTAGTCGGTACATCATAGTTGACCACACAATCCACAGCAGGAATGTCTAGACCTCTGCTTGCAACATCTGCAATGTAGGCAACAACACAACTCACCCTTTTAGCATCAAACCAGAGCGTGCTGTCAGTCTTGAGGGTTTGTGCCAAATCTGCTAGCCTCATGCAGCAAACATAACACTTTTGTTGCAATAAAAGCATACACTGGTGTGACCAGCAGCCACGATGCAAAGTTGCATAGTGTGACCCTAAGGTGCATGCATGAGTAGTGTGCTGCCAGGCTATTTCTGTGACACAGCGCTATCGGTAACATTGGATGCAAGCTTACCGACATGTCTACCCATGCAATCTCAAGCTAAAACAACAGTCCAGACTTTGAGCAGATCAATGCTGCTGGTTGATGCAGATGGGCTGTGACAGCACTGTGCAGCAACACTGCAGCCCAATATTAGTCAATAGGGTGATAAGCATGTGCACTTTGCTGCCATGACTGCCTCCATGGCTGCAGCACACAGCTGCCACAAACAATGAGACCAAATGCTTTTGCATGAAACACACGCACTGCTCTGCATGGAGTCTGCGTATGACGCTCTGCATGGAGTCTGCAATTGACACTGATGCCTGCACTCAAGGGGTGCAACAAGCCCTTACCAGTGGCACACAGGATGCTCCTCTCTCCAGCCTTAAACTTGTTCAGCGCTCCTATGCGCTTGGCTTGAGCCATCTGACCATGGATGGGGATTGCATCAAAACCCAGGTTACGCAGCATGAGGGCCATCTTGCGAGTGTTGTCGCAGGTGCGTGTGAAGATCATGAAGGTAGCGCCTGCTAGCTCTGTAAGGTAGTAGGCCAGATAGCAGTCCTGCAGGTCAGTCACAGGTTATGTATGGCACAGGTTAGTAAGCCACAGGTTATGTAAGGCACAGGTTATGTAAGACACAGGTCACTCGCCCTGCCTGCAGAAGGGCTTCACATGGAAGCTTGGTAGTGTGTCATGACAATAGCTCTTTGAATGTGGACGTTGTACTGTATGACAGCCGCCTCAAAGCGCTTGACCTGTATCATGCCCTATAAGCAAATATGCCGTGAGTTGTATAATTGAACATTTGAAGGACCATGTCCAAAATGGTAGCCTGGGTGGACATTGAGCTGCAGAGGCGGGACATCACGCCAACTCAAACGAAGGTTACTAACCTTGAGGCACACATCAACACAGGCTATGATGCATGGCATGGTCACCATGCAATCACATAAAGGCGTTCAGGCTACAAACGTAGCCATGATGTCAAGCAATGCAGCATGTCAAAGAGAGACAGCATCAAGAGGGAAGTCAAACATGCAAACTGATGGCTTGGCTGGGCAGTCACCTTGTACTTCGCTGGGATGAAGAGGTATTGCTGCCGCAGGGTGTCAACAGTGGAGTACTTCTGGGCAACTTCCACCTTGACTGGGTCAATCAAGCAAGCTCGTTGCAGCTTGGCCACCTTATTGGTCATTGTTGCACTGAAGAGTTGTGTTCTCCGTTCCTGCACTTGCAACATGTTTCAGTGCCAAGACCAGCACCTGGTCAGATAGTGTCCAGTCAGACATGGGGTGATTGCACACAGGCAAGGAAGTATTGGTGTGCCTCAAAAGGTGGCAGTTGTTTGCTAGCTTTTCCTGTCTTTGCCCCTCCTGCCTGTTTGTTGTCGTGGTGTGATATGCCGATGCTGTAATCCATGAACGTATGCAATATGCACATTCACACTCATGAACAGGTCAATAAATAAAAGAAATGTCGCGACAAACTGCTTTAGCCTGATTGCTTTTGTGCTTGTGGGTGAAGGCAGGCAGGTTGAGCTGATCCACAGGAATCCACACAGCTGAGAGGCACGCCGGGATGCAATGCAAATGCTACGCAGGTGAATGTCATCAAGCTCGAGGCAGCATGCTACCTTGGGAATAGCTTTCAGAATCTGATCAATCTCTTGTTCAAAGTCCATGTTCAGCAGCCTGTCAGCCTCATCCAACACCAAATGCTTGAGCAGCTTGAGACTGAAGCCCTGCAAATCAACACAGCACTTAGCCTGAGAACTTTTGGAAAGGGAGGAAAGATCATCACTGTATCAAGCTAAAGGATGCTGCAGTGGGGACAAAGATGCTCATCAACTGTGAGCAGCAACCATGTTTGCGTCTGTCACTCAGCCAAACTTGCTGCTAGATTGCTGATTTACACTGGCACACAAAAGCTTTGTATATGGCAGGTACAGCTTCGCAGCAACAACACACCTTGGTGTTTGAGAGGTGGTCAACAACTCGACCAGGTGTTCCAACAATGACATGAGGCCGTCTGCCAAGAGCAATAGCCTGTGCCATCATGTCAATGCCACCCACAAGCACTGCACATTTGACCCCAACCCCTGACCCCAAGGCCTCGAACTGCTCAGCAATCTGTATGGCTAGCTCCCTTGTGGGTGATAGTACCATGGCATACAGCGCTTGTGGCTTTTTCAACAGGCCCTGCAGCAGTGAGCTTGCGATGCAGAGCAGATAATGGTGTTGTTGCTGATGATCTGGACCTTGATGTGCATCATACAATGGGTGCAATGAGCACGTGGCACATGCAATGTTCTGATATATGAAGCACATGACATACAAACCAGAAGCTGTAGCTGGTTTGACACAGGAAAGGCGTCTCACCTCAAGCATGGGTAGAGCAAATGCGCCCGTTTTCCCAGAGCCAGTTTGTGCTAACCCAATGATGTCTCTATCTGCAGCAGGAAAGAAGCAGCAACATCTGAGCCAGATGTCCCAATAGCATCCAATTGACTTTTTGTTCACGGTCGAACACTTGAAGCAGTTGCAGAAGGCGCGAACATATATGTATACCTTGCAATAAGTGAGGTATAGCTTGAGTTTGGATGCTGCTGGGAGTCTTCCACCCAAGGCCTGCTGCTGCTTCAGCAAGTTGGCGGCAGACCCCGAGCTCCCCGAAGGCTGCAATGGCCTTGTCATTTTCCGCTGGAGTCAATGCGGTAACCACCATGCAAAGTGCTAAAGTGACAAAGCGACCGAGGGAAGCGACTTCGGAAGTGGCAAGGAAATGTGTGATGTTTCACACCAAAGAGACCTTGTGCAGGTTTGCACTGCTTGCCCCGTTTACAGGCAGCTAAAGTTCAGAGTGCTAAGCTGTGCACGATGCCGGCGCGGCCTGGTTTTGCTCGTTGCAGATCAAGCGGGCATAGACACAGCAGAGATAGCAAACAGCGCAGTACCTGAGCTGACCCAGGCCTGTGCATGTGCACAGGCCTGGGTGCACTTTGCGAGTGGTTTTGCAGAAGAAGAAGAAGGATTTTACAAGTTTCTGCCAGCCAACACAGCCGATCGCTTGTGCCAATTATGGCAATCATGTTCAAATCATCATGAAATCTAGACAGTCTACTACGTAGTGGAAAACCCCGA
>JAABUK010001212.1_pt1 | contig 50018 bp, 52 predicted proteins | sample 5559141 | NCBI WGS metagenome assembly JAABUK01 (sample SAMN10711869, study PRJNA513367) | rock metagenome | isolation source: Antarctica rocks | place: Antarctica: Victoria Land, Pudding Butte nord | collected 2016-01-03 | reverse complement strand
CAGGCGGGAAAGGCAAACGACAGCAGCCAGAGTGCAGCTGACAATGTCTCTGCTCAGCCGAGCGGTCAAGAAGAGGATAGAACAAGCGCTGAGCTGGATCAGACAGCTTCTGCACAGGACATCAGCAGCGTGCCTGGTTCTGATACAGCGCAGCACGGCAGCAGTTTGCAAGGGTCAGACGAAGTGCAGCGTGACAATCAAGCAGCTGCCATGTCTGATGAAGACGAGGTTGCTGACACCAGCACAGATGAGTCAGATCAACATCAGCAACATGTGAACATCAGACAGGGCTCTGGTGAGGAAGATGCAGGCACCAGCATTCAGCAGCTGTCACGGCAGCGGCAAGGGGTCAGCAGCCAAGGTGTGTCTGATGAGGATACAAATGGGCATGCATGGCATGGAAGGCAGGTTGTTGCGGCTGCACTGGCTGAAGGGGGTTCCGACTCACTGCTGGTGCTGATACAGAGGTTCAGGCAGTCCTTCACAGACGCCCTGCATCCCAAATTTTTGCCATCGGCTTGGCATATCATGCACAGGTACAGTATTTGCAGCCTTGTTTGCTTGTGTGCATGCTTGCTCATTACCTGCTTGATGCGTTGAGACAGTGTCCAGTGGCTGCTGCACTTTCGATTTCGAAAAGAGACTGCAATTGCACGTGATGCGAACGTTTGCTTTGTGACTTGCCTCATCCTTTTACAAAGATGCAAGAAATGCATGCCTGCCACCAATGACTTGCTGAGAAGAACATTGTGGTGCAGTGCTGATCGAGATTTTGGGGAGCATTCCATATATGCTTCTTCCAGCACCATGTCGAGAGAGAGTTGAATGAACACTTTGAGCAAGCCCTGATGCCACTCCCCAGTTGCAAGATTTGATGTGCTTACGTGCATCAGAGGCTATACTGTTTTTGATATTCAATATCAAGCTAAAATGATTGTAGCTGGTGAAGGTGTTGGACATGCTGCAGCCACACTGCTATGGAGCTGTCAGTTCAGATGCCATGACATGTCATGCACTCAGCATTTTCATGTAGTCTACTGCCACGGCCCTGCCTCTGGTGTTCACCAGCAGTTTAAGCTCGTGAATCTCGGCATTAATGTCCTCCACAAAATGGCAGATGAAGTCGATCAGCTTTTGCTTATTGAACTGCTGGCAGTGGAAGTTTGTGATCAAGAATGATACATCATATCCATCGATTGGCACTCTTCGTAGGACACCCACTGCTTCTGCCCTTTGCATCAGGAAGGCCAGATACTTCTTCACCAGCAAAGCATCTAGCTGGTCTGTTTGCTTGATCTTGAAGCTGACTCTGACGGAGTTTATTGAAGTCTCAATAAAGCACTTCTCATGTTCGCTACGGCATATCAGGATGGGCTTGAGTAGTAGCTCGCTGTTGTTGTTGAACTCGACCTCCGGTTTGTTTTGTCGCTCGACTTGCTGGCATGGAAAGTTCTGCAAGCAAAGAGCTGCGGATAAGGTGGTTTGGATGCACTTGAGATACGGCCGATAGCTTTCAGCCATAGCTTCACATCTGCAATCGCAGACGAACGTACAAAGACCCGAGCTTGCAATGGTTAGGTCAGGACAGAGTGCCTTCCCGCGCATCTGTATGCATCGTCTGTACGGGCATGTGATGCGTGCATGCAGCAATGTCCCTGGCACGCTCATCATCGGATGTGCAGTGCGATATTCAAACATCCTCACTAGATTGAAGACAGTGTTATGTGTAGCTGCCAGACACAATGCCAGTCTGAAACTACATGGGCATGGGCGTCTGCAGCAAATTCAATGCTGTGCATATGTTGACAATCTGCCATCCATTGACATGAATTTAACTTGTTTGAGGCCAGCTCAGCAGCATGGACTTAAGAGTAATTCTATGAAGCTGTGTGCGGCTGACCACACAGTGAGATACAGGGAATTACACATCACAAATCAAGTGATTCAAACGAACTGCACACTCTGTCACACTACTGAGAAGTTTGGACAGGCGATGAGGCAGGAGAAGCAGCCTTTGGCGCATCCTTGGCTTTGGCTTTGGACTTGCGGCCGCCACGAGGGGGTGGCTTGGGCCCCTTGCCCTTCGCCTCCATGCGCTTCCTTTTGATTTCCTTCTGCCTCTCAGCTTCAAGGGCAAGACCTGCCATTCGCCTCTGGCTGTTCCCAATGGCATCATCCCAGTCGAATTTCATGGCCTTCTCATTCTTCACAGAAGCCCAGCCATCAAACTCACTGACCAACTGCTCATTTTTTCCGCTTGGAAGCGTGTGACTGCAAAGCGCTCGCAGCACAGCAGGGTCAGCCCTCTTCTTCTCTGGTGACCCCACAATCAAGCTGTGCACCCTGAGACTGAGTTTGTCCTTGGCGCCCGAAAGTTTGCGCATGATATCCTGCCCAGGCTGTCGCAACTCGCCATCTGACACCAGCAGGATATCCGAATTTGCCCATTTGGCGTCCGTCAGGCGGCTCAGGCATCGGCGAATTGGCTCGTTGAAGTCTGAACCACCATTGAAGACCTTCTCAAGGAAGGTGAGCAGGTTGTTCACGCTCTTCATGTCAGTGCCAAGCTCAAGTTCTTGCACCTGCACTTGTCAAATCCTGTTATCAGATGGCTGCAACATAGTAGTAATACAATTGACTAATTTAACAATAATTTACAGACGTTCCATCTAATCATTCTGCAATATGACTTTGCCACTTCCTGCCAAGTGGTGTTGCCTCTGCAGAGCACCTTCTCATGCTCTTCCATGCTGTTTCTTGCCTCATGCATGGCGAGTCAGCTTCACGACACACACAAACTCTGTTGCAGCAAGGGCCAAGAAGCAAAAGCTTGTGTACAAACAGAGCCATTGTCGAACAGTGCCATTGACACTGTGTCATTGCGGCTAGATGCCTCTCAGCATGCAACGACATGCATCTACTACTGACCTTCTGCGCATCAGCATCAGTCAGGGCCACACATGATTGGTTCATCATCAGATTGTACACAGCGATTCAGATTCACACGGCACTGATCGCAGAACAGCAGCAGACGCTTTATTTTTCCTTCAGCAGCCCTACTGGTGTCGTTGAGTTCAGACAATCTCGTTATCACTCACCCACAAGCTTGCAGAACCATTAGCTCAGCAGCTGCTGCTGTTCTGCGGTCAATGCCATGTGAATATGAATCACACTGTCCTCCGCAGCGCTACAGAGCCAAAACAAGATCTCACACTGCCAACATCAAATAATCAATGCTGACCTCTTGAGGACCGGCAAAGGCAAATACGAAACAGCCCCTCTCCTGTGCCTTAGCAGCCCTCATGCACTCCAAAGCCAGGGCCTTTGCCACTGTCTCCCTGGGCCCCCGCATTGACCCTGCACCCACAAAGCAAACCCCCATTTGCACACAAGCTGACAGCTTCTCTGTAAAAACATGCCTCACACTGACTGCTGCATTTAGCACATCATGCTGCTCCTCGCTGACTCAGCTGTGGGTGAGGCTGAAACTGTTTGAGCCTCTATGTAAGCTGTGTATGCCTTGCTCTGTTGGCATGCAGCTTGATTTGCATGTACTAGGGATGAAACAAAAGAGCATTTACATCTGGGCCTCAAAGTCCGCTTCAGACACATGATCAGCTTGTCCGCCTAGCCACTAACAGTATCAGTCCGTCTGACAGAATGAAAATCTCGGCAGACAAAAGGACAACTTGGCATGTTGAACAACACATGAACATACATCTAATACTCTGGAGGGTGCAGTCTTGCTGCTGCTGCTGCTGCTGCTGCTGCTGCTGCTGCTTTTACTCTAAATCTAAATCTAAATCTAAATCTCACCTGATGTGTCAACACAGAGCAGGATGGGACCCCGGTCGGCAGTGGGCCGGATTTCCCGCCTCTCCACCACAATTTGGGTGGGAAATTCCCCCCAGCCATCACGCTCATATGTCTGCAGAGCCTTCTCTGCCAGCTTCCCATAGAACAGCAGCTTGGACTGGCGCACACTTCTTCCTCTGGCCAGAGTTGCTGCCTGCACATGCCACAAATGTAAATGGAGCTAGTGTGCAACATGGCCATGACTGTTGTAACAGGTAACAACTTGCTAGGAGAACACAGTTGTGATGTAATTGACACTGTTGCTCAATTATGTTGTTGCATGTTTGGCAGGATCATGATATATCCAGGAGGAGCCATCAAGTGCATGTGGCACAGTACACTCAATAGTGTTGGTGTGGGACAGCAGTAAGTGACAGCTGCTGAACTCATCAATGACAGAAAAGAGGAGCTGACGATGTGTTGCCACAGGTATTTGCAGCAGTTGCACGTCGCCTGCTGCAGCCTTTGATAAGCAGTAGAAACAAAGAAGATCAGGCAGAGTTCTGTGGCCATGACACAGTGAAACAGCGTTTTGTGCAATCAAGAAACCCAAATGAATTGGCCTGAATTTTTCCAGGCAATCAGCTAGACTTGAGATGAGCCCAAGGACGCAACCAAACAAGCCCAAACAAAGCCACAAAACTCAAAGAAACCCAGAATATAGTGCACGGCGACCAGCCCTGATGGCAGCTAGTCTGCCAGCCATCTACCTCAAGTGGAAGCAGAGACAAAGTAAGACACAGAACACATCAACAACTTAACTTGGCCCCTTTTGTTTTTTCGCTGTTTATAGAAACTCCTGAGCAACCCTAGCCATTTCTCGTACATTTTATGTGATACCTTACAGTCTGGGGTGTGGAGCCAGTTGTGACTCATCAGACATCCTGGCTTTAAAGCACAGGTGCCTCTGGCATAACAGGGCTCTGCTCATGATTACCTCGGATGGAAGGAGCCTAGAAATGTCATCTGATCTAGTCAACCCCCTGGTTTCCTGCTGCTCCAATATAGTCCTTAGCAACCCTGGCCGCCCCTTCATGTCCAGGTACTGCACTGGGGCCCTCCTGAGGCGCTTCACAGATGCTAGGAGTATTATGTGACACAGAAGAGAAGCGCCTGCACTACATCATGCAAACCAGCCAAGCACATGTAACAGATACAATTGCTCATTAAAAACTTGTATTATTACTCAAATCACACTCACAAAAGCGATTGCCTTTGCAGAACTAGCAGAGGCATGTGCTGCTGCCCAGCAACAATTCGCTTCGCATTATGCTACCATCTCACAGCTTGAAGCAGACAAGTCCTCTGTTGCTGAGTCACAGCAGCAGCTGCAGCAGCAGCTCAGCTCTGCTGAGCAAACGCTCACCTCCAGGCAGGCTGAGCATGATCAGCGAGTGACCGAGCTGATTTCTGAGTACGACCAGCAGATCTCATTTTATGATGAAAAGCAGACAGAAATTGACAGCAAGGTGCAGGAAGGGTGTGCCCTTCAGGCACACCTGAATGAGGTGGTGGAGCAACAGCAAGAGCAGCTGACACAGCATGCAGGCCTCATGAGAGCGCATGAACGCTTGCATCAAGAGGCTGTGGCACGGGCATCTGAGACACAGGCCAAGCTAGAGAAGTCAGAAGCTGATCTGACTCAGCAGCTCACAGCCCAGACTGAGCTTCTATCAAGTGCCTCAGCTGACAAGGAGCAGCTGCAGCAGTCACATGACTCAGTGATGGCTCAGCTGCAGGAAGCACACCAAGAGTTGGTCAACAAGGAGGACGCCTGTCAGGAGCTGCAGGATCAAGTCAACAGATCAGCTGACTTGTTGAGCACAGCAAAGAAGCAGCTCGCCTCTCAGTACTCAGAGCAGCAGTCGCTCCAGCAGCAGCTCAAGCAGCTTCGCACTGACCTGGCTCGGACAGAAGCAGCGCACACTTCAGGCTTGCAGGCTCAGCAGGAGCTGGCAGAGCAGCTGACAGCAAAGCAGGCATCTCTAGCTGAGAGTGAGGCCAACTTGGCTCGGGTTGAGTTTGCTCAGGCTGAGTCACAGAGCCAGATTGCTACTCAGGCCCTTGAGCTTGAGACAGCGTCAGCCAGTCTGGCTGCCAGTCAGCAGGCAGAGGAAGAAGCACAGACCATGCTCAGCTCTGCCTCTCATGAGCTGGCAAGGTTTGAGCAGCAACTTCAGGAGTGTGTTGCTGACCTGCAACAGCTTCAGGAGCGGCACCAGGATCAGTCACAGGAAGTGCATGACCTTCGCACTCAGCTGGCAGATGCTCACTCAGAGTGCCAGAAGGCGCAAGCTGAGTGCAATGCCAAGGCAGCTGAGCTGACTCATCTGGTGTCAGCTTCTGAGCAAGCTTCTGCCCAGGCACGCATTGGGGCTGAAGAGCAGCAGCACCGCATCCGGGCTTTGCTTCACAAGCAGGAAGCTCAGCAAGAAGAGGTGACTCGCTTAAGCGCTGAGCTCAAAGACAGCACACAAAGCCAAGGAGATCTGCTGAGCAAGCTGGCAGAGGCACAGTCAGCATCAGAGTCCCTTCAAGGCGAGCTCACAGCCAGGACCCAAAGCAGAAATGAGCTGTCAGTCAAGCTCACAGAGGCGCAAACAGCTTCACAGTCCTTCCAGGCAGATCTGACAACCATCACCCAAAACAGGGACCAGCTGTCGGCCCAGCTTACAGATGCACACTCTGCAGGAGAGTCACTCCAAACTGAGCTCAGTGCAGTTGCACAAAGCAGAAGTCAGCTGTCAGTCCAGCTGACAGAGGCACAGTCAGCATCAGCCTCCCTTCACGCAGAAGTGGCATCATGCATCCAGCGCCAAGAGGAGCTGACAGCACAGCTGGCAGAAGCGCACTCTGCATCAGAGTCCCTGCAATCCGAGCTCACAGCAAGCATGCAAACCAGGGACCACCTGGCAGCTCAGCTGCAGTCTGGCCTTGCAGAGGCACAGTCAGCGTCAGAGTCACTCCAAGCAGAACGGGCACGCTTGACTGCTGAGCTTGCATCGAGCACCAGCAGCAGGGAAGAGCAGGCGGACCAGCTTGCTCAGGCGCAGTCAGACTCAGCAGCTCTCCGAGCTGAGCTTGAGGCTCAGCAAGAGGCTCACTCCAGGCTTGAGAGCGCTCACAATGCCGCTTTGGCCCATGTTGGCAGTTTGCAGGAGGATATCGCAAGCAGGTCTCAGGCATGCGCTGTCCTGCAAGCTGCATATGACAACAAGCTGAGTGCTCTCGCCACTGCTGACGCTCAAGTGACTCAGCTCGCTCAGCAACTGCACACCCTGCAAGCAGCTGCCAGCACAGATGCTGAGAGCATTCAGCGTCTTGAGGCTAATATTTCATCCAAGGCTCAGGCGCTTGCTGAAATACATGCTCACAGATCACAGCTACAGGCTCAAGTGGATGAGCTACAGCAAGCACAGCATGCACAGCAGGGCCACTCTGAGCAGCTGACTCAGAGCTTAAACACCACAGAATCTGAGGCATCAGCCACCGTCAGTCAGCTCTCAGAAGCCAACGCTGCAATTGCTCTGCTGAAAACAGAGCTGGCAAAAGCTCAACTTGCACAGCACGATGACTCACATGCCATCGCTCAGCTTCAGCAGCAGCTGCAGGCAAGCCAAAGCGTGGCAAAGCAGCAGCAGCACGACCTGCAAAGCCAGGCAGCCACCATCAGCAGCCTACGATCAGATGCTGAGGCATGTGGCAGGCTATCAGATCAACTTAGCTCTGATGTAGCATCCAGTCTGAAGACCATGCAACAGCTCAGGCTGGAAATCAGCACCAAAACAGATGTCATCAATCAGCTGCAGTCTCAGCAGACCAGTCAGGCTGAGCGCATCTCAGTCACAGAGGCTAGGCTGGTGAGTGCACGCCGTGAGGCAGCTCACGCTAGGGCTGAGTCAGATGCCCTGGCAGCTGCCAGAGTGGAGTTGCAGTCTGCCCTGAGTACTCAGTCTGACACGCTGCAGCAGCTGTCAGAGCAGCTGGAGAACAACAGTCAGATGATGTCTGGGCATCAGGCGGCAGAGGAAGAAGCACAGCTGCAGGTGGCTGAAGTCAACAGACTGCGTGAACTGCATGCAGACATGCAGGCTTCACACGCTCAGCAGGTGAGACACCTTTGGCAGGCTTAGCTATGTGTTGCAAACTTTCTCTGTCAACGGCTTAGTGACTATGAGACCTGACTCACTGCATTGCTAGGGTGTGCATCCTAATGTTCGAGCTTGCATGTTGGACACATGCGCAGCTGCTGCCAGTGTTCAAGATATGTGCATCAAGGGTAGGCTGTGCAGCAACAAACTATTCAGCACCAAATTAGATCTGCCATGCTAAACTGACGCGCGATCTGCACTGGATTTGCAGGTGCAGGAAGTGCGTGTGGAGCTTCAGCAGCGCAATGAGCTGGTAGCCACACTGGATGCCCAGCTGCTGGAAAGCAACGAACTGGTAGCACACTTGAAGCAGCTGCAGGCGCAGGCTAGCTCGCACAAGGCGGCAAAGAAGCAGCAGAAGGGTAAAAGTGGTCCTGCAGCAGTTGCTGGGTGGGTGGTCAAGACTGGAGTCACAGTGGGGGGTACCCTGCTTGCAGGCCAAGCTGTACAGCACTACCAAGCACAGCAGCCTAGAAAATGATTGCAATGTTGACCGTCTTGCATTGATCAACTTGATACAGACATACCAGCAGTTTTGCGGAATGAATGCCATAACAAGTGCTGATTGCATGCACTCTGATGATCAGACTTGCCTTCTAGAATGACATCTGAGCTGTAGCCATTCTTGCACGAGGAAAAGGATGTGACAGTGATGTTGTCTTGACACCGCAGTATCCAGAATTGTTTTGCAGTTGCAGCACGGTAACGAAAACGCCACTTAGCACAGCTGTGACTTGCTGAACAGTTTGCGGTGGTCCACAATGCATCATCACTCCATCAGTTTCTTCAACAAGACGTCTGGCGTGATGACACGTCCTCTGTAGGTCCCACATGCATAAAGTATAATATCACACTGGAAAGGCTGCATGCAGCTTCACTCTAGAGGCCTTCCTTACGGCTTGCCAAATTTGCATCTTGGATCAGCAATACGCACCGTACGTTTCGGTCAAGCTGCTTTCCATTTCTTTTTCAGCGACTCATCTGCATCTGATTGAACTGTAGTCTAGACGTGACGTCTATGGTATAGCAATCAACAGTAGCAAAATTTGAAAGCAAAGTTCATGGCAGAACACAGTGCATGGCATACATTGAAGCTCTTTTCAATCACATGACATCAGAAATTGAAATTTTCTGGATATTCACACAACATCTCAGGGTGATCTGACATCATCTTGCTACACAAGCTTTTCAAATACCATGAACTCTCACCATTTGCAGGGTCTGCCTCCTCCAACTTCAAACATCTCAGATATGACAGTCTGGCTAGATTCATAAAGAATGATCCAGCACTGAAAAAGCACCTGATCTCAAGCTGACGCAACTCAAGCAATGCTTGCCAGTCTAGCGAGAATGAGACACATTCCTTGTAAGGAAGAATGATACGTTCGACAGTGCCTACGTACAAATTGGTGAGTTTGTTCAACCTCTCAAATGCTGGACTAATGTCGACAGGACCAGCCACAACAAGGTGTAAGCTTTGCAAACATGGAAGGGTGCCTAGACCACACAGGGGTTGACTGTGACTTCGTAAACTTAAACGAAGAGTAGTCAGACAAGCCAGGGATGAAAAATCGGCAAGGGATGAAAAATCAGGAAAAGGACGCACTTCTCCAGAAGCGGTCATGGAAGTGTCCAGAAAGTCTACCCAATCATTAGCACTAATGGTGCAATCTTCAGAAATCTCAAAAGATTGCAGAGCAATGCAAGCCATCAAACCTTGTGCGTGCAGCTTGTCCAGGCCACTTGTTTGCATTTTCAGGTGAATGAGATTTGAGGCAAAAGTAGAGTAGCCTGAGTCATAAACCTGTGCCCTATTGAGATCCAGATCTGTCAGGTGGCTCAGAGATGAGAGGCTGATGTAACATCCCCTGTTCAAAGCTAGCTTGGTCAACATTTGCAGCCCTTGCAAAGGTGTTAAGTCCACAGTATCTTGGTGACATGAAGAGTGCAAGCAGCAGGATGTCAGGGCTGTGAAGCTGGATAGACAGATGACTTCATGCTTATGTATGGTTCTTAGCTCAATGACTGTCAGACCAGAAGACTGATGCTGAAGCGCTCTCAAGTACTTGACAAGATCCAAGGACCAACCATTTGCATGGAATGTTTTGACAACAGCAGCTCTGACTTCAAGCCAAGGCACCAAGCTTGCTGCGATCTGCTGACTGCGAGTATTGAACTTCCCCTTGTCCAAAAGGATGTGGTGTCCGAGCTCAGGATGAGTTCTGAACACATTGCAGAAGCCCTTGCACACCAATGGCAGTTGCCAAAACGATGTCTGGGCTTTCAGCATGACAGGACACCAGTCCCACTCAGGGGTGCCAGGTGTTCCCTTGATAGTGCCAGGTTTTGGCTCCAGCTCCTTAAACACTCTGGCCCACAAGTCCAAAGGAAGAACAGAGATCTGGTCAGTCATAGCAAGACCTGCAAAATGCACGTTCAGTGTCAAGCATGAGCAGTGTCAAGGCTGTCTTGAAGCTTACATGAGTTCATATGGATGTACAGGTTATGTAAAATTGTCCTTTGGTGCGCAACGGTTGGGATTTGAAAGTTTGATGACAAGCTAAAATACGAGTGTCTTGCAGTCACCTGGCACTCCTGAGTGGGACTGGTGTCCTGTCATGCTGAAAAGCCAGACCTCCTTTTGGCAACTGCCATTAGTGTGCAAGGGCTTCCGCAATGTGTTCAGAACTCATCTTGAGCTCGGGCACCACATCCTTTTGGACCAGGGGAAACTCAAGTCTCACAGTCAGCAAGTCGTAGCAAGCTTGGTGCCTTGGCTTGCAGCCAGAGCTGCTGTTGTCAAAACATTCCATGCAAATGGTTGGTCCATGGATGTCGTCAAGTATTTGACAGCACTTCAGCATCAGTCTTCTGGTCTGACAGTTATTGAATTAAGACCAGAACACAAGCGTGAAGTCATCTGTCTGGCGAGCTTCACAGCACTGACATCCTGCTGCTTGCACTCTTCATGTCACAAGTATCAAGACACTGTGGACTTAACACCTTTGCAAGGGCTGCAAATGTTGACCAAGCTGTCTTTGAACAGGGGACACTACAGCAGCCTCTCATCTCGAGCCACCTGACAGATCTGGATCTCAACACAGCACAGGTCTATGACTCAGGCTACTCCTCTTTTGCCTCAAATCTCATTCACCTCAAAATGCAAATGAGCAACCTGGACAGGCTGCATGCACGGGGTTTGATGGCTTGCATTGCTCTGCAATCTTTTGAGATATCTGAGGATTGCACCATTAGTGCTGAACATTGGGTAGACTGTCTGGACACTGTCGTGAGCACATCAGGAGATATCAGTGTTTCTGCTGATTTCTCATCGCTAACTTGTCTGACTGATCTTCGTCTAAGTTTACAAAGTCAAGGTCATGGTCAAGTCGCCAGTCACCTGTGTGGTCTAGGCACCCTTCCATGTTTGCAAAGCTTACATCTTGTTGTCCCTGGTCCTGTCAACATTGGTCCAGCATTTGAGAGGATGAACAAACTCACCAGTTTGTATGTAGGCACTGTCAAACGCTCTGACTTATTTTACAAGGAGCCTGTCTCATTCTCGCTAGACTGGCAAGCATTGCTTGAGTTGCGTCAGCTTGAGATCAGGGGCCTTTGCAGGGCTGGATCATCCTTTATGAATCTAGCCAAACTGTCGTATCTGAGATGTTTGAAGTTGGAGGAGGCAGACCCCGCAAATGGTGAGACTTCATGGTATTTGCGGATCTTGTGCAGCAAGATGATGTCAGATCACCCTGAGGTGTTGTGTAGGTGTCACAGATGGTTTCAAACAGGGTGCTAGTGTCATTTTGCTCTTACGTTGAATACCATGCAGTGTGCTGTACAGTAAACTTTGCTTTTCGATTTGAATCCTATCCATAGATATTAGCCAATGCACACGTCTAGACCACAACTGATGCAAATGAGTGACTGAAGTACGAAGTACGCAGCCTGACCAGCAAGTACGGTGTACATTGCTGACCCAACATGCAGATTTGGCAAGCCATAAGGGAGGCCTCGAGAGTGGTACTGCATGCTTCCTCTTTTTAGTGTGATGTTACTCTCTGGATCTACAGAGCACGTCATGATGTCTTGTTGAAGCAGGAGTGATGTTGCATTGTGAACAACCGCAAACTGTTCTAACAGTCACAGCTGTGCCAAGTGACGGTGTCATTGCTGTGTAGCACGTGCAAAACAGTTCTGAGTACCGCGGTGTCAAGACGACACCACTGTCACATCCTTCCTCGTGCAATCATGGCTACAGCTCAGATCTCATTCTAGAGGGCAACCTGATTATCGGAGTGCATGCAATAAAAATCGCTGGTCTGTCGGAATCGAGTTGATCAATGCAAAATGGTCACATTGCGATCATTTTCTGGGCTGCTGTGCTTGGTAGTGCTGTACAGCTTTGCCTGCGAGCAGGGTACCTCCCACTGTAACTCCAGTTTTGCCCACCCACCCAGCAACTGCTGCAGGACCTCTTTTACCCTGCTGCTGCTTCTTGGCCGCGAGCTAGCCTGCGCCTGCAGCTGCTTCAAGTGTGCTACCATTTCGTTGCTTTCCAGCAGCTGGGCATCCAGTGTGGCTACCAGCTCATTGCGCTGCTGAAGCTCCACACGCACTTCCTGCATCTGCAAGTCCAGTGCAGATGGCACATCATTTTGGCAGGGCGGACCCAATTTGGTGCTGCATACAAGGGCTTTAGCTGCACAGGCTGCTCTTGGTGCCCCGCCACATCTTCAGAGTCAAATGCCTTAGCTGCAAATACACCACCTGCATCTGCTGTGCAGAGACTTAGCACGAGTGTGGCATCTAACTGTCAAGGAGCTGTGTTTGACACATGTGAATGTGTGAACACGTAATCAAAATTCATTGATACCTGCCATGCTTTATTCCTTTTCTTGGACCAGCACACTCTCAAGGGTTTCTTGTTTGCCTGTGCTGCACCGGTCTAGTAGCGTGAAAAGCAGTCGAGTCTAATGGCGGTTCCAAAACAGCAAGTGCACCTTGTCCATCCAGCATTTCTATCTGGATTTTCCACATGTGAAGGACAAACTTTCTTTGTTTCAAGGCAACCATATGTGGGACTCTGTCCAGTAAGGCCACACTCCAACTTAGACTGGTTGTGTTCAAGAGTGCTGAAGAGTGCAGGGTGTGCATATACCACATGAACAGTATCTGTCAAGACGGTGTAAACTGATGCCATGTTGACTAGAAAGCACTGATGCATCACTGCACAGAACCTGCATATGTATCAGCTGGCACTTCCACCTGACTGAGCCATGGCTGGCCAGCCAGCTGAACTTGAGGTCTACCGCCTTGGCGCACCTGGCTTAGACAGGTCACCATTGCGTCCAGGGTGCGCAAGCACAGCAAGCACAACCACTAGAAATGCTGCTGTACAAGTGGTGGCAAAGAAGAGCTCAAGAGTCCCGGCTGCTGTGCGTCCCACGCCACTGCCAGCTTTGCCCAGGGCAGAGACATGCCGCCATGCAGCCAGCAACAAACGGCAACCATGCTGGCATGTGTATGGGACATTAAAGCAAAACTATATAGCGTTTAGCTCAGGCTGACCACAGCCCTAACTGTGCAAAGAGGGTCTGTAGTGACATGCCTTTTGGTGTACAGTTGGGATTCTTTTCCCCTCAGGGTGTCACTTTGCATGGCTGCTATTCAGAAAGGCTGATGCCAGCACAAACACATTTGATACGACTCAGACGACGCCGCATAGAATGTGAATCTGAAGCTGGCTATGTGACAACACAGAGCTGTACATTGGGTAGCTGAGCACCAAGAATGGAACAAAGTGCTTTTTGGTTACCACCATGATGCTGAAGCTGAATGCAAGGCTGTAATCAGCTGAGTGTGAGTAAGCAATGGTGATTACACATGTGAGCCAGAAGCCAAGTGGTACAACAGGGAAGGCCGCACAGTATGGCCATACCAAGGAACAAAATGTACATCAAGGGCTGAAATGTCTTGTAATTGTCAAGCCAGCAACAACATCCTGCATAACCTTCTTTTTCAGAAGCTCAGTGTAAGGCTGCTGAATACTGATCAAAATGTTTGCTGATGGATGAAGCTACACATAGCATGGAGGCTCAACTGTTGCTGCCTCTCTACAAATCAAAAGTCTGATGCAAAACACAGGTCTTGTGCTACCACACCAACAAAGTCTTGTCCATCACCCAGAACTTCAAACACACCAGCCAGATCAAAAAAGGGAAACTGTAGTACCTCAGAAGCGCAGGAAAACTAACAATGCAAAAGCAACCAGTCAATCTAAACATACTGCCAAAGGCGCGGAGCTACATGACAGCACAAAGCATGTCTTTGAATCTGGGTATCTGCTTGTTCAACAGATCAGAAGGTCTCGGCTCACAAAAGCCAGATCAGCCAGCACACAGCCTGTGCTGTAGACAAACAAAGCCCTTGACAATACGACTGCCAAGTCAAGAAGTGCTTGCCCTGTTGCAGGGCAGCACTTTGTAATCATCGCTGACACACAGATAGATAAAAGAGGTTGCAGAGGAGTGTGTGCAGTGGGAGTACAAAATGGAAGATGATTTCAGTGCTGGTACAGACCAGTCTTCCATGGAGATCCCCTAAGAGCAGCCTTGGAGCAAAACTCATGACTGCCAGCATCAGCTGGGCAGTACTGCCCTCCGCCAACAGCCCCACCAGCAGAGGCAGCTGCCCTCAGAAGCTGACTAATCCTAGCTTCCTTCTTCTTGCTGGCGTTGCTGCCCTTGACCAGTCCCACCATCCACTTGTTGAATCCCTTGGAGGATTTCTCGGTCCCTGGGATTGCGCCAGCTCCAACAACAATGCTGCTCTGGGTTGACATGATGTCCTGGGAGTCTGAATTTGAATGTGGGGCCACAGCGTGCACAGCAGCGATGCCAATGCTCTTGTTGCTGTCTGAGCCCATGCTTCTGTTGCTGTTGGATCTGTCAAGAGGAGCGGGAGTGGAAGGCATTGAGTAGTGAGTGGGCGAGTCGAGCTCAATGCTGCTGCTGCTGCCAGGGCTGACTCTGCGCACATACTCGAGGCTCTGAGCTGAGCTGGATCTGGAGATCGGCTCATTGATTTGGGAGGATGAGCTGGATGAGCATGAGTCTGAATCTGGACGGGTGTTTACCTGCAGCAAGCATCCATAATGATCAAAACTTTGATCAGCACCAGCATGCAAAGCAGCATTCAAGCATGCAAACCAGCATTCAAACAATAGCATACATGCACAGTATCCCATCTATGCACAATCTCATGAAAATTGGAGGCACATGTGCAGGATGTGATGGCACAGGCAGCTTCCAGATGCAGTGACAGCAAATACCAGCCATGCACAGCAGTACAAGGCCAGACAGCAGCAACAACAGCATCTTGGTCCAAAAAACATATGCAAGCACAGTCAGAACTGAGCTGCAACAAGGAATGCAGTGGAGATTGGCAGACAGAAACTCAAGCACACTCAGAACTGAGCCACAACACCAGCAACCAAGCAATGCATTGGAGGTTGGTCAGAAGAGCACACCTCATGCTGCAGGCGGTCCCTTTCAGCCCGCACAGCCTGGAGCATGATGCTGGCATGGTGCTGCTCACTGTGCAGATGAGCAATGGTGGCCTCCCGGGCCTGCACCACCTCCCTCAGCTGACTCACCAGCTCACCCTGCAGACAGACACTCAGGCTCAACCACTGGCTCAAGTGCAGACAGAAGAAGAAGAAGAGAGACAGCATGTAGGAGATGGGGATGAACAGGCTTAAGGACTGGCTGAAATGCAGTCGAAGAAGAAGAAGAAGAGACAGCATGTAGGATGAGGGAAATGACACGGTGACAGAAGAAGAGGGATCAAGGAAGCAATGAAGAAGATTCAGCTCACCTTCTCAAGCAGCTGCGCCTGCATGCGCGCAATAGCAACATAGGAAGACAAAGGCAACAATGAAGAAGAGTCAGCTCACCTTCTCAAGCAGCTGCGCCTGCATGCGCGCAACAGCAGCCGGAGGCCCCTCCTCAATCCTGCTCTGCTGAGCAGCCATGTGAGTCTGAGCCTCAACCAATGACACAGTCTGCCGCCTCAGGTCCTCCTGAGACTCAGTGCTCGCTCTCAGCTGAGCCCTGAGTTCACCAATTACACTTGCCTGTCGCTCAAGCTCAGCCTGTAGTCCTGCTACCAGCTCGGCGCTGCTGTTGCTGTTGGCAGCCTTTGCCTGTTGGAGTGCTGCTTGAAGCTGGTCGACTAGGTTGCTAGCTGCACAAACTTCCCCCTGCATAACACAGCAGCCAATACATTCAGCACCAAGTTACCCAGTGTGGTGGCAACTGGGCAGAAGCCATGTGCTCCACTCAGTTTCACAAAATATGAGTAGCAGCAGCTTGCACTACCTGTAGAATTGAGCAGGCATGCAATGCAGGCCTGTCAAACAAGTAGCAGAACTGCATTGATAGCGCTGGAAGATACTGCAGAAACTCTAACCAACATGGAAATTTTCCATTTTCATGTTTGTCAGTTTTCCTGCAGCATCTTCCAGCAGTATCAATGCAGTTCTGCTACCTGTTTTGAAGGCAGTACACAAAGGTCAACTTCCAGCAGTGTCAATACAGTTCTGCTACTTGTTTGAAGGCAGTACAAAGGTCAACTTTCCATAAGGTGCAACAGGTGATGACAGCGTGCTCACCTTGAGAAGGTTGATCTTCTCCTGCTGATGAACATCATTGGCAGTCAGCCGCTCAATGATGTCACTGCGCTGCTCCAAGCTGTGCCTCAAGCGTGCTGTCGCAGCAGCCTGACTTGCAATCTCTCCCTTCAGCTCATTCACCTCAGCAATGTGCTGCTGCTTCTCTTCTTCACTCAGACCAGACTGCATTGCTGCTGCCTCATTCAGGTCCCTCTCAACCTCCATTAGAGCCTGCATGTGACCATCAAAAGTTAGCACATTGTGCAAGCTTTGTCACAGGATGTGGGCACATTGCAGGCGTCAAGCAGGTTGCAAGTGAGAGCACAACTGGAGCGAATGTACCGAGGTCTTGCAGCAAATGCACACAGGCTTCAGGCAGGTTGCAAGCGAGAGCACGACTGCAGCAAATGTACTGATGTCTTTCAGCAGTATCAGCACTATCTGCTGGCAGATGGGGTTAGTTTGCATTGCAGAACATGCTATGCAGTCAAGAGACCCAGCCTGACCAGTCCTTCCCTCCCTTCCCCATTGACTGTGTGAGCTAAGCTCTTCTAGTGCTGCCAGTGTTACACACGAATGCCTGAACATGACACAAAATACAGCAAGGTCTGAGCTGTGTTCCAAGTACAATCATGTCGAGTCAGCTCACCTGAGTCTGAATGTCAAGGGCAGCCTTGAGTGCAGCATTGTTCTTCTCCTCAGCAATCAGGCGAGTCTTCATTGCCGCCTCAGAGGCCTGAGCCTGGCGAGTCAGCTCCTGCTGCTTAGTCAGCTCGCCCTGGGTTCTTGATAGCTCAGTACGCAGCTGAACAGCCTCCGAAACCATAGCAGTCTCATTGCTGTGCAGCTCCACCAGGCGTCTCTTCATGCTGGCTGCATCCAGTTGCATGTCTTGCATCTGCTTCCCAGCATCCTGCAGTCAAGAATCAACTGATGCTGATGAGGTGCGCAAAGAGTGGTGCTCAAGCCTAGCAGCTCAGCCTCACACATCAAGAGCAGCAATGCAGTGATACAGAGTGGCCTAGATCAGCATGCATAGCACACAAAGCTCAGCGTACAGAGTCGCAGTCAGTGACCCACAAAACAAGCAAAGACAGAGCCAGACACTCACTGAGACAAAGACCCAGACACATGTGGATGAGCAGTCACATGTAGATGGGCAAACATGCAAGGCAAACACGCAAAACAAGCGAAGACAGAGCCAGTTACCAGCTGAGACGAACTACCAGACACACACAGTTGGACAGACACAACTACTCAAAGCAATACAGACAAGACACATGACAAGTGGCAGCAACCCAGACACATGACAAGTGGCTGACCTTGAGCTGTCTGCTCTTGCACTCCAGCTGAGCCTGCAGCGCGTTCTTCTCCAGCTTCAGCTTCTTCACCTCGCCAGCTGCTTCCTTGCTGCCCGAAGAGGCCTGCTGCATGAGCTCACGCAGCTCATCATCCTTGGTGATCAGGTCTGACCTCACCTTGGCAATGTCTTCCTCCAGAGTGGACACCTGCAGTTCATCAGTAGACAAAGTCAGCATTGAGTAGCGCAGGCACGATTGGTTACTAGACCACTGTGTTTGTAGTCAGCATGAGTCATACAGATTCTGACAGCATGAGTCATACAGATTCTGACAGCATGAGTCATACACATTCTGACAGCATGAGTCATACAGATTCAGACGCTGCTACATACTACAGGATTCTCTAACAACAGGTCACAAACAGTGCCAGTACAATTGCAAATGCATTGCAACTGTACTGACCTGCAGCAAAGGGGGTATAACATGCCCCCCCTAGAGCGCACAGAAGCTAATGTGAGCTGTTGAGCAGTGAAAGAAAAGCACAGAGACTAGGGCAGAGGCATACCTTGGTCTGAAGGTCGGCAGCATAGGTCTTTGCAGCCTTGTCAGCTGCAGCAGCAGCGCCGTTCTTCTTGACTTCACCCTGGAGCTGCTCAATGGTGGTGGTCATGTGGGTCTGGTGGTGGCGCAGCGCCTGCAGCTGCTCCTCCTTCTTGCCTACCACCTTAGTCAAGGCTTGCACTTGCTTACTCATGGCCTGCAGCATGTAAAGAAACGGATTACTATCTTGGGTGATGCATAAAAGCGTGATCAGGACAGACAGGATAGTCAAGGCCTGCACTTGCTTACTCATGGCCTGCAGCAACTTTGGGAAAAACGGGTTACTGTCTTGGGTGATGCATGCCAGTATCTGATCTGCACACTTCAGAGCGCCTTGATACAACAAACAGGCAGAAAACGCATTGACTGTTTTTGTGTAGTACCCCGCACCCTTATTCAAAGGGACATGACTGTCAACACTGAAGCACTGTCACAGCTGAGTCGCATACAGGACCCAAATTACAATATCCAGGGAACCACACCAGCAATGCTACTGGTAGCCATTACACAAACAGCCGTACTGCAAGAAGGCTTTGAACAACCACCACGCCTTGAGCAGAGCAGAGCTGAACAGACACAATGCACGATCAGGACAGACAGCACATGTGTGTGCCCACCTCTTGTGCAGCAGCATGCTCCTTGATGGCAGCATCCAGCTTCTCCTGAGCCCCATTCTTGCTCTCAGTGGGCAGGTCAGTCATCTTCGTCTTCTGGCTCAAGCTCAAAGCCTCCTTGCTCAGTCCCAGGAGCACCTGTGATGCATGACAGATCGTGTCAGACGTGGCTCCAAACAGCAATGTAGATGAATTTTCTGGTAGACATGGCATTCAAGACCAGCAGCCATGAGCAATAGAGCAGCAAGGTGAGGCACATATGCAGCGTGCTGTTGGTGACAGCGCAGCAGCTGTCATTGCTGCTGTGCTGAAGTATGGATGTTTGCTGTTGGTTGCAAAGCCGTGCAGGTGATCTTGTCACCCTTTTGCATGTAAGTTGCAGGTCACTTCTGTGGCAGCAGCAACAGCTGGGGAGCATGAGTAAGGTGTGCAACGCTGCTTCACAGACAGTTGCAGCAGCACAGAATTCTACAGCATAATGCGACCCAAATTGAGCTACCAACAGGAGCAATGCACACCTTGTTGCCCACAGCGCTGGCAGAAGGGGTGGGGGTCCTAGCACGTGAGTCAGCATGGTCCTTCAGCAGGGATCTCAGCTTATCCAGGGCAGGGCTGTCAACAGTCTTGGCAAAGCCCTTGGGGCTGGGAGCGGGCAGGGGGCTGCCTTGCTTTGGGGTCTGCTGGGGGGTGGGAGTAGGTGTGACAGGGGCCTCAAAACACAAGCCAGCGGCCTGCAACGTAATTCGGTGTGAGCAATGGTACTGGACTGTTCATTGCAAACTGTGGCTCGCATGTAGACAGGGTGAATATGTACATGCACAGTGATCACATGCTTGATCACGCTGCTGCTTTGCCCATGTCACACAAGCTGCAGGGATTGCTTGAAGAAGAGACTCTGCAGTTGACAACATGTCAAGCTGCATCAACAGCAGAACAAGCTGGGATCAGGCTACAAGCCAGGGTCGGTCTGAATATGCAACACATGCATATGCTATGACATATATACTGGCTAGTCAGCTGATCATAGCAAGCAAACTGATAGTTACCTTGTCAGCATTGGGTGTGAAAGGCAGCAAGAGAGATGGCTTTGCTGAAGCTGAGTTCTCCTTGTCAAGAATGTTCACATTTAGAGGTTTCAACAAGCCAGCCCGTCTGCTGATGCGTGGAGTGGAGCTGTCAACGGCTGACATGAGAGCTGCGTTTGCCTTGCGTCTGACCACTGATGGGCTGAGGCTGCGCAGATCTGCTGAGTTGGATGCTTTCTTGGCAGACCTGGGGACTGCACCTGACTTGTTGGCTCTCGGGCCTGCAGAGGGTGCAGCAAAGTGAGTGATGTGTTTGCAGAAGCTGTGTGAGGACTGGATTCGTGACACAAGACGCAAGACATGTGACTGCCTAGCTACCCACCTGGAGTCATCCTGTCAAGACGAGGGTACACAGGGGTGATCTGTACTGCAGGCTTGCTAGAATTCACTGATGAGTCCGTGACGGAACCATTAGGCACGTCAGAGGGCTGCTTGAGAGCTAAGAGGAGGTTGCGGTTTGCTTGGCGGAGGGACTTGCTCGCTGCCAACTGCAGATACCATAAACGTGATCAGAGACTGTCGGGTCGCAGCACAGCAGTTCGAACACAGCTTGTGCAACGATCGGTCACGCAGCTGCGAACACTGCATGCGGTCTATCGGGCGCCTTGTACTTGCAACTTGAAATAGGGCTTCGTAACGCAAACAGCTGTTCAGGCGGCACTTCAAAGTGAAGCAAAAGTCAAACGCAGGTCAGCGCCGAGAGTGTTATGAACACAAAGGCTGACGGCACTCGTAGTACATTGCATACATGCACTTTTGGAAAGCAACGTGCGTAGTGTTGCAGAACGGTCACAGTGCGCAACCATGGCGGAGTCTGCATATGCAAAGCACAGGCACGGCTATCTTGCTGGCGACTCATGACGCCATCAGTGCTTGCCTCTCGTCTAGAGCTGCTGTGCACTTCCGTCATTGCTTTCAATCTGGAAGATTGGCTTCCGAGTGGAACTGGGCCGCTTGGTTGATGCTGCCTGATGAAGAGGCGAGGCCGTCGGGAGCTGTCGGCGCGGTCTACCGGTGCTAGATATGCTTGCCGAGGTCACCAGTGGCACCGCAGCTGACTGGGATACTTGAATGCAGATGCCGGTGATCGGTCGCGATAGCCGTTGTTGCACCTTATGACTACTTAGCTGGCTTGCATAGGGCAAAGTCAAACCGAAAGGCCCCGCCGCTGTCAAGATGGCGGTAAGCAAATTGCAATTTACGCGTTACGATTTGGGCTTGTCGCCCTGACCGACTCGTGACTGCCCCGTGGTCAGACTATCTTTCACGTGAAAGCGCAGCACGGTTCACGTGCGATCAAGCGGTAAGACTGCGCGCTATGTTGTACTTGTTTCAAAACCTCGTCCACGACAGCTATGGAGAGATACGACGCAGACCTGGACGCAGACTGACAACCTCCAGCGCAATCCGTACAACCGGACAACGGAGAGCTGACGCGAAAGCATAGCCGTATTAAAAGCAGCAGTCAACAAGACAAATCTGGCTGAGATACATCATGAACTGATGTGCTGCAGGCAGGCCAGGGTACTGCAAGTGATTTCAGGAGACTGCACAAAAGTGCATATCACTCTAAGGAAGCTTCAAACAGAGTTGCCCGCAAACTTGAGTTCGCAATATATCACCTTATAGTATATACTTCACACTCGCAACAATTAATTTTGCAGGTTGGATCCGGAGTTCATGAACTAGACATTGCGGGATAAAACTGCATCAAGCGTGGCACCATGCAATACCCCTACGATCCAGGCACTTTACCAAGCTCTGCAAAATAGTGTATCCTTGGGAAAGTGTATCTGAGATCCAGGAATCTAGGAAGCATGGCACACCATGTACATGCATGTCCCATATGGTCAGTTGGACAATATTTGGGCAGTAATACACCTGCACCAAACCCAGATACATATCTAGCTATCTATAGAACAAGCTTTGACTTGCCAGCTGCGCAGGCATGCCACTATAAGGTGCCACTATAAGGTACAGTGAGCATAAGTTGCCACTAATAAGGTGCCAAAAGGTGTTTTAATATATATAGCTGCACAACTACGTGTATACAAAGTCAAAGTTTGTACTGTTAACATTGTGAATGAAGCACATGACAGGCAGCATGCACAGAAACATGGCGTGCAGTGCGACGTTTACTTTGACTGTGATCAGTACTGTATTGTGTTGGAGTTTGATTTATTTTGGCTGCGATACCCCTCCCGAGTCCCCGAGTGTCCACAAACACTCAGTAAGGACTGGGCCGCCGCATTGAAGCCTGGGTGTTGACCCAAAACGCCCTGAAAGCTTAACACGAATGGGACTGTGCGGTACAGTCTTGTGCCAGAGGCTGCTGTTGACTTTGGGGGACCCAAAATCCGTGTAACGTCTCATTTACCTGCGTTGATTACATAACCTCCGATTCGTGTTGGCGACACGCACAAGGTATGGGAGCGATTGCTGCCCTATAGGGTTGATGGCTAGATGAAGGTCGCCATCCAAAGTGTTGACAAAAGCGCTGCGGAACCATCACGTTAACGCAACATATGCAGCTGAAGCATTTTTATGCCGGCAGCGATGCCGTTCGGAAAGACTGAAGGGTTTTTGGGTTTTTGGCCCCGCTGTATACTGCACGTTTGCTGCAAAAGCTGCTTGCGTTGCAATCAAATTGCCTGCCTGGTGGTGTAGGTGACCTATGTGATGTTTTGGTCTGTTCTGCTTGCCTTAGCTGCAGCGCTACAGCGTAGTCAGAAACTGACTTGGTGAGGAGATGAATCTGTGGTTGCTCAGTTACCAGGTAGGCAAGAAAGAAAGATTGGCTGCAATTGACAAAAGGGTATTGACATGGCTGGCCTGCGGTCTTGAAGGCCAGACTCTGTAGCAGCACATCTCTCAAGACAAAACTTTAGTCTGGACAGCTGCTTTGTAACTTTCTCCGTTCAAACCCGAACACAAACACTCATTCTGAGGGCTTTTTACTCTGCTGATATAGGTATAACCACTGCTTCATCTTGTGACGGACCTACATTGTTTGTGACTGAGCTCGTGGCCGGCAGTAGCTTCCATCAGTTTGACCTAAGCTCAGCCCCAGATTTCTTTACAGCCGACAGCTTGCAACATGTCAGCACTCAGCCAACCACTGTTGTAATACAATACTCCCGACATGCATATGAACCTCATGCATAAGTGCCGACATATTTTGCAGTGACACTATCTATGTACACACTGATCCCGATGGTTTACCGAGCTTTGCTGAATAGTGCAGTTTCGGGAACTGATCATTGGATTCATACCACTAAGAAAACCCGAACCCAAAGCTTCTTTTACATATATTCTTTATTATAACTATGACAAATGCTATCTTCATTCATGTGCAAGGTTTGCTGCATGCAGATCTATATTTGTTATGATCGGTGGTACCTGGGCAGCTTGAGTGTGGCAAGCATAATGGCCAAAATTTGATACTGCTTCTGTGCATGCAACTGCGCCTGTCATTGCAATTGATTGACTCCCAAACACCGTGCATGGCCTTGGGGATGACCTTCGAGATTGTCTTTAGATAATAAAGTCGCCATGAGCTTCGAGGTGTTTCAAGCTGCATCATACAGCTTGCAATCCACCAGCATGCTCCACCACCAGCATGCTCCACCACCAGCATGCGCAATCAAATATATTAATATTCGCAATGACAGCTCTGGATCTTGCCAAGGTATGCATCACTGCGGGAACGAAGCGGCGCATTTCAGCTCGAGCTGAAGTGCATCCAACTACCAATAGCTGAAGTGGCCTTTAGGTTGGGTCCAACGTTGTTAAGTCAATCGAACTAGCTGATCTTGATTGCAACAAGCTGAGGCATGCGCATCACCAGACAGATGCTATCAGCTGCACACAAAGTTCTGAAACTCATCAGGCTGACTTATATGCATGTAACACAAAGATACAGCTATCACTGCTCTGCTCAGACCAATATTAAACAGGAAAGACCTAGCATGCTGAACTCTAGGTCTAGCCTAAATACGAGCTCTACAGGATTGTAGCCGCAAAGTAAATGAACACAAGGAGCAAAGGGAAAAGCCTAAATTGGGTAGAACAAGTCATCAGAAAGGTACTGAGCATTGAACTCAGCTGTGCACAGGCCTTGTGTGCAAAACATAAAGATCACAAGCCATGCATTGCGCTCAAGCTGATGGTTCATCATGATGTACAAAAACCCCGTTTGACATCAGGCTGTCCACCGCTGCAAGCTTGTCCACTGCTCATGCTGTCTTGAGGGCATTCTCCAGCGATAGGCCAAACTCTCCAAGGGCCACTGTAGTGTCGCTCATTCTTCATACCCACATCCAATGCATGGCACCTGCCCAGTCTCCATCACAATCTATGTGCTTGCTGCAACTGCACTGCATATGACCAAGTGACATGCATGAGAGGCATCTGCAGCAGTAACGCAATTGGTGTACACGTATCAAGCTTTGACAGCACTCAGCAGCAGCTGAGGGAATACATGTACAGCTGTATGTTGTGAAACAAACATGTAATGGCAAAGCTGACTGCTAGGGTCCATGTGCGATGCTTATTTGCTCACTTAAAGCTGTCAGAAAGATGACAGACACGTAGATTGCATAACAACAAGGGCTAGCATGACGCAAGTCATGCTGCAGTCAACGTCCTTTACAGCTGGTCAACAAAGATTCCACATCACCTGAGCTAGCAGTGTAGTCTGTACATACTCTTCCTCATCTCTTCCGCAGTCCCTTTGCTGCAGACCCCATGTGTGCATGCTGTACAGCTTCTCTGGCTGTAACCTTAGTGGACTGTCATGTTCGTTGCTTGCTCGTTTCAGTTTGCTACCATCCATCAAGGTCATCTGCCTGCCGTACAATACAGCATAGGGTCAAATAACGCATGGGTGGCAGTGCATGCATGAGTGGCAACTGCAGCAGTAATGCCAATGCGATCCTGCTGCGGAAACTTGTGAGCAATGCCAGAACAGAGAGCCACAATATGTGACGGTAAATGCATCAACAACCAAAATGGTATTTAAAGGCAAATGTTGCAGCTGGCTGGTGGATTTGACATGTATTCCTCAGATACTAACAAATCAGAGGTGCCCGAATGAATGAAAACCTATGTGGAAAAGGTGCGTGGCCAGCATGATGTAAAAGTCAGTCGCCAGATCTAGGCCCTCAAATCAGCATGCAGTGGATGTCATTGAAGCCTGCCACATAATCACCCTCATTACCTGAGCTGACAAGTCTGCATCCTTTTCAGATCTGTCTAGACTCATGAGCATCAGAGGCTATTCTGCAATGCGCCTGCCTTGACCCTGACTGATCCTCTGTTACTTGACTCACCTCCCTGCAACCACCCCCCGGTTCCATGTCCCCACCTCTGGGGCTGTGCTTGAGCTATGCAGGTCCTCATCTGCATTGCAAGCAACAAACTATTACATAGACTTGCTGAGGGCTATGCATTCAAGGTTTGCCTCAAGCCATGCATTGGATTGATATCATGATGTCGTGGTGCCATCATGGAGTTGGGTTGTGCATTTCTTCATTGTAACAGACACTTTTTTGTTAGAGTTAATCAGTCACCTAAGACTACACTGTTAGCTACATTACCTAGGCCAGGTACGCTGTCAAAGAAAGCTACCTGATGCTTTGCTGGTAAGCCACTTCCTGTGGTTGAGAGTTTCTGCAATCGCTGCAGACGGCGCCATGGGTTGTTCGTAAGCCATGTATGTGTTTTGATAATTGATTTGCATAGAAAGCTGGAGCAGAAGCTGTGCATGCCAGCGTTATGTGGAGCCAAGTATGATGTTCTTATCAATTGTGCGCAAGCATGAATGCCCTGAAGGTGAGATTGCATGCAAGCAATGACCTGCTCTGAGCCATGCAACATCAAATGCTGGTGAGACACCAAAAGCAGCGAACTTCTGTTGTGCATGATGACGCATAGGCAGCTGGACACAACTTGCGGTGATGCTAACAAAGAAGGGAGCCGTTGCGCTAGCCATAAGGCCATGGCTGGGCATCAAGAGCTGCATTTGCTTCACATTATCACAGAAAACCTTACCATGTCTTATGACGCTCAAGGAACAGCAGTCTGCTTGGAGTGCTTGCTCTGGCATATCAGTTGGTGAGCTGATGCACATCACAGCACTCAAACAGCGCATCAAGGCTCTCCTTGCGGGCCCATCCAGCCTGCACTGCAAGCTAGTGTTGTGTGAGGCTGTGACACAACATGGTATCATGACCTTGAGTATCCATCGAACAAGTCAATTTGCAAGATGTGTACATTGTGAAGCAATGCACCATTTTTTGAGAACGTGCAGATGCCATGCAACACATTGGGGACATTGCATGCAATGTTGCCAAAGCTTGTTCTCAATGTAGTCAGACACCTGGAGACCAATGTTGACAACTGGCACATCACATACAAAAGGTTTGCAGCACATGCAGTCTGTCACTGCAAAGGTTCGCAGCACATGCAGTCTGTCACTGCAAAGGTTCGCAGCACATGCAGTCTGTCTGTTGCTGCATAACAGACATTGGGAACTTCCTCATTTGCCAAACATGGCTGTGTACATGAACGCTTCCATGCATTGCAACACGTCCAAGTGGTCAATGTACTATTGCAGTGCAGCGCATAATGAAGAGCCACTGTAAACGCAAGCCAACAAGCACAGCACAGCAACAACAATCTTCAGAAGCACAGTAACTCAGCAGTGTGGACATTTGTGTCTATGATTAGCTTCTGAGCTGCACTCAAAAGGCAAAACAGGACGCGTATGCAGAACACATGCACTCAATCAGTGCTCCATGATGGCCTGACACACACGGTCGCAAAAACTGGCACGAAAATGGCCCAGTCCAATGCTGTCACCTTTTAATCCTATCTTGGCCTGTCCCAAAGCTTGTTCACCAGGCTACCTTGGTACAGAAAGCAGCTCACAAGCTCTGTGACCATCCAGCAAGTGTGGCAGCAGAGGACTGTTTGCATCCTCACCATGCCATTGATGCCCTGCCCAGCTTGACAAGCAGCAAGGGCATAGGGTACGACCAGCTGTCCTGTGCATCTCATACAACAGGCAAACTTTGAGCAGCTTGAGTCCCAAAGTACTGTCTTGTCTTCAGGGTCCCTGCATTGAAAGTCCTGCACCTCACGAACACACATTGGGGCCAGTGTTGTTTGTGCTGTGTGTTGTGCAATGCAGACACCTCTGCTATCATCAAAACTTGCATGACCGTGACATTCAGTACACAAGCACATGGGCAAAATGACATGTCTGCACAGTACTGCAATTTAGACAATTCAAAACAAAGGGAACGTCTTGCGATTAATGTCCCATGATTTGATTGCAATGCCACCTCAGCATCATCTACACACTGTCAATATCTACGTATGCATGCAGGAAAGCAGGAAAGTTTCGACAGTGTCCTTGTACATGTTTCTGAACGCAATACATCAACGATGGTCAGACAGGATTCATCCAAATTATGCGGATGTTGCCCTCAGCACTTTCATGAGGGTCAGTCCAAGGACATGGATGGACACACATTGTCGTGAGGATGCTGTCACTCTTCTAGGTATTAGGGGGCAAGCAGGTGCAAAGCCTTGATGTCAGCACTGACAGAATGGCTGGTCAAGCCAGAGATGATGCATGCTGTGAATTGTGCAGCGTTGTATGTTTGTTGGCACCCAGCTTCATGGGCTCACGGCTTTGGCAATCTGCATCGCACCACATACGTTTGCATTCGGTAAAGTAGGTACAAGCTGCTGACGACGCGAAGACTATGGTGTCAAAGCTCAAACTGCTGCCAGTATACAATGCAGCAATGCTTGTGCTGACAACACATATATGAAGCACACGTCAAATTAAGCTTTGCACTGCAACATAGCCGATGCAGACCAAGAGTGCCTGAGCTCAACGGCGTGTTTTGACTCATAATCCCGATAAAAAGTGTGGCAGACTTTATCCTGGATGCCTCTTGAGCCACAGATCACAAGATCCTGCGGCAGATCTTGCTGCTGCTTGAGCCGGCACCCAATGCCTTCGAAAGCACATACATCTAGACCCGGTATGCACTTTGCCTCTGAGAGGATGCTGAAAACAGCAGCAGTAGCGCAACAGCTTGCGCACTCGCGATGCAGCACATCACGCTATATCTTGAGTCGTAAGTTACGCCTCGTAAGCGGGGCTTTTGAGTGTCATGACTAAAGCCCTAATATGCAGTGACTGACAGCCAAGCCAAGTGCATGGATCCGCTATAAGACTTGAACAGCACATGACATATGTACCACTGTTGCATATGAAACGCATCCTCTGACCAGAAAACCCTTTGGCAGATTGAAAGATCTCCCGCCAAAGGACATGACACTGCCTGTCCTCAATGCCAGAATCACAGAAATAATTCAGCTTAATTCTGTCACTGCACGGTCCCCGTTCAGTACAGTCAGATGCTCCATTCTGGCTGTATGACGACTAGGTCGCAACAGGGCATGTTAAGAGCAAGCTGCCATACATTTACCTTGTACCAAACACAGTACAGTATCTGAGATCCAATCTATCAAGGAATCACAATACTGCATGTGCAGTACAGTACTGTATACTAGTACAGCATAATTGCAACAATGCTGCCAGGACTCAGCTGCAGCTCAGAAGGCTCTGATTGACATGGTAAGTCAAGCTGACCACCCGTGGGTTGCAGTCTGGCCTAGTAACATGCGGTGTTGTCTGCTTTACACAGTCATTTGAAAAAATTCACCAGCAGTCTGCAGTGATGAACCCAAGTTTCACAATTCATGCATGCCACGCTTTCTTCAGCAATGCAGCAGCGGCTTTTTCAACTAGACCTGCAAAGCTAGAGCTGTGCCTGCAAGCTACACATTCAAATCTTCACGAAGCATTGGGCATCGCAGCGCCTGAATTACTGATGTAGGGCAAATAAGTGGACAGAAATGGGTCTAAGAGGCCACCCAGGAGAAAGCTTGGGTATATGTAGTTTACGTGTACATCGCAAATCTGAGTTCGCCCTGGTCAATCAATTTGTCAATCCACTGGAATCTCATCAGGGTAGGGGAAAGGCTGTTCAGGCCCATGACACACCACACATGGTATGCTGGTCCCTTCCTAATGGCAGTCAGCATCTCGCAAGCCGACATTTCGAAGAAGGCTTTGAAAGGATACTTGGTAGACTTTCCCTCCATGAATGCATCCTGACCAGAATCCCTGCAAGGCACACTAGTCAGAATGCGGAATGCATTGTTGATTTGAGATACACAGTGCATCCCTTACTTTTGGTAAGCAGCTGCACTAAGGCTCCTGGCAGACCATGCGAAAAGCAGAGGGAAGTCTCAAGAGTGATGCTGTATACGAACTGCGTGAATGACTGACCTCAGGTAGAAGTCATACGGCTTCTTTTGCTCTACAGCATAGTTTAGCCAGTCAAGCCGTGTCTTCCCATTGGCGCTGTCAAACGCAGTGTTGTTCACACTGCTGGTCACAGGGTTGTAGGCCATGCCTAGACCCTGGATGTGGTTGCCAATAACCCTTTCTCCCACATACCCTGTCATCTGTGAAGGAGTGAACTTCTCTTTTACGGCTTTGCCAAGGCCATACGTCCCAGCAGGCTGCAATCAATCAATCAATCAATCAAACTACATTTTGTGTCTTTAGGACTCATCAGAGGAGTCAACAGACAATGCCTATGAAATGTCTGAGAGTGCTGAGTTTGAATGAATCAACAACATACTCTGGTCAAGGCCATGTGCACCCAGGCATACATAAAGCCTTACACATGCACAAGCAGCTTGGCCTGATGCTTTATCTCATCAGATGTCTGACCACTCAAAGCAGACTATGCTCAGAAACTCTGCATGGCTGTGTGCACAGGCACAAATCAAGCATTTCACTGTGATCAGTTGTGTCATGCACGACAGTCAGGGAATGCAGGTGCAGAGTGTGTGACCAAGGTTCCTGTCAGCCTGAACATGAAAAGACTTCATTTCAGCAGCTCAAACAGCGCAAAAGAGAGTGCAGACAGAAGGGAAGATCTTTCCTTAGCTGCTGCACAAATACAGATGACTGGTTTTGCTGAGTGCCCGTGCAGGGTGGTGCGTCAGACTCTGAAAGTGCTAAAGTTGTAACGCATGCCTATGGGCAGCACCTGTCCAGCAGGCGGTAGTTTGGGTTTCCCATCCAAAAACGCCATTGTTGGGCAGCCCTCCGGAGCCTTGCTCAGAATCTCCTCCAGCATGAAGGGGTTGTCATGCAGTTGCATGAGCTTATCGATGAGACCTAGTCCATTCCACTCCGCGTTGGCTTGCCTTTGCTCAGATGTAACAGGGTTCGATCTAATCTCTGTCAGCTGCCTGACTACCTGCAACCCCGTCAGGGAACTTCAGCAGGCAAAGCAGCACTGTGCAAGCTCATAAGCACAATGACAGCTTCAGGTATAGGCTTTTGGCGCTCTGGAGGCAAAATGTTTGCTTGATTGAACAGGTATGCCACACATCAGAGGGCAGTGATGATGATGTGACAGTCAAATGTGCTCCACAGTCTGTGCAACGAGTGACAAGGCCTGTGTATCAGGACGACAAGTCCATTTTCAGAGCACCATCAACACTGTCAAGGCATGACTTCGGTTGCCTAGCACTTCTAGAAACCGGCATGAAGACACTTTTCAAAGCAAATTTGTTACTAAGAGCTATTGCCTCAACACAGAGTGTGTGACACACACCTCGACATCATGATCTGTCAGTCCCACATATGTTGGCAGCTGATGACGCCATGACAGAGTGCATGGGTCCACTATCCGGTGCAAGGTAGGCAGAGCAGGGCTGTTGTGTGTGGCACCACCTCTGATGCCCTTGAACAGATATACTTGGTACCGACAGCCGTTGCCATGGTTGAACTTCAGGCGGTGAGGAGGAAAGTCATGCATCCCCAAGTCATGGCCTGGGGCTCCCATGGCCCAGATATAGGCTGTATCACCAGCTGGAGACCTGTGGAGGAAGGAACTGTGGTTGGCAAGATACCACATTGACAATTTGACATGGTAGCAAAAGCAAACCCATCTTCTTGAGCAAACACTACTGCAGATCTTGCTTCACAATGAAAGACACAGACAAATCCTTCGCCCAAACTTTATTTGCATGCAAAATCCAGGCCATGACACACACACACACACACACACACACACACACACACAATCACACACAATCACGCGCATCAACACAAACTACAAGCTGTCTGCCATGCAGCCTGTGTTGTTATGCATGTGATTTGAGAGTTACACCAGCTTTCATGCTCTGGGCGAGGTCTTCAAGTACAAAAAAAGGCCTGCATGCATGAGTGTGTATTCATTGGGGGAACAAGGCTGGAGCAGTGTGGGGTGCATACTTGACAGTTATATTGTAAGGCAACCCTGGGTCCTGCAGGGAAGGGGAATGGGTGACCACCCATCCTTGGTCAGACTCCCATGTGCAAGGGCCAGGTCCTGGCATCAGCTTGTCAGCCTTAAGCTTACAACAGATGTGCTGAACACCTAGTTCCTCTGCCCAAGACTGATCTTGTTCTTCCAGCTGAGCAGGAGTCAGGGTCAGCACAGGGCCTATCCACTGTGGAAGCGCCTGCTTGCATCAAAGGAGGCTAAGCTTGAGGGCTGATGCTGTGTCGTATGTAATTGCTTGCTTGCCCTGGCACTGAGTATGCAGTACGTCATGGGTGTGCAAGTATGTGAGATCATAATGTCATGCATTGACACAATATGCCGATTGCAGCTCAAGGTTGCTGCGGGCATGCTGGAGCTCATGCTGCATGCTTAAATGACAAGAACAGACTTGGAAATGTTCATCAATGATGAAGGTCCTTTGGCAGCTGAATTGAGGCAAGACTTTGTTGAGCAGACTTGTGGCATACCATACTCAGATTTTGGAAGTAGCTAATGTGCTTGGGTATGACTCCTTGCAGGAGTTCATCTTCCTCCCACTCTTGTGGTGCCTGTGACTGGACAAGCTCCACACAAGCAGCATTCTGCTTGTAAGGGTACTGCGCTCTGTAGTAAGAGGACATGTTGATGACTTGTCTGATAGGGTGGATGCCAGCCAGTGTGGCTTTGTGACGCTGCTCTAGAAATACACCCTCCACCTGCAGCAATTCAACAGCTGTTTGAGCAAACATGACTTTGCTCTGCAAAATGAAGCTTGGCTTCCAACAGACGATCTCAATCACTATGTTTGCTACATACTATGAGTGCCGCCCATGTACACTGATGTCTACGGTATAGTAAGGGTCAGTGCCGATCAAAAGACATTCCTGTAAGGTCATCATTGCACAAAGAATTGCTGCAATGCATGTGGAATGGTGGTCAACACCCACCTGACCAAGGAGATGAAAATCCTCCTCTAAATCAGATGCTTCCCCATCCTCTTTGTCACTTGCTTCATCCGCCTGCAAAATGGAGTGAGAAACACTAGTTCCAACAGCAAATACAAAAGCTCCAAGCATTGCAGCAGAGCAGAATGCGGCACCAAAATTTGTGCAAAGTCAGATTTTGCTGGCACTTGAGTGCGCACAAAACACATAGGCGCTAGGCAGCACAATGCAAGCAGCAGGTACACACGAGCTCACATCAGCACAATTGCCTGCAGAATGACCAATAGCAGCACATTAATAAGCCTTTCTGCTCTTGCTGTATGACTTTTTGCCGGCCTATACAGTATACAACAATTTTCTTGCAGAACTGCCACAGAAGACATTGTGCACATCCCGCAAACTTTGGCCAACAAAAGGTCCTGCCACTGACAAGCAGGTTTCTTATGATGTAGACCCTTGCTGCATCTCATCTATGAACAAAAGATTTGCACCTTCGCTACATAATCTTGTGCAAAGTTGAGTGCGTCCTCAGAGTCGACGCTGTGGGCACCATCTTTGACAGTGGATAAACCGTCGGAGGTGTTTCGGGCTGGTCATTTGGTGCCAAGGTAGTCGCAGTCTTGCAGGGCGCAGTATGTATGTCCACAGCTTTGGGTTTGATCTCTGTCAAATCCTGCAGGCACAGCTGTACTGATATTGCAGTCAACTCTACAAATGGTTGCCACACCCTAACTCAAGACCTGCAAATGTCACATGAGCCAAGGTGCTTCACAATGCTTTGTGCTCTGCAACATCATGCTACTGCTGGAGTCAAATCTGAGCACATGCTTGCCTTGTATGTTGTGCTGTGGAGTGTCACAAACACACTGCACACATCAGCAAATGTTGCATCAACTCACTTGTATGTTTTCCTCAGGCTCCACAGCATGAGGTACAGCAGTGGGGGGGCTTGAAGTCAGTTGGCGCAGGGGCTGGCTTGGGGGCAAACTTTCAAGGTCAACCTGGCACATGCTTGCTGAAAGTTAGCTTGTGTTGGGCCAGAGCACATGTGGGCATACTGAGCTAGGTCAGCATGTTCATTGCAGCCAATGCAAAATTGAATTGACCGGTCAAGACTGCATGCTGACAGTGCATCACATGGAGCTTGCATCAGCTGTCAACATGCATGCAGCCAACAAAGCTGCCAACCGACCATCATGGTATGTGGGACTTGGTGAAATGTTCACAATGACAGCGCAAAGCAATAAACAACTTTGAAATGAATTTTGATGCAACTCAACTAAGACCCCATTCAAAAGAAGCAATTGAGCAACAGATGCATGGCATGGCAGTGTTTGCATGACAGCCATGGCAATCAAGCGCATGAGCTGGGATTTGCGTATGGGAATGTGTTGACAGGTGATAAGCAAGAACATGGGCTCTGTTGGACAAGAGCCACCTTGTGTTTCTTTCTCACAGGGAGATCAGGGTCTGACTCAAGCGTAGCACCCGGCACATCTGCTGCATGTGACAGATCACCTGCAGCATTGGCTTCTTGCTCTTGCTGCTGTACCTGGACCAGCTCAATTTGTCAGCTCATGTCAGTCTCAAGCAAGCATGAGTGCATCTCGGATGCTCAGCATGCCCATTGCTGCCAAAGATTGATTTTGTCCAGCCAGACATAATCACCTGACTGTGATGCATCAGTCAAAATGGAGTTACCACTGGCATGTTGCCTTTGGTGCATTTGTGACGGTGACTATATCAGCTTATATTGCATGATGCATCCATGGGTGAAGCAAGCCAAGCTGACGCTGCTGCTTGGAAACATGTGCCGCTGCAGTCCTATCTTATGAAAGGGACTGCACTACAGGACCACAAGCAAAAACCACTATGCAAGACCAGAGAGGTCTTGCTCAAGGATATGTGCATGATAACATAAGCAACAAGCATGAGCAGTGTGGAACCTTTGCAGTTATTTGTACCTGGGACCAGGTTCTCAAGATTTGCAGGAGAGTGTCACGCAGCTGCTGGCCAGCTTGTGGTGGATTGCCAGTCACGCTGGTGAAGACAACATCCAGAAGCCGAGGTGACAGGGACTTCAGCAATTCAGCAGCACCTCCTGGCCCCTGTGCATTCTTGATGGCAGCCTCAGCTGATACCTCTGTTGGAGATGCTTGGCAGCGCATCTTCAACAAGGAGCAAATGGGCTTCAGCTCAGAAATGCTTGCAGTTAGCAGCATGTCCTGAGCCACCACTGAGGATGACTGGCAAAGTCTGACACTCTTGGCCTGCATCATGAACACCCCACAAAATTGCTTAGACAGCAAGCTTACATCATGTGAACAGGCATATGGTGCAAGGAAAATGTACACATACGGAGGTGCGCAGTGGGGTGGGAAGCAGGCAAATCACAAGTGCAGAAGCGAACCAGTTGGTGCAGCTCTTCTGCATCCTTGACTTGTTGGCGGCCATCCTCAGTGAGAATTGACAATACACAGCCTGTGAGACCCTGCACAGCAGAGGGTGTTCAGTCTACGTAACTGCTCAGGAAATAGACACCAGGGCTTTGAGCTTACCTGTCCCAAAAGGAGCGCCAGCCAGATCCTCAGTGTAGACAAAGAACACCGATGTAGGACATCTGTATTGCATCGGTCATGGCTGATGTAGAACATCATCTCGACAATGTCTGCTTCAGAAAGCGTTCCCAGTTGTGTAACAAGGTGCAAGGCCTGTCTGGTGTGGATTAGGCTCATCAGCTTTTCAAGAGTCCACACTTTCTTGCAACCACCAGTCAAGCCGTCACACTTTCCTCCCAACTTGCGTACTAACTCGCATACGGTCGCGGTTGGCAGCAACTCAACCGCTGCTGTCAAGCGCCGCGCTATGTTGTCATCGTATCTGTGATACTGGCTGTGTGGCAAGGTCACGCCTGTCATTGGCCAGGTACTCCGCCCAATGTCTTGCTCGAAGTAATTTTGAGACCTCATCTGCGTGCTGCGAAGGTGAAACTATAGTGCTTGACTAGCTAGTCAAGCAAAAGCAGTCAGTGTAAGCCTCTGGATTTCCTATGTACAGCTGACACGTCGCTCTGCAGCAGGGCAACGTCTAAACTCTAGCGAAATGCCCAAGGACAGCAACAACAGCCAAGCCATGGCAAATACCGCCTCTGTACCACAGAGCAACGTCTGTAAGTTCAAAATGCTGGTATGGACTAGGGATGACAAATTCGCGAAATTTACCTACAGGCCGCCTACATGTACAGGCGACAGGCCGTACAGTGTAAGCTCCTGTTCGGCAAGGATGCACCGAGCATTTTGCATCTAGCAGTACGGCAATGATTTTCGCAAGTCGTGTGGACAAGTCACAGAAATCAGAAACGTTCTTCAGACGTGGTATCAGCTGCTGTCACACCTCCAGTCAGCCACATGCGCTTGTCTCATAGGTCAACAATACATTGTTGCTGTTGCTGTTGCCGTGAAACTTGATTTACGAGAGCTGCAGTCTCATGGTCAGTGGCGTTAAAGGCTTGCACCCAATATTGCGGTTACTCTCAACTTGCATGGGCCCACACATTGTATCAAGTAACCCTGCTTTGCAACCTCCTGCCTCCATGGCTACGGTATACATAAGGCTGTCATGGCGCTGTCACTAATTGGTTCAGCACCACGGGAGGTGCACCTTTGCAACACCACTCCAGGGAGTGGCATGATCATGCAGTATGCATGTGCTTGGCATACACACAGATTTCCATACTATTCTGCGATTTGACATGTCAAGCAATAGCCTGGCTGCCCAGGCCTCTGGAGTGTCACATCAGGCTTCATCGCACAACACTATTGCATTTACTCATAAGTCAGAAACACAGGTTGGGGCCGACAAAGCTGGAATGCCTGAAGCTAGGCATAAGATTAGATTAGGACTCTCTTCTAGCATCAAGCAATTGTTCAATCAACGCCCATAGCCATAGACTAGTCTCTGTGTTTCTTCAGAAACAACCTTCAATACCACAGACGCTGTCCATGTCATCGTTTGTGATGGGCACAGACCACCGCCCCAGATGGGCAGTGTAATTGATGCACTGCACAACTCCAGCTTCTGGGGTAACTTCCCTGGGAAACTCAACGACAGTCACGCCCCCACAATCGGCCTTGAACAAGGACATGCTCTCCTGACCTAACCCTAGGCAGTGCCCTAGCATGGCGGCTGTCATAATAGAATGACCCACAACTACTACATTTCTTGGCCCTTCGCCTTCTTCCTGTATTGCCTGCATACACCAACTTGTGTCAGCTCTGTTATGAAACTGTGCATTGACTTACCCATTATTGTACTTTGTGACCGAAAAGACTACCAAGGTTCAGAAAAGTATAGTTTTCTGTGCAAAACCAACACTTATATTATGCAGTGCACACACGTGAAACAATGGTCATGCAGACAGACGTTTGCAGGCATGCACAAGCACACAGCAAGGATCAATGACAGCATCAGAGTTCATGTCAGGCTACATGATCGTCATGACAGGAATGCAGACTTGCAGGCACGAACGCACACACACAGACAATGAGGGTCCATGACAGCATCAGTACCTGAACAACACGCTGCCAGCAGTTCTCTGCACGCTGCCACACTTGACTCAGGGGCTCAGCCCCCTCCCCTAGATCCTGACCCCTTGCCTGCAACCATCAAGACACTCATCTCTTTGAATGCAAGTTTTTGCCCATTCCATAGAGTCGATCTGAATGCAGAAATGCCTGAGGACTTGTGTTATTCAGCTTCAGGAGATGAGTCAGATCATGCGGTGATAGAATATGCACTGGATGCTGATAGTTGAAGGACAAGCATGTGCATCTGGATTGCTACCGAAGTTTGCACCGGATTTTGGCCTTCTCCTGCGCACTGCATGCAGAAACTGCAATGACTTGACTGAATGGCAATTTGCTTGCCCTGTATGACCGTGGTCTCATTTGTCATGACAGCGAGCATGTTTTGGGCAAACCTATGTCGCCTTGCAAGATGGCTTATGCCAGGCTGCAGCAGTTGTTGCTTGCTTCATGTCAAGCACATTTTATGAACAATGACAGCTGTACTTGACGTCAGCTTGCATGACAAAGATTAGACACAGTGTGAGTCTGCAGAGGCAATCTGCAGGTGCATCAATTCCATTTTCTGCTTGCACTGACCCATGATCAGCAATCGTACAGCTGATGCACAGCACTAAACACAAAATTGCCAGATGCTCAAGGGTTTGTTTGTGACCCATACCTCAAGCGCATGCCTGCCCTCCCACTCTCCCATGCCTCTGTTGGTCAGTTCGTCCAGAGTCTGTACCTTGGGTTCTGTGAAGCCTGCCAGGGATTGCACTCTGCTGATGACTTTGGCAGTGGCTTGCGCCCTTTTCAATGGACTGGTGAGAACTGTCTGCACCTGCAACACCAATTGCATGTTCTTTGAAACTGTGACATTATGGGCAGGTGACAAAGCATTTCAAAGCCTTAGTAAGGTGGGCACAGGGCTAGTAGTCCAAGCACTTGCTTGTCTGCCTTTTGTGCCAAGAGCAACATGACGTGTAGGACAGCATGTCTGTGTGCGCACTGCAAGCATCTTATGGACTTGTGAACTGCATCACTACATCTCAGTGTACAGCTTTGTCATCAGCAAAAGCAGATGCTGAGAGCAACATCAGGTGGCCCACTGAAGCTGGGCACATTGTTGCAGTCTGGCAGACACAATCCTGTCATTGGAAATGCATGGCTGATATCCCTCGCATGCACTCCACTACATGTACTGCTTCATGTCTTTTGACACTCAGAAGAATTCATGCAGATGGTAAGTGCTGCATGCAGGAATCCCAGCTGTCCACTCAGATTGCTGTCGCATACAAAGGGTATGCACATACGCATAGGGTACGCACGCACGCACAGGGTACGCATACGGTGCGCACAGGGTACATACATACGCACAGGGACGCACATGCAGAGGAGGTGCAGCAGGCAGAATATGCCAATGCTGACTGGTGACGCAGCATGTGTGTGAAGCCCACCTTCAAGTCCATGAGTAGCTCAGCTGCTTTGTTGATTTGCATGTCTCCCAATGTGCTGGGCGCCTCATCCCGAGTGCCCATCAGCAGGTTGTCCTCGCTGCTCAAAGTTGCTCCATGCTGTACAAAGATGATGCGTGCGTTCACTCCCTTGCCCGCTTCATCAGGGATGAAAGGAGGCCCTGGGGTCTGCAGCAAGGACAAGACTCACACTCAAAAGAAAGAAAAAGAAAAGAAAAGAAAAGACTACGCCTTTTGGCGTCACTTTCATGAAGCCAAGCATTACACTGGGCTACCCAGGTCTCACACTCAGAGCCCAGTATCAGAAGTGAAGGAAGGCCCAAAGTGTCTGCCACAAAAGTGGCAGTCACATAGGAATTTGCTATCAGGGACATAAGGCATCCCTGGGTTTTGCACCCAGACTGTGGTTTGCAGTCAAAGTCACTGTCACGCGTAACAAGAAAGACAACAAAGTCTGCAGCCGGAGTCGGATCCATCCTTAATTTGCTGTCAGAAACAAAAGAAGGCTGTAGAGTCTGCAGTCAGAATAAGACTACACTCAGGAAGTATCGTCATTTCAAAGGACCGGTTCGTGGGCAGTTGCATCACAGTTTTGGCTGCCGCAGGTGCAGTCAAAAACTTTGCCGTGTCTGCAGCTAAAGCATGAGTCAACAGCATACATCCCAGTAATGTTAAAGCAGTCAATTTATGCTGTACGCACTCCCTGCTTTTGAGTTGTGTTAGGTTCTAGATCAACGTTGTCTTGTCACACTGCTGTTTGGTGTACTCCTGAGTTGAGTGGGCAGTCTCACCTGGTTCAGCCTATCCAAGTTGACTCTGGGGGGTCCATCTTTGGTGGGTTGGAAGTCCAACACCGTTGTGGCAGCATTGTTCTGCAGCAGCCTTCGGAAGTAGGTTGGTGGCAGGCCAATGGCTGTAGCCACCAGAGCTTGGTTGACTGCGTTGTGTGCAACCAGCAACGTGTTTCTGTTGCCAGACTGGTCGCCCAGGATCTGCTGCCATGCAAGCGATGCTCTGAACCATAGCTCTCTGCAAAAGAGGTTTTGCACTGAGAAATGGGCAAGTCACAGCTGCCGGCATGCAAGGTCAATGCATGCACCTGAAAGAGGTCTTGTATGTAAAGAGCGACAGCTGGCTGAGCATATGCATGGGAGTTGTGCAACATCCTACGTCTTCATCAGTACGTATGTGAGCAGCCAGCACACCATGGTTGCAAATGACAAGTGACAAGTGTTTTGCAGGATGTTTGTGCGGCCAGATGCAGCTCATGATATGACTGTTGCTTCATGACACATGAAACTTCAGGCAAAAGGTGCTACACACTGTTGATTTATTGAGTGCACCGCTGCTGTAGCTCTGTGCACAGCAGATATGAGAAAAGCAATGCTCCAGCCTTTACCTGACAGGCGGTCGCCCATCAATCTCAAATTCTGCAGCTTGTTTTTGCCACATTCTGAACTGCTCTCCATATTGCTCCTTCCCATGGTGTTTTAGCAAGCCCTGTATAGCAGAGTCATAGTCCAGACAGCAAGCAGGGAGCCAAGACTTCTGACTCTGTTGAGCTCTAAATGATAAATTGCAAGCCAATTTTGACACAGCGGGAGAATGAGCACTGAATCCCTGGACACTTCATGCACTGGTAGGCGTGGCTACACCTAACACTTGTCTGCCAAGCAGGGAAGCACCAAAGCCAGGTTGCAGGAGGCTCAGGAAGGTGCAGTATGAATGATAGTGTAGTTAAGCATGACAGCAGAAATATCATGAAGACCTGCAATATGTGCTTGAGAATGGAAGCAGGAATAGCATGGAACACCTGAAATGAGTACAAGTCAATTTCCCTGAGAGATGGCAAGACATGAATTGGCCCTGTTCTGTCGCCCCATACAATCTCTGCAGTCTGTGCTGCTCGTGCCAATGGGCTGTGTATCAGCATATCAAACTTGTCATCTATCAGCTGCACGCAAGCAGCAATGCTGAAGGACATGAACACAGATTGTGCTGTATATCAACATGAGCATTAGGGAAAATGGTGCTCTGCACAGCAAGTGTTACAGGAGAGTGGCAGGTGTTTGCTTACTGTGATACGAGTTGTGTCCGCTTGAGCGCGACCTTTCTGAGTCAGTTCTGCAAAATCTGTGCTGCCCTGAATTCTGCCCTCAGCATTCCATGTGCTTTGTCCATGCCTGACAAGGACTACACGCTTGGATTCTGCCACATGAGGCAGCGGTAAGGGCGTCTGATCCTTGCGGTCGCCTAACTCTGAAAAGCTGTCACTGCCTTTCCAAGTGAAATCTTGCTCTGTAACTTCTTCTGCTGTGGCTGTGCTGCTGGCCATTGCCGTGGGTGAGGCTGCATATCTTGACTTGGCTGGCGGAAGCCGCTCAAGGCCCATGCTTGGCGGGCGCAGGCTGGGGAGCTGGGCAGCACGAGGGACAGGACGATCTTTTGATCGACACAACGCAACGCTTCGCTGGGAGCAAGACAGCATGACCGTCGCACTTGCAATGACGTATCGACGTTGCGACTGCCTGCTTGGAAGGTGCGCAGGCCCGTGTGCGCCCGGTCAACGCGTTCTGGCTAACAACACTTTGCTTGCTCACTGCACATATATGAGTCTCCTGCCGACGGAGTGACAAGACAAAACGCACACATTCACTTGTTCAACATAACGAGGTGAGCGAGGACAGCTGATAAACGCGCTCGGCGGACAATCTGGATGAAGACTGATCTCAACAACAATTGAATGGGTTGACTTGACCTATCGACTGCAGAGCAATGCTACACTACATGGCTAGCTATAGCTAGGTGCTTGGACTGATGCGCGTCTAGCTGCAGCTTTCACGACCTATTACTTTCACTGCACAAAAGCTGTGTCCAGCTGACAGCCGCGATTGCATTGACTACCGCTGAGTGACGCTTTTGTGACGAAGTCAAAACCTGATCAACGCCGCTTGCACTTGAACGAGGCTACGACATTACGGTGTAGTTGTGCTGTTGCATGGGCAAGCGCAAGGGCACATCAGCTGCTAAAAAACGAGATAAAAGAGAACAACGACAAAAGGTGGTGCCGCCTGTCCACCTTGTTGCCCCACTGCAGCACGAAAATCTCTTGTTTGCTGGGCGTGACTTGCAGCCGATGCTGACGTGCTACAGGACATTCGAGCTGGCCATGTCGAGGTCAATCTCAAAAAGGAGTGTTGCAACTCCGAGATGGTGTGTGACAGCTGTCAGAACAAGCAGAAGAACAGAGCCTTCTGCTATTTCTGCAGTGCAGTGCAGCGCCTGCCTCAATGCGCTGAATGCGGACGCACCAAATGCATGATGGCTGATTGCACAGTCCCCCATGTAGGCAAAAGTGCCACAGGTACAGCTTGTGCACAGCAGCTGCACAGCTTTAAAACACAAAATGGATTTTTTTGTTGAACAAAGACTTTTCTGATGGAACGATCTGCTGATGCAGGTATGAGCTTGGTGGGAGCTGTTTGTGATTTCTGTGAGGCCTGGATATGCCACTCCAAGAAGTGTTTGCAAACGTGAGTGCACATGCCTCTGTTTGAACAGAGCCTTGGTGTATTGCAAGGACCAATTGCTTCTTACTGTGCCGCTCTCGCATCTGCCACTGTCAGATCAAAGCTGCTGCTTTGCACACCATGCTGCAACAGGCTGCACGTACCAGCCCTCTCATGTTGTGTATGACAGCCCTAGCACGTTGCCTAGAGCTTGCCAGAGCTGTCAGACATCATCAGTGCCTGCTAGTAGTGAATCATCTTTCATACAACACCAGAACATGGCCATGACAGAGTGTCTGCATCTATTTCGTGGCGGTGACTGGCACTCAAACTGCATTCAGCAACAGGAAGGGCTGCTGTGTTTGCAGCATGCTGTCCTTCCATCTGCTGATACCTGAGCCAGAGTTGCTGAAAGTCCCAAGGCATCAAGCTGCAACTGTGCTGCAGTCTTCCCTACACCATGCTCGCTCGTACCTTATAATGTTGACTGCAATTATGCTGCAGTCTTCCCTACACCATGCATGCACGTATCTTATACTGTAGGGCGGTGTGCAGGCACGCATGCCGATGTCCCATTGCAGATGCTATGTGTGTAGAATGTGAGCGCGGCGTCTGGCAGCATGGCGGTCGCATGTTCAAGGTATTTGTTTACTGTTTTATGTAATGTATGTTCAAGATATTTGTCTATTGTATGACCAAGGTATTTGTGTACTGTCTGATCCAAGAGCAGGTGTCTGTGTCTCTTAAGGTGTGTGTTGAGTTGCAAGCTGAGCTACATGCACAGCCTTCTACAGTCTATGTCCTGTGTGCTTCATATGCAGCAGCACGAGTCAGCAACACAGTCACCTTGCCTGCCTGTGTAAAGAGGGACTGCATTGCAGCAGCTGGCCATCTCTGCACTTGTGCACAGGCAGTAATGTACAGAAACATTGATCGGTGTTGGTGTTTTGTACAAGCTGTGTCATGCTTTTGGTGCAGTGTGCATCTTGTGACAACTGGATCTGTGAGGATGACCAGTTTGAGCACCAAGCTAGCTGTCAAGTGCTAGAGTCTGAGAGCAATCACTGCATCAGCTGGTATGCTGCTTGTCCTACACTCAGCGCTGACTGCTGTGTTCCTAAAGCCATTCTGTTTCTAATTACTGCTGAACAGCATGGATAATGGAAAATTTGACTAGACAAAGAGGAAGCTGACGGTGCAAGTTGTTCATGCAAGTTGGCTATGCATAGTTTGGGTCTTGCAAGCTGACTGCTGTCACCCTTGTACATCTGTTGAGCACAGCGCATGCTGACTGGTCAGAACCAACAAACTTGGTCCCCGCTGACTGGTCAGAACCAACAAACTTGGTCCCCAACTCTCTCTTGCACTGAAGCCACGTGGCAGACCATCTCAATGTGGCAATTTCATGCAGTAATCGTCTTGGAGTCTGGTCGTGTCTACGATGCAAGATAGCTTTCTGCGACACACATGTGAAGGGCAAGGTGAATCAGGTTCTGGCTAAAAACCAAGCCTACAAGTGCAAGGTATGCTTTGCCCCTATGTGGCTACAGTGCTCCGTCATGTGCATGCAAGAGTTTGCAGCATGTGGCCAATGTACTTGCAGCGCTGTACAAGCATCGATGCTCTCTTCCTCATGCATCCATACATGATTACACTCATGACAACGCACAAAGCCTTGTTTCTCCAGCATCCTTCACCAGTTGCCAGCACGACAAGGAAAGCTGTACCTGGACATAACAGCAGACTGGGCATCCGTATGTGCTGAGCCAATTCTGTCATGTATGCTTGCAGAAATGTGGATATGAGCTGCAAGAGTCCAAGATGCTGTCGCTGTCAACACGGCAGCATGACTATGGGCGTCAATCCCGAGATGATGCTCAGGGATACTATTCAGCCTTCAGGGGAGCAGGGCATGAGGGTGACACATCAGAGAGTGAAGCTGCTGGTTCTGCATATGGAGTGGGAGCGCAATCTGGTCTTGGCATGTTTGACAGAATGAACCTTGGTGATGACATCTCTGAAGGGGATGAACATGAAGAGGACTCGGAGGATGAGTCCAGCGATGATGAGTGAATAAATGAGCGCCTAATAAGATTCTCTTAACCATAATTTGTGAGTCTGTTTACTGACCACAGATTGCTCTTTGAACTATGACTCTGTGGATGTTGGCTAAAAGATACCGACTTGATTTACATTCTATGTTTGGTGCAAGCAAACCTGTCTTGCTTGGTTGTGTCTGTTCTGGCATTGTCTCTGTCACGCCAAGCAAAATCTGGATTGACTTGTTGGTTTCTTTCAGTCATGCTTATCTGATCAGCTACCTCAGTGATTCTGTGTGTACACTGTCCAGTTTATTCCAAAAGTTGTGATTGACCTGTCTTTGATCCGGTGTAACTAGGTGACCCCACCTATGATTGCATCCCCGTCCGCAAGGTCTGCACATTTCTGCCTGGTGGCCAGTCACAGGATGACCAAATTGTCAGCCAGCTCAATTCATTATGATCAACACAGGAGGGCTCTTGCACCAGTGAAGCCCAGCGGGCAGTTCTTGTATCATGTTCAACTATAATATTGAATTTGTCGTTAATTATATATACGGCACAAGAACGCAGTGTGTACATGTTTCTGGTGGCTTACCCTCGCTACCCTACAAATTCAAGAACAATGCTACAAAACGGAATCCCTGCTGAACTTTACTGAAACCTTGGCTGGAGCCGAAACTTCGGAATAAAAACACACAGACTGCTCTAAACGTCACAGAGTCGACCCCAATTACCGCTAGACCAGTACTGCTAGATCTGCAGCAAAAAGATTTTGATCCAAATCCTAAACAGCCAAAGAATATACACTATGGAATTTAAACACAATACGACACCATACTATACCACACTACACATGCTTCCATGTTGTGCCAATCTGCTGCCAGTTGAATGCAATTGGAGCTTGCAAAAGATGGTCTGGAACACCAAAGCCTTCACACATCAGAAGCGCAAGCTTGCCTGCATCTGCTGACAGCTGGCTGCAGCAGCGTGACCACCTGCATCACAATAGGATAACCAATTTCAGCATCATTGCTGGCCAACTTCCCACAATTGCCAGCCAATATCCGATAGTCTGTGCAAACCATGTCAAACTCTGCTGCCAAGGTTGGACAACACATGCAGCGCAAACCAACAACCACATGGGAGGGGCTATCTGCACAAGCGAAATGCTGATAAGCCATGCACTAACTTTGAAGAAACAACAATGGCAGTCATCAACCAGACTCTAGGCCTATTGTGAGTACTCAGTGGGTTGGCTTAATGCAGATTGTGAACAAGCATTCTGACCCCCCTTTACGCATGCATTTTACATAGCATAGCAGGAACAGCTGGCACATAGCATCAAGCTCAAGATGCACATTGACAGCCATCTCAGGCTCCCAACAGAAGGCATGAATGTACAAGTCATTGACGATGATAGGATGAGTGATCAGCCACCTTGCAGTACTCCAGCAGCCAAGTAGTGCGCTATGCTCCTCTCCAGTCTGGTGAGGCCATACAAGCTGGCCAGCAGGTGCAGCGCGGGCTTCAAGCTGGGGGTTGCTGCCTGTGCCTCTGCCAAGAGTGTCTTGTAGGCATGGCTCTCTATGTGGGCCCAGCCAAGGGCTACCACCAGGTCCAGGTCTGCCTCAAACGCCTCATTTGCTGCTGTCATCGCTCTGCCTGCAAACCATCAAGCACTGCTTAATTTGATGGGAACACATCAAACGCCTCATTTGCTGCTGTCATTGCTCTGCCTGTGAACCATCAGGCACTGCTTGATTTCATGGAAAGAGAAGAGAAAATACGAGGCTGTTATGCGTTCAGCATAGAGAAGCTTGAGATGATACCAAGTTGGACCCAAGCTTCCCTTGGCCTTTCAGCCATCTAAGGGACTTGATTTCATGATGAGGAAGTGGTTATCTTTGGCTCAATGATCTCTGGCTCTATGACAGAAACGCTTTCTGCCTCTGGCCTGGTGATCTTTCATTGACAAAGATACTGAATTGGCTAAATGACCTCTAATTGAATGATCTTTGGCTCAACTACGGACCCTGGCTCTGAACTCCATTTTTGCCAGCAGTGCCACATGAATGTGCGCATGTCTTTGTGTGGCAGAAAATTACCCAAGGCGATCTGCTTCAAAGGTCTGCATTGCTGCTATGATCACATTCCTCACATCTGCTGACGACTGAGATGGGCATGAATGTGCACCTCAACCTACTGCTACATGCCAGCTGTCACTGCTATGCCATGTATCATGCATGCATCAGTCTGTCAGAAGCAACAGACACAGGGTTGATGTAGCTGTGCATGTGTCTGGCTTGCTTGCCCTGAGGCTGCTGCGGCGAGCCTTGTCAAATGCAGTCTTTGAAACAGCTATAGCAGACTAACCTCCTTCAGCGAGATCTGCCCCAATGCCTTGTCTGCTTACATCCAGACACCAGCTCAGCAACAGCGTGACGACTCAACTTTGCCTTTGACTCAGATCCTCATTGCCTGGTGCAATGGCAGATCATGAAAAAACAAAACATGAATTGATTGGATGCATCAAAACATGAGCTGATTGATTGCATCAAAACATGAGTTGGTTTGATTGCATAAAAACATGAATTGATTAAATGCATCAAACCATGACTTGATTGATTGCATCAAAACATGCATTGATTGAATGCAATTGAATGCATCAACATGCCCAATATGAAGAAATACCTGAGGGCCCAGCACCCTTCATGGCCCGGGCCATGGCCCCCCCCAGCTGGGCAGTCAGGCTGTCCTCCCTGTACTGCAGCATCTCAGTGATGGCCCCTGGTGCTGCAACCTGCCCTGGGGCTATGCTGACAGCCTGGGGCGTCTTGGGGCGCTTCATGGCTGTGTCCAAGAGAGACTTACTGACCTGTAAGCACAGAGATAGCGCAATTGTGCATGGGATTGTGGGGTCTGGAACGGTCAGAACTTCTCAGATCCTACGTCCATCAGTGTCAAAATTGCTGCTGACTCAGAAGCAACTTTGATGCTGATGAACATAGGATCTGACACTTCTAGATTCCAGCTTGATGCAAACACACACACACACACACACACACACACACACACACGCACGCACGCACGCACACCTACACATCCCAGTACTTGTGCGTTGTCAACACTTCCTGCCACAGCTGGCGTTTGACTGTGCAAGCCTCAGGCAGAATGTCTACGTTTTGACGATGCCTATGGTCATAGCAAAGGAGAAAATCATCTTTGATGTCCGCATTCAACCTGTGAGTCAATGCAGGGAATGTGAGGGTGACAGACTGTATCACTGCAACCCCCTCTCCTACAAGTTTCAGGTGTCTGCACTGTATGCAAATGTCTGTCAGCATTTGATGATCATACTAAGCTCGTGTACACTCCCTTGAGGCAAAACGAGCTCAACTGAGCTGCTGCATCACGACAATGTTGCTTCCCCACAAGGTGACATCTGCATCTGCTAGCCTTTCTATGCTGAACTTAGGTGTCCGCTCCAGTGACTACCAAGCTGAGGCTTCTCAGTGCAGACATACTTAGAGGCTGAACTGCAGCAGCGGAAAGAAAAGAAAAGACTACACTTTTCGGCATCAATTTGATGAGAAGCCAAGTAGTACACCGGGCTGCCCAGGGAACTGCTGCAGTGCACGCACAGCATGAGACAAACCTGCTGCATCATGACAGTGTTGTCACTCTCAAAGGTGACATCGACATCCATATCTGTCTTCATGCGGCCAATCTTGTTGGCACTGCTGCAGTGCACGTACAGCATGAGACAAACCTGCTGCATCATGACAGTGTTGTCACCCTCAAAGGTGACATCAACATCCATGTCGGTCTTCATAGGGCCGATCTTGTTGGCAGCCAGGAAACCTTGCCCTCCACAGCACTCCCGGCACTGCTGCAGGATGTCCACCCTGCTCCAGGTGGCGGCTGCCTTCAGCCCACTGGACAGCACATGGATGGCCTTCCCATCCTGGGGATCCCCCTTTGCTGCTAGCTCCTACAAAGGGAGAAAAAGCCCTTGTTCAGTGGGAAAATAATGGAAATGCAGCATGTCGACTCTGCTCCAGGTGGCAGCTGCCTTCAGCCCACTGGACAGCACATGGATGGCCTTCCCATCCTGGGGATCCCCCTTTGCTGCTAGCTCCTACAAAGAGGAAGAAACCTGTTCAGTGGGAAAGTACGTGCAATGCAACAGCAATCCTCTTTGCTGCTAGCTCCTACAAGGCAGAATTAACCTTTTGACTGAGATAAGGTTGAGATGCTTGAAGCGCAACAGCAATGCCCTTTGCTGCCAGCTCCTACAAAGGGGGAAAACCTGTTCAGGGGGAAAATATGTGAAAGGCAACAACTATTCCCGTTGCTGCTAGTTTCTACACACAAAGAATTGCTTTACCACTGGGCATACATGGAATGCAAAAGCAATGCCCTTTGCTGCTAGGTTTGACCAGGGAACAAAACAGCTGTTTCACTGAATGTGACATGCAATACAACAGCACCATCATTGTGAGGGATGTCCTTTAGATGTGACTGTCTTACATATTCTCACATGATGATGTGACACCAATTCTAATGCAAAGAGGAGGGAATTGTTGTTTTGACTGCGTGCTACTTGGGGTTCATTCATTGCAGCTGGTGTGTGTACAGGCATGCACCTGAAAATGAGCCACCAGATGCACAGATGCAAAAGCAGACACATGTGAGATGTCCATCTAGTAGTACTGTAGCATCTGGTGGTAGCATCTGAGTGGCATTGTTATACATCTGTCACCCTGAAGCCCAGGACAGAGACATGCATGAACGTTTGTTTAACACATCATCTGTGTCTAGTTTTGCATTTGGTGGCTCATTCTCGTGCAGTTGACTGTAGTGGTGGTGGCGTCTGATTAGCAAGGTGACATGAATCTCACTGACTTGCCCTGCACGTACGTAGCTCATCATGGGCTGGAGAGCGTTGTTATCATTATTATTACTGTTATTACTATCACTGCCATTATTAGTATTGGTATTATCATCAGCATTATTATTACTACTATTGTTACCATTATTCTTGTTGTGATTATGATTGTGATGGTATTGTTGTTACTCTTATTCTTGATATCATTTATTGTTATTATGATTATGGTATGATTATGATTATGATTATGATCATGATGATGATGATGATGATGATGGTGATGATGATTGGAAGGATCTTTATAATGACAATGATCTTTATAATGACAATAATCATCGTTGAGAATCTCACCCTGAGGCGCATCATGGAGACCTGCATGGCATAGGTGGTGGCCAGGCCAGGCAGCAGGCGGCGCTGCTGGGTGATGTACTCCATTATCATTTTCTCCCCAAACTGTGGCCTCTTGCAGCTGTATCTGATGGCTATGGCGGTGCCCACCTTACACGCATCAACAGCACCCTGAGCGATCAGCAGCCGTCCTGCGACAAACCAGCCTTTTGAGGAGGTGACATCTGGTGTGCGTGAGGACATGAGTGAGGCAATCTTTGCTGCTGTGAAAGACTGGACTGCTTGGCTGGGACTGCTTGGCTGAAGTGTGATGTGTGATGCATGGCTGTGCATGATGGCTGTGGCTGTGCATAACATTATGTGAGCATCCAGCAGCTGTCCTGTGTCCAGATGGATAGAACATGCATCAGGACAAGGAGGATTGCAAGTTTTGGCATAGTCCGTTGAGTGCATGCACATACAGATGAGTGAGTGAGTGAGTGAGTGAGTGAGTGAGTGAGTGAGTGGGTGGATGGGTGGGTGGGTGAGTGTGTGAGGAAGTGAGTGAGTGAGT
>JAABUK010001211.1_pt1 | contig 50027 bp, 65 predicted proteins | sample 5559141 | NCBI WGS metagenome assembly JAABUK01 (sample SAMN10711869, study PRJNA513367) | rock metagenome | isolation source: Antarctica rocks | place: Antarctica: Victoria Land, Pudding Butte nord | collected 2016-01-03 | reverse complement strand
CTCACACTCACACTCACACTCACACTCACACTCACACTCACACTCACACTCACACTCACACTCACACTCACACTCACACTCACACTCACACTCACACTCACACTCTCATGTCTCATCTCTACCTCAGCTGAACTTGTGCAGGTACGTACATGTAAAGCGTACTCTCATATCTGACATGCATATATGCAGTCTTGAGGTTGCATTGCATGCATGTCAGTTAACCATGGAATCAGTCAACCATGAAGCACATACACCAGGACATAATCAAGCAGATAGAACATGAGAGTCAACAGCATACATCAAAGGAGAGTGTGAGAAAACTGACAGCGTTGAGAGTCTTTGACATTGCAGTCACCTTGCAGAAACCAAGGGTGCTGTTTGATGTCTGTCATGCTCATTCTGGCCTTAGGGTCCGGTACCAGAATCCCCTTCAGCAACCCTAGACAGTTTGGGGACACTGGAATATCTGCTGAGACTGGATAGTCCCCTTTGACCACCTTTTGAGCAAAGCTGGGATCCCTGGCTTGAAAGGGATGCTGTCCATACAGCATGGCATACAGTATGATTCCACATGACCAGATGTCAGCTTTCTGCATTACATACACAGCATTGCCATTGCTCAACTTTCACTCCTATAGCATGCAACAAAAAGATGAGCCTGAACTGTTCACAAGAGTATACTTATAATCATCAGACTACTGTATGGTACAATAGCAGTAATGTTTGAGCCGAATGACTGTGGAAGCAAGATTGTGTTCCATGTAAGATCAGGTCAGCTTCTGGGGGCTGGGGAAGCTATTAGTCAAATAGACCCAATGTAATGACTCGCTGGAGTGACCAAGAAAGCTGCAGCTGACCATCTCACAGCAAGTTGCTCAGGTCAGCAGCTCTGGCCCAGAAACTTGCAGCAAAGTGCTGACATGTCTCACAGTTCATGCAGCAGACAGTAGACACAGCATCTACTCTCGATTTTATCGGGCAGGGCAGGGCAGGGCAGGGCAGGGCAGTCCAAACAACAAGCAACAGGTACCTTGGCATCGTACTTGTTGTCTCCCAGGATGACTTCAGGGGCCATATAAACTGGAGTCCCCACCCCAGTCTTTGCACTGGAGTTCATTTCATGCTTGGAATAGCCAAAGTCAGCAATCTTCAGCAGTGGGCGCTTGCCACCGTGCCTATCCAGCAACAGATTTTCCAGCTTGAGATCTCTGTTGGCTACGCCCTGCATGCCATGAGTATAAGTAGGCATGCACCAGGCTCCAGGCTGCCACCTTAGGAGGCTCCTGTTATGGTCGCTGAAAAGAGTAAACTGCTCTTTTCTTTCTGCGCCCCTTGACTCCTAGTGCTGTATGACCATCCATTCAGCAAGGTTGCACTTCTTCTTGCCATCTCAGGATCTGAGGCGTGCAAGAGAATGACCACATGCTGGGCATGTGACAGCAATCAGAGCAATCAGAGACCAGTCATTGACATGTCAAAAGCAAGCCTGCAATTTAACACTATCTGCCAGGTATGCAGCAGTCTAGGCGGTGTTGAAGACCTTGCACCTGCCTCGCCTATGCTGACGCATGTTCCAGTCAATGAAAATACTATTCACTTCTGTTACTGGACCTCAGTTATTGGAAACCATCTTACGCTCACTGTCAGGGTATTGACATTCACAGTGTTAACATGAACATGAAGTGTTTGACATGACTCTTGCAAGTGTTACTCTTAGTTTCGCTGTCAAGTTTGCTGCGATAGTTGTTACTACCACTAGTGAATTATTGATGTTGAGGATATAGCAGTTCAAGGTTGACTGGGCACCTTTCTGTGGCAGTAGTCCAAGCCTAGGATGAGCTGCTGGAAAATCCACCGAGCTTGCACTTCTGCCAATTTGCCAAAGGAGTTGGGTCCCAGGGTGTATGCAAACAGGTCCCCCCCTTGCGCAAACTCCATGCTGATCGCAAGATACTCCCTTGTCAGAAATACCTGCATACATAGTAATAATGATTATAACAACAACAATAAAAATAATAAAGACAACAACATTAATAAAGAAAATAGTGTTTAATAACGATTAAAAGGTTTTCCAGCTTATGATATATGGCAGAGCTGTATGCCAACATGATGGTCATTTCAAGGCTGCTTTGGTCACTTTGACTGTGTGCGCATACGCCTGTTTCTTGTGCAGGTTCCAGGCCCAACTTGAGTTTTGGACAAACCGGAAATCCACTGGAAATTGCGTATGCCAAAGCAGTACTGAGTACAGCGTCTGGGATAACACTGAAATGCAAAGGTAACAAACAACTACAGCATTGACAGAGATTGTGAGTCCAATTGTGCAGCAAGGCATCTGTCTTATGGTTGATCCATAAATAATACACTTTCCTCCTTGTGCAACCTATATGCTGAATGTGAGACACTCTCTTGCCAGAGTAATCTGTCGTCTCAGCACTGACAGGATTCTGTGTGTGCGTGAGTCGGCACATGGCTTTATCAGTGTGTTCGTCTGTATGCCAAGAGGTTCCCACAAGGGAATGTCTGAGTGCACAGGCACATATTCTTTCGTCAGAAACAGCTGCAGCAATGATGGAGCCTCCAGACAAACGTTTAATACAATGTACATGGAGATGTCAAAGGTGTGGTGTTCATGCAAAATGTACAATGATGTCTGAGGACAGCTTGTCAGAATCACCTGCACCAACACATTGAGTGAGACTGTCTGCATGTCTGTCTGTATGGCTGTGTCTTTCCAGTGCTGTTGTCTGTCACTTGATCAGATATCGAGACCTGTCTGAGATTTGTGAAAATTTAGGGTACTGCCTGTCAGTAAAACATGAGGGCAATTCAGCGCTCTGAGGGACATGGGAGGGATTGATTGCATGTGTTGAGTAACAAGTGCCAACAATGTGATGAGAGTCTGGAAGGCTGGGCAAAGCATGGTGAGTGTGTGAGATGTGACAGTGACTCTTTGCATCTCCCAAAGTCAATGTCACAACCCACACACTCACCATGCTTTGCCCAACCTCCCAGGCTGTCATTGCATTGTTGAGAGAGGGGAGCTAGGCTCACACAGAAGACAAGAAGTACAAGGCAGTGTCTGCGTGTGGAGTAAGGAATGGTACGTCATTCATATGCAATGCTTGATGGCTGCTGAGCACAATGAGATGCAAGCACAAACAACATTCTTGTCAACACTGCCTTGCTTTGAAATTTAACGCAGAGTTCAATTTATCAATCATCATGTCATTGTATTTTATTACTGTACATGATTATACGTGGTTACCAGTGCAAGATATAGAATTGTGACATACCTCCCTGATGGAAACTATCAAAGGATGCCGCAAGAGGCTCTGATTCTGGATCTCCCTCTTCACGTAGGTCTTGTAGTTCTTGATCTGGAGAGCAACATGACCATGGCTTGGCACCAACATGATTGTGTTGCGGATCACAAGATGACACACATGTGTACCTCCTTGACGATTACTTGCAACCTTGAAGCGTTTACTACAGGGTAAGCTGTGCTCTGCTTGCTATCATAAAGATGCAGGTGCAGCAGATGGCAGATGATGCGTTTTGGGTCGGTGATGCATGAGAAGCCATGACATGTGTGCGTCAACACCTGATGTGCACAGGAATGACACACACAGCTGGACGAGCAGTGACTGCTTACAAAGTCCCCTCTGGGTAGCATTTTGATCGCAACTTCGCTGGGTGGCACCGTCCTGATGTCCAGCGCCTTGACAACCATACCAAAGGTGCCATGGCCAAGCTCAGCAAGCTGCATTGAGCAAGATCGTGTGATGTGCTGTAGCAGCTTTACAGTTTGCTGCTGGGGTGCAGCAGGCAGCAACCACACTGGCACCTGTACGTAGTGCTTTGGCCCGTTAAGCAGAGGCCTTGATGCTTGCCCTTTCTGCATTCGCAGAGCAGAAAGCTATGCTACCTCCAGCTGCGCGGCAGGTCAGACCTCTAACACTCAGCCTTGCTACAGCTCGACTCACGCATCCAACATACGTTCGTCAAAACAATACCGAGTGTTAGTATGGCGAGGCAACGCCATGCTTTCCCAGCAGTATCAGTTTTCTGACCGGAGCATGTAGTTGTCATCCGCAGTTCCGTCCATGGCGACTTCTGCAGCAATCCGTCTGTGCGCACAAATGACTAAAGCTATATGGATTGCGATGACTCAGGCTTGCCTTTAGATTACACATGGTGTTGGCTTGGTCAACTCTGACCCACTCCTGATACCGATCACATTAACTTCTAGTGTTTTCTTGAGAAAGTTTATCTGAGATCCAATCTGTCAAGGCAACAGTAAGTTCTACTGGTTTCTTGACGACTCACTAGCTGATAACAAAACACAAACATACCGGCGCACTTGGCCTACTGTAGCAATGTCAAGGAAATGGCAGGTATCAGGGTTTAGCATACACTGCCACCAAAGTAAACATAAGACAAGTTAGTCCTCCACTACAGTGTTTTTGGTGGAAAGTACTGATATCTCCAGAACATCTACTGCACAAGCGCGACTATATACTGTACAAGCTTGCAAATTTTATCTGCCTACACCGGACACAAATGTTGCAGTACAGAAATGTGACTGCCTTGGCAATGCACTACGTTGTCTCACTCGGGATAACTCCATTCCTTGGGACCTGTTTTCTTGGAAATTGCTGTGAGCTGAACAAGGCTGCAAACCAATTGGGCACCTTCAAGGCACAAGTCGTGCCCCACACGCTTCTTGTAGCAGCAGGTGACTTGTCTTTCATGTCTCAGCACCCATCAGTCATCAGGTATGCATCATAGCATTCATAGCCCATAATTCACTTGTGAGATCATACTTCGCTTGTTGACTCATGCTGCCCTTCAGCCTGCTTGACTACAGTCTTCCCTTTAGCGCCATAAAGCTGCAAGGGTGAGTCAGCATCTTGCTGTCTGCTCAGCCCAGTCACTGATGGCGCTTCAGATTCCAGATCTGCTGTGAACTGCTGCTCTTCTTCATTAGTCAGCCAGGGAAGCAGGCTGACTAACCAGGGGGCATGGGCGCCGTACAGGGGGCCAGCCATGAGCCCAGCAGCAAGGCCTCCAACACATTCTGCGTCACAATGTAAGAAGTTACGTACGCAATCCATACTTATCACCACAGTGGCGTTGGAAAATAGAGAGCTTGTAGGCAATACATTTCTAACAGTAGCATTGTGAAATAGAGACATCATATCGGGACTGGTGCAGACTCTTGATGGATCTGTCTGTAGTGCTGTGTCATGAATCGCTGATATGTGTTTAAATGCTAAAAGGGATCAGGCACGCAGCCTCAATAACTTACATTCTAACACCTTCTGAAGCCTGGTTGGCCAACTTAGTCCTGACACAAGCAGTACCACAGTATGAAACAATGAAACAGGTATTTGATCAGACTTGGTGCATGCCTGATCTGCTGAATGTTGACTGGTGCCTTACATGCATGCTGCAATACATGCTACGGTGGAAAGCTAGAACACACACATTCCCAGCCATGCTGTTATCAAATACAAATATAAAGCAAGAGATGCATGTGCATACCTGTGATGACATACAGCCAGACCTTGTCCCAGCGGCAGTGAAAGACAATGGCAGGCCCCAGAGCACGAGCTGGGTTGATTGCTGTGCCAGTATAGTTCAGACCTGCAAAATAGGCACATCATGTGCTGACGACACCTGCTTCTGATTACAGATGTGCGCATCACAAATTGGTCAGCCAGCATTGCTTGCACTGTGAATGCATTTACGCTTTGTGACCATCGAAGCTGCAAGGTGGGTTGTCCGCAATCAAAAGTACAAGGGCAGGGCAGGGCAGGGCAGGGCAGGGCAGGGCAGGGCAGGGCCAAGGCAACATGCAATGGGCTGACCAGCGAAGACCATAGTCAGGAGGGACAGCCCGATAGCAAGGGGACCCATAGCGCCAAAGGAGGGGTCCCCAATGGCCACTGCATACACGACTGACACCAGCACAAAAGTCATGACGGCCTCCCAGCCAAACAGCATGCCTGCATGTCATTTGCAAAATTCTAGTATGTATCGGTAGAAAAATGTTTTGTAATTGGTAGAAAGCATCCGCAGGGGGGAAAACAATAGTGTCAGACTTGCACACAAGCAAGCTGGATGCTGAGCACACCCTTGAAAGCCTAGCAGCAAGACAGTAACACAAGGGTTGCAGCTTTCAAGAAATCATGATGTTGTTGCTGATTGCTCAGCCATGGGGCACTAACCAGCCATGATGATTCATCTTATGAATCATCAAAACATGCACGTGCGCTATGGCTTGCTGTTCACTTCTATTGAAACAGCAAAAGCACCATACATTTGTAGTCCATTGGCAGCGCATCAACACCCATAAAGCAAGACCTGGAAGACCTGCACTTTAGTGCATTGGCAGCTGCAACAAGGAATGCTTACCTAGAGAAACGCCAGGAGCAGTAGTGAAACAGCCAGTGCTGTGGTTACCCATGCCCACATAAAACCCAGGCACAAGCCCAGCCTGCAGTATCTATATATCCTTATCTTTGAAGGCGTTGATACATGCAGTATGGGTCTAGAAGATCTTAGGTTCGGATATGGAGCACAGCCAAAGCATTGTAGTGTCTCTCTCTGGGTCTCTGCAGTGTGTCGTGAACTGATGGCTCAAACTGATAGCTGATTTAACATGTGGGTGCATGGTCTGCAAATGGGACTGTTATGGTTAGGTTGCAGGTGTTTTCTGGGGCAAACTTACAATCATCAAAATGCCTAAGCAGGCGCCAGAAATCTGGAAGATGATGAATGCCAAACCTTTGACGATAGAGATATGTCCAGTCAGCATTGCTGCCAAGATTCACTTTAGCCAAGGTGACAGCAGGGTTAACATGGCCTCCAGAGATGTTAGCTGTGATGTACACTGCAAGCACAACGCTGTCAGTGGAGGTTGGGCATCAGTCATGTATGGTTTTTGAGGGCAAGTTTGCTCTGCTTCATCAGGCACGTAAGGCACATCTGATAAAACTGTAGTCGAGGAACGTCAAATAAGTACCTGAGAGGGCCAGAGCTATCCCGTTTCCCCTGCAGGCATGCATATGTGCATCACAACGGCCGATCTGGAACTGAAAACAAAGATGGGTGAAGTCACCAACATATGACTCACCACGGGGCCCATGGAGCCGTTTGCTGTGGGCTGACGCTGGCTGTGGCTGCAAACGTGAACAGCAGGACTCCAACTGCCTCGGCCAGCAGTGCATAAACGAACTTAGCGCTCCGAAAGCGGCCCTCGGGTGTTTGCAGCAGTCCCGGCATCGCAATCTTACAGTCAAATCACCATTAGCAGCCGCAAGTGCAGCAACTGTCGGGCTCAGCCGTTTCGACAAGGTCGCGTCACCCGTCGTTGCGTTACGATGTCTTGCAAAATCAGGTACGTCTAAGGCGGTCCCAACGGGTTGGCTCCAAATACAAGTTGTCACGATTCTGGTCATGGTGAGCACGAATACCTGGTAGCGCCACAATGTGACACCGCTGTCCTAAAAGCGCGCGTTGAAACTATTCCATTGAGCAGTTGTTCGAGAAGTTGACGTTGACTTCCCCCATCCCCTCCTCGTTAATTGAACAGCTACCACCAGCTCCCTTACGACACCAGATCTGGAATCTAAACAAACGTAATACAACGTAAAGCTCCGGTCACAGTCTTAGCATATCATAGAGCATTCTCAACGCCGTTCGCACCTCCCTCTATTGTGCACATTTGCATAGCCGTCAAGGTTACGAGTCTGTCTCCGTTGTATTTGCTGGCTTTTTTGGCTTCCTGTTTGCTCCGCCAAGTTCTGTATTGCTCGCTGTCTCGCATACCGCGGTTCGTCTCGCCTTTATCAGGTCCGCACTGGCGATTGCACAAGCACTCCACAGGACATTCGCACACAATAGAAGAGTTCCAGCACACCGACTCATAGTTGCTTCATACATGGCAGTTGGGACCAGCACTGATCTCAGGCCTGTTCAGCGGGTAACGACTTTTATACCAATTCCAGTTGTTGCAGCGCAGCTCTCCATCATGCGTCGAAATGCAGCTCGTATGCACCTTGCATGAGAGGGGTGCCTCAAAATGCATATATCCTCAGAACAACAGAAGGCTAAGACATGCCACAACTGTGGGTGATGCAGGTCGTTCGTGGCACACACGTATCAGATGGCGCTGGTGTGCCCATCTGTCGCTCAGTGGGCACCCCTGCCTTGCGCAACCTGGACCCCTACCTGATGCTCGATGAGCTGAAAGCTCCAGCGCACATGGTCACAGCAGGATTTCCGGATCATCCACACAGAGGGTTTGAGACTTGCAGCATTATGCTGGAGGGCAAAATGGAGCACGAAGATTCTGTTGGCAACAAGGTAGCAATCACCCACCAACTTTGCATTACAAACAGACTGTATCCAACAAATACATGGTACAGGTATTACAGAAACTGCTTGTGGTGCATGCACCACAAATTTAAAGCAAGTACCATATCCGCATGGAACTTGAAAATCGACAACCGCATTTCAAAAGTTTCAAGACCAACAAACTCCTGTGTCTGCCTGCATGTGTTGTTGTCATGTTGCTTGCCAGGGTCATGAGGCTTGTTCTGGGGTTGCGTCGGATGACAACATTTGCAAAATGAAAAGCCCATGTTGTGACATCCATCTTCGGCATGCATGCTCACGTCCTTGTCATGATGCTCCCCAGGGGGTGATTGGGCCCGGGGGGGTGCAGTGGATGACTGCAGGCAGGGGCATTGTGCACAGTGAGATGCCCAAGGTGACAGAGGGCAACCTGTGGGGCTTCCAGCTCTGGATCAACCTCCCCAAGAAAGACAAAATGGTCAAGCCCAGGTACGAATTCAACACAAAAAAGGCAAAATGGTCAAGCCCAGGTACAAATTCAACAGAAATCCCTGCAGTTATACAGCTGCATGCATCACTGCCTCAGTATTGTGAGTAGCAGTGGTCAAAGCCTAGGTATGAATTCAACAGAAACCCATGCAGTTATACAGCTGCATGCATCACTACCTCAGTATTGTGAGTAGCAGTGGTCAAGCCTAGATAGGGCAAGTCAGTGCAGCACCATTTCTACTGACACCACTGACTTGAACTTGAAAACATGAACAGCTACATGCATCACTGCCTCAGTGTTGCAAGTGGCCTTGGGGCAGCCCGGTCTACTACTTGGCTTATTGTTGCCTTTTGGCGTCGTCTTTTCTCTTCTTCGTTTTTGTGTTGTGAGTGGCAACGATCAAGCCAAGGTAACATTGATAAACAGTAGCCTTGCAGCTGCACAACTGCATGCATCTTTGCTGCAGTATTGTGAGCTGCAGTGCATTTCAAAATGCTTCAGCAGTTTGGGAGGTGCCTTCCCACAAAGAACCAGACGTTGTGAAGCCTGGGTCCATGGTTTTAGTTGGTTGCAAGACTACGTTGCTGGCATTGATAAAAGAAAAGCCCCAGGCTGCCTGCTGCCTGCATATGCTTATGCTATAATGTTCAAACAGATCACAGCGCATTGTTGTCTTGGATCTTTCCGTGCTTTGCTTCTCAATGCATGCCTGTGATATGCAGATACCAGGATTACCAGGCGGCCGATATCCCCTCAGTCACCCAGGATGGGGTCACAGTCCGTGTGATGGCAGGAAGCCATAAGGGCACGACAGGGCCCATTGTGATGCGCAACCCTGGCCTATTGATGGATGTAATGCTCTCCAAGGGCGCATCCTTTTCACAAGATGTGAGTCACAAATGCAATTCTGCTTTCATACTGCAGCTTTTGACCTGAAATGAGGCACCTGTTACTTTGTCATGGCGATCAGGAATGTAGCATTTTTACAGGAAGCGAGCCACTCCGATTTGTGAAAGCTGTTGCAATATGCAATATAGGTTTTGCTATTGGTCCATTTTAGCGCTGAAGCTTTTCAGGAGGGGGCTGAGTTGCCTTTGACCAAATGTATGTGTCATGCAAATGCATTGCCAATAGAACTATGCAGCAGTGTCTGATTTAGTAAAGTGCGTGATGGGTTCCAGCATTTTGAGTCCCTCTATTCAGTGTTGTAGATCAATGTAAAAGTTGCTTTGAGATGCATAGCACCTGGGTTTCGCATCAATGCTCCACCACCCTTGGGTCTTTCTGCAGATGGTGTGCAGGTTGTATTTCAATCATGACACAAGTAAGGACGTGTCATACACAATGATATGTTTATGCCCAGTAGATTACCGTACAACAGTATGTGTACAGTCTATAGACAGCTGTGTTATCCAAACATTCATACATGTATGCACAGGTTCCAAGAGGATGGAATGGGTTTGCATATGTCTGTGCCGGTAGTGGCAGAATATGTGGCACTCAGGGCAGTTGTGAGCATGCCCTAGTGTTTGGCCCTGGAGACCATGTGACTGCCACCACCAGCGATGAGGAGGGATTGAGATTCCTGTTGATTGCTGGTCAGCCTATAGGGGAACCTGTGGTACAATATGGACCATTTGTCATGAACACACAGGTAGGCACTTGCTAAAGGTGGCCTGAGATGTAAGTTTCATGATCAAAGGTGTTTCTTTCAATCTACAATCTACTTAAGGTTTGAACTGTAAGTGTGAGGGGTTGTGCACAAGCATTAGGATGAAGCCTGCATGCGTACTGGATTGTCTATGGTGCAGCAGCCATGACACATCTGGCTGGAGCTGCTGAATGTGTTTTTTTGTGGAGCATCTCAGCCTACACAAATGTGCTTGTACAGTCTGTACTGGTCTAGACTTGTATGCAATGAGGCTTCTGCTGTTTGGCAGGGTCTGTCTCAGGCACTCATGTATTCCAGCTGTTGTTTTGGTTTTGATTGCATCACGTCTGTCTAATGCCTTTGGCAGTTCATAAGGTAATAGGATGTATGTTGACTACTTGTATTTGACTGCTTCTTGCTGTTGCAGAGTGAGATTCAGAAAGCCTTCGTGGACTTCCAGACAGGCAGGCTGCAGAATCCGGAAGATGATGTATGGATGTAGTGGTCGTGACCATTGCCTGAGACAACTCTTAGTGTATGCACTAGATGTCTCGAACATGTTGTACAACATACCAACACCCTAGATGGCTGCAACATCTTGTATGACATACCCATTGATGCTGGGGCCGACCCTGCTGTCTGTTCACCTTCATGTTTTGCAAGGATCCTGCTTGCATGTACTAAATGTTGTAACAGTAAAACAATTTTGAGCCATGCCCGAACTTATGACTCACCAAATGACTCACGCTGTATGCCTCATACTTTGTCGAAAAAGAGTCTCCTCAAGCAACAATTTTGACCTGCACTGCAAGTGACAGCACTGTCATGAGCTGTGTCTCGGAGCAAAACTGCGTGTGAGTGTTTAAGCAAGTCCTGTGTCGAGCTATCGTCACGCGGCTTGCAAACTTTACGACTGTTGCAAAGTTTCACACCAGGACATCACCTGACAACGTTCAGGTTGAATGCTTCGGACCTGAGCGTCACAAATGGCAGCAACGCTTTCAAAGCCGTCGATCTTACAATCGACCGTCTTGTGGTGCAGATCGTCGCGAGTTCTGGCTAGTTTGATCTGAGTGCTCAGTACCAGATGTCGCCCAACGAAAGCGACTCCACTGCTGTAGCCCAGCCTCTGCTTGCAGACGAAGAAACAGGTTGGTGATCTGCGAATTCAGAGGCTCTTTGCGCTTGTGAACGCAATTGTGTGGCCGTGAGTGCCGCTCAGCATGTTGCTGGTTGTGCAGTTGATCAAGAGCAGGCACTCAACAAAACAACAGAACACCAGCGCGCCAAATCTGGTAAACAGCAGTTGAATAATGTTACACAACAAGTTTTGGTCCCACTCAGCTCCGCAGACCTTCCAAATGCTTCTCAGCTTGACCTATCCCAGCTTATTCAAGCTCGAGCAGTATGGCATCAGCACCGCTGTACACACTGGCTGTGGGTGATTGCTAGCACTGCAGCTGTGTACGTCTCTTTCTTTACTGTGTATCACATTGGCCTGGGAATCTTCCCTGGAATATTAGGGATGGTCACTGCTATTTGGGGACTGTGGTGGCTATGCCTGCAGCCAGAACAACAGGCCAGCAACATGCAATATTTCTTCAAGGTGCATCTTGCCAGGCTTGACAACAGAGTCTTTTGCTATTTACATGTCAACATGTTTGGCAGGAATGAAGCGGTGCATGTGACTCTGACAATGTTGTTGTTGTTTGCAGATGCAGCGTGGAATGGCATATATCACAGCTGCCTACTCTGTCATGCTGGGACTGACAATTATTATCTTCGAGCTTGTCTGCTTCAAAGGGGACATCAGATGTGAGCTTCTGGACATGAGCAGGACAGGGCGCAGCATGTAAGCACAATATATCCTGTGAAGGTTTTGCTAGTGATTTTTGTGTCATGTGAGCACATCAATCATGAAGGCAGGTTTGTAGAACTGGGAACATTGTGAATGGCACTTTTACCTCATATGCTTGACTTGCTCTCACCACTATGATCATACGGTAGTGTCAACATGCACTTGCTTGAGGACTATTTTAGGTATAATGCAACAGGCATTAGCAACTGCCATGCGCGTGGGACTGCTCTGCTTATTGAAGAAGTGTTCCTTGTGCTTTCAGGCAAATTGGCATTGGGGTGGGTTTCATTACTCATGCAGCTATAAGCTTTGCAGCTGCACGAAATGCAAATGATGTGGAAGTGGCTTTCAACAAGTCCACCCTTGCGGTCAACACCTGACATGTCAAATGTTGCAAGTTGTTTGCCTGCAATCACAGGTGTCTTAGACATCCAGTGTCTTACACAAAACGATTGCCAACTCCAAAGCCATCATGCATCCTGGCTGTGAAAGAGCCTATTAACTTGAACATTGAACAACTGCATCTTCATCAGCTTGTACATTGAAGGCTTTTAGTGCTGGTTCAAGAAGATGACAAGTTCAGTAGGTCTGGACTGAATTCTGTAGTGTGGTCTGTAGCCATGATACGATGTATCATGTATCACTTGATGCGCGAGGTTTGACCACTGGTAAGTGTACACTTGCATGTATAAAAAGTGACATCAGGTTCACCCTCTGAAAGTGCTTTGTGCACACAAGTGTAGCATTCGAGAGGTGTGATGGGCTGCTACTGATGTATGCTGTGCACTAGCAAAATATGGGTGTGCATAATTATAAGCGCGTGCCTTTGTTTTGCAACCTAACCGCTATGAATGTCTTGCCTTACCTTCGCAGAATTGACTTACGCTACATTGAGACGTGTTCAACTTTTAGAGTCTAGGTGGTCTCATGCATGCCGCGACCAGCCAAGACTTCACGTGACTGTCGTACTATAATATACTAGTAGTACTATCACAGGCCGCTGGGCAGACGGTGTTCACCGAGATAGGACAGACAGACCATGTCTAGTAACCAAGCCATTGGATTGCGTGGAGGACAAACTGCACTCAAGTGCTGTAAAGCTTTGTATTTGATTGCCCAGCACACAGCCATATCAGGTCACAGCATTAGACCTCCTGTAACACTGTTGTACCATTGCAGACTTTATGACTTTGTGTGAACCAAATGCATGTGATGGTTTCGTCAGGGAATGATTTGCATGCAGCAAATCTTGTCTGTATGAATTCACTAAACTGACCTTCTTGTCTGTTGGGTCCCAGTTGCCCCAATACATTGATTGATTGATTGATTGACTATCTCACATGTCATTGTGCTTTCAACAATTGGCTGAGCCTTGCGATTTCACAGCTACAACTCAAAATGCAGCCTGGTGGAGGCATTACCTGTTCTGAGTGATCGCGTTTGGAGAGTCTGGTTTGGCGGCAGGTGAGCAAGAAATGTGCTTAACCTGACGCCGGCATCCCTTATGTTCACACGGCAACCTTGCTGAAATAACCTTGCTGAACCTGTGATGATGCAGGTCAAGTAGCACAACATTGCACATAAGTTCGACTCGGTCAACCAAGTCCGACTGCATCAGGCAACGTAGACAAAAGTGCCGATCTTAGTCACCATGCTGATCTACCCGCCTCAAATCCCCCCTGCCGTTGGGAACCGATATGGTTTCAGACTGCTCCTGCTTGCTGCAGACAGAGTCAGATGAACCTGGAGTGCTCAGCTCAGTCTGCTATCACAGTCTTGGACGTGGTCCTTGCAGCACCCAGGCTGCTGGAGACGCTGCCTCCAGAATCACTCAAAGCACTTTCGGCAACATGCTCATTCCTCCACATACGGATTTGCACACAAGTCACAGCGTTGACATTGCCAATCTCTGACCACCTGACACTGCTGCAACCCCAGCGATGGCCAAGCTTGTGTGTGGTGGGGATCACCGTTGCTGCTGGTACCTCAGGGTCAGCATGTATGCAAAATCATGAAACGGACTGTGCAGTCTTTGCCGACCTTGTTTCAAGCAGCACATTGGATCCTTTGACAGATGGGAAGAGATTGATTCTTATCATGCCTGCCACAAAGCATGCTGGCAGCCATGGACTGACACCATGTCAGATACATTTGCCAGCCATGTCTCAATTTGCAAAACACAGCACAGAAGCCAAGTCAAACCTTGTTGTTGTAGCTTTTTTGTACAGAGAAGAGGACAGCTTGAGACAGTTCAATTGTATTACTTGGCCGCATCTGTCGATCTTGATCATTTGCAGTGACAGCATTGGGTCAGGTGCGTTCCTTCATCTGAAACCAGATACCTTACCATCGTTGACATGCCTTCTCATCAAGACGTTTAAGTTTGACACACAGGCTGCAATTCACTTGACAACAGGCTTACCTCTCAGGTTGTTGTCGCTCCAGCTCTTCACCCATATAGATGCAATAGCTGCACATCACCTGAGTACTGCCAATTGGCCGTATCTTGGTCTTTTGCGTATCAACAGCAAAGTGTCTGAGGTGCCTGATGCACAGAGTCTAGATGCTGCTTCAGTGCAGAAGCTTGCCCAAGGCCAATGGCCTTTTCTTGAGGGGCTAGATTTGAAATGCAATGATCTTGACCAATATGCCATCGGTCACCTTACTCAAGGACATTGGCCGATGCTCAAGAAATTGACACTGGACAGCAAGTGCATGACTGAGGCAGTGTGTGACATGCTGTCTATAGTTAATGTATCAGAGCAGCTGCAAGCGATGCAATGTGAAATAGCAAAGCCAGATTTTGCAGGACGCTTCCAGCTTAAAAGGCTGTCTAGCACGATTTGGCCACTTTTACACGATGTTTGCGTCGTTTGTAAATAGCATGCTTGGTATGACTCAATTCCAATTGCCAATCAACTCTGGTGTTGGAGACGTCAGTCTGAGATGTGATGTACGTTAGTCATGGGAGCTTGCATGTATGCATAAGTGCGTGTAAGACATGATGTGGCCCTGCACACTACTCTTTTTGCAGCCGCACACGCGCATAACACTTGCATTGCCCTGAACTTCAAAATGCTTTAAAGTGAAGCTGGTCTTTTCAAATCAAAGCTCAACTGCCACTATGAGTAAGCAAGGTCCAGCTGCCACGAAAATCTGTCAGTGCAGCAATCAACCAAACACTGACATGGCATTCCGGAACACATGGGAAGATACCCAGAACTTCTATATCATAAATAAGTCTCCCAGCATGTCATGACTATACGCATGTACTTGTTAAGCAACCAAGTTGGCCTGACATCATGGACTGCAGGCAAAGACCAGCTACAACTGCTGTTCAATGTCGCCGCCGCCCTGGGTTTTGCTTCTCCCCTTGCATTCGCTGCTTTTCCAGCTTCTCCTGCTGCTCAACAGCCTCCCGCAACAGCTTGGGCCCCAAGGGCAACTGCCCTGGAGGGTCAAATCTATAGGGCTGCTCACCCACGCCGTGCACTGCAGAATGCTGCTGATGCATCATGAACAGCTGCTGCTGCTGCTGCCGGTACATGTGCACAGCTGCTGCTTGCTGCTGCATGTTGTGCATGTGGGCAGCCTGCTGCATGTATGGGGGTCCCATACTTGGTGGGGGCAGATGCACAGGAGCCATGTATCCTGGCTGCATCAGGACTGGAGCAGCAAAGGCTGGCTGCATGGTGGTAGCCTGTGGATACAAAGGCATTTGACGTCTCATGCCAGAAGCCATGTTGCTGTGCATGGCTGTGTGAGGAGCCAGGCTATGGAAGGGGGCAGAAGGGGGCTGGCCCCAAACACCAGGAGGGTGGTCAGACGCAGGCTGGCCCCAGGCATCAGGAGGGGGCCCAGACGGAGGGGGACCCCAGGCAGGAGGCAGTGGGCTGAAAGGCAGCGGTCCTCCAAGTGGGCCTGGAACAGCTGGAGGGCCAGCAGGTGGGGCTCCCCGGGGCGGGGACCAGGCGGATGAGGGTCTGGGTGGAGGCACAACCCCCAGGGGCTTCCTGTCAGGAGGGTGGGGGCTGAAAGATGGTGAGCTCACCCTTTGCCCTGCATCTGGCAGAAGATCCAACCCACCCTGCAGTAAAGAAGACCCTCAGGCTTAGTGAAAGGCTTAGTCATGGAAGTAGATTATACTGCCCCTGTGTAAATGTATGAGTGTAAACATGATCGAGCCCCCCCCCCCCTGTCCCCCCTAGTGTAGCCCCCTATTGGCAGTCCTAATGCTTATGTTGTATTATGCATTGGGGATTGTCAACTGTACACCAACTAATATCAGCAAAGAATCATGTGGGCTGCTAAGACTTTCTCAGCGCATTGATGCAGTTCAGGCTATGCAGACACTCACAAACACTGCATGGTATGTGCAATCAAGTCAATAGCTGACGTACATAAAAAACATTAGTTCACTTCATGTGAAATAGACACGTGTATAGTTATCTGAACTGCAAAACGATTACACACGCATAAGACAGCTGTACAGTATGAGTTTGTAGAGTAACTCTATATATACTATTATACTCAGCAGTAAAAAAACATTGCACAACACTGATAGCACATTCACCTTGACAGCTGGAATCTTGGGGCTGTCGGCCTGCTGCTGCTGCAAGAGCACTGCCCCCTGCTTCCCAAACAGCCCTGCACCTCCCTTCATACCACCTTCCTCCTGCTGCAGCCGCTTTGCAGCTGCCAACTTAGGAGCAAAAGGCACTGCTTGGCCATTCAGATGGCGCAACTGCTGCTGCTGCTGCTGCTTTGTGGCTGCTGCCTCTGACACGGAGGTTCCGGGAAGAAGACCAGAGGCCGTTCCCAAGCTACCTGACTCCTGCTGCTTTTGCTGTTGCTGCTGCATTTTTGAGTCAGCCTGCCCAGGAACCCAAGGTGCTGCTTGGACATTCCATTGGGGACCCTCCTGGGTTTCCTCTCTGGCTGGCTCAACCTCGAAGGTAGGCTGGGGATTAGCAGCAGTTGGCTGGGGACCAACAGCAGCAGGTTGGGGATCCACATCAGCAGGCTCGGGATGCACCGCTGCAGGCTGGGGGTACTGAGCTGCGACTTGGGGAATTGCCATGACACGATTGAAGCCAGAGCACCCAGGGACAGCAGGCCACACACGTCCTGTCTCCTTTTTCCACGCATGAAAGGCATCAACAGTGCCTGGCATAACCACCACAGCGTCCACAGCATTCTCTGGGGACAAAAAGTCAGCCCCAGCAGCAGCGGCTGACTGTTCAGCTGCCGGCTGCGGCTCAGGCAGCACATCTTCTTCATTGTTGGCTGCATCTCCACCATCAGCAGAAGAAGAAGACTGGCCGGCTGACAGGGCACCTGCAGCATTGCTGACACCACCAGCTGACAGGTCATGCGCTTGAGTCTGATCAGCAGCTGCCTGATCCAGATCATCCTCACCGCTGCCAGATGGAACAGATGCACTGTCCATGGATGACTGATGGCTGAGGGGTGCCACAGGGCTGCTGCTGGAAGCCCTAGGTATGTCCTCAGCAAGTCTGACCTGGATTGCTTGGTCAGAAATGCCCCCAGCACTGTCAGCAGGGGCAGGGCCAGGGGCAACAGGGCTGCTGCTGGCTGATGAAGAGGCAACAGCTGGCTGAGCAAGATCAGCCTTGACTGTTACATCACTGGCGATAAGGCAAGATTTGAGGGCAGGTGGCGGTGAGGGGGGTGATGACAGGGGTCTTGATGAAGAAGCATGGACAGGTGTGTAGTCGTCTTCAGCATCCTTGGTGTCTTCAGCATCCTTGGTGTCGGCAGAAGCAGCAACCTTGAGAGGAGCAGTCCTGCCACCTCCTGATAGGCTGTCAGCCTCTGCTGCAGCGAAGTCACCTGCACATTGCATGCAAGCAGTTCGAAAAGAAAGGAATTCAGGGTTTAGGGCCAGAGTTGTTCCTGTGCAAGATTGAAGGTGGCATTTATGGAAGGCAATATGGCGTTGGCAACCGCCCGTGCCATGCATGCACAGTAAACATGTCTCAACATGTCACAGAATGGCATGTCTGCAAGGAATGGGCTATCAGTTCAGGCAAGCTCATAATCTCAGCAAGTATAAAATGCAAATGTGCATCTTTAAATCGGCCTCGGTTTCGGGTACGCTCAAAATGATATTTGCGTACAAGCTCTGTTGACACACACCAGGTCATGTTCGCAATTACATTTTGGCAATCTCACAGCAGTTTGGCTATGCGCGCGCAAAAACACACACTTAACCCCCAGTAGGGCCTTCTGACAATTCACAGACAGCTACTGTTGATCATGCCCCTGCAAATGCTTCTTGGGCAATACCCTCAAGGCAATGTTGCATGAGAGACGCATGTAAGAGGGCATCATCAACAGCATCTATTAATCATGCATGAAAAGACCCGGCTGCATTTGAGGGTGACAAGGCTGCTGAGCAGTAGCACCTGTTGAGTGTGAAGCATCATCTCCAATAGCCCTGGCAGTGCTTGATGAGGGTGCCTGCTCTGAAGTCCCAGGCTCAGCTTGGCGCTGCAGTTGCTGCTGCTGCTGGTGCACATCAGAGGACTCTCCTGCCCTTGCTCCTGACCTGGTAGCTGGTTCAGTGACTCCAGACAGGTCTGCAGCAGCACAGCTATACTGTAGGCAGAGAGAGTTTTGTAACACCTCGCAAAGCAGGTGACACAAGGTGGCACTGCTGCATATAATGATCAATACTGTTCAGCGACGCTGAAAATGTGGTGCTGCCATGAGGGATGTTACTGCAGACAAATCTGGAGATGTTGAAGCAGAAGGCAATGGAGGAACAGAATTCGCAGACCAAATTTTGGTCCTAAATTGGCCTCTGCTTCAACATCTCCACACCTCTCTGTAGCAGCGTACCACAGCCACAAAAGGGCAGCAGAGCACATGTGGCAGACCCTACAGTATGTGATTATGACACAAGACAATTGGTGCTGTTGGGGGGAAAGTCACTCCAAGCGTGATGCATGAATCTCACAGAGACACGCTTTAGCCAGACCCTGTCGGCTGTAAATGCAACACAGGACAGGCAAACACAGAGTTAGCATAGCGTACCTGCATCCTGAGCCTCTGGGGCTTCATCAGAGGCAGGTGGGCCAGCATGCCTGTCTTCATAGGTTGGTCCAGACCCAAAAGCAGGTGAAGGGCCGGATGCAGCAGAGGCAGGTGAAAGGTCCACTCTGGGCATGGAAACAGGGAAAGGGCCGGCATCCTCCCTTGCCTTCTTCTTCCCCTGCACACATTGCAGCCATTGATAAGGCATACAATTTAGAATTAGAGTTTAGATGCCCATAGACAAACAAGCTTGACGTTTGCCATCTGCAAGTACACCAGATGGCTGGTTGGTCTTGGCAACGTATCACACATTGCAAAGGCGATGCATGCACTGAGGTCATTTCACACAGTGATGGTGTGCATCACAAGCTAAAGCTGCGGCAGATGTCTACCATATGTGCAGCAGATGTCTACCATGTGTGCAGCAGATGTCTACCATATGTGCGGCAGATGTCTACTATATGTGCAGCAGATGTCTACCATATGTGCCGCAGATGTCTACCACATGTGCAGCAGATGTCTACCATACCTGCGGCAGATGTCTACCATATGTGCAGCAGATGTGTACTATATGTGTCTACCATTCGTGCAGCAGATGTCTACCAAATGTGCGTGTGATATTGCTCTCTGAGGACTAAGAAGTGGAAGCTGCATAGGTCTCATGCACACAGCAGCGTAGGAACGCAAGGCACCAGAAGGCTTTTCACCTCTAGGGCATCAGCCAGGGCAGCATTGGCATGACGCAGAGACTGCCGCAAGTAGGTAACCTCCTGCTCCTTGGCAGTCAAAGCCGCCAGCCTGTCAGCAGCCAGCTTCTCGGCAGCCAAACTGCGGTGCAGCAGAGTGGCTACCTCCCCCTTCAGCACCTCTTGCCCCTGCAGCAGCAGAGCAGTCAAAGAAGAGGAGTGCAGACAGTGCGCATCACGCGCGCAAATGAAGACGCAGGCGCAGACAATTGTTGCAGCAGGCACAAGGTGTGAAATATCAGCAGAGTGAAGCAGAGTGATGCCGCATGTCCAGCAAAGCATGCCATGCAATTGTGGCCCACAGCTGCAATAGGCACACTTGTCATAAGCAACTGCCTAGAGACCACAATTGTGAGTGTGAAAACTGCCGTTCAGTTGTTTCCTGCAGGGCGTGAGCAAACCTGAGCAGCACCGTCCCGGTCAGCCTCAGCTTGCTGCACCTTCTTGCTCAGCTCTGCCATAGCCAAGTCACGCCTCACCTTCAACGCCTGCGCTTCCTGTACGACAAGCCATCATGGTGCTTGTTCATAATGGCTTGGCTATGCAGCGTCATGTTGCACATTGTTGTGATATGTGTCCTGATTGGCTTGAAAAACCTCTGCATGATGCATAACCAAGACCCCTACCACCGGCTGTTGTGGGCACACAAGACAAATCTGATGACAGTCAGGTATCCTGCGCATTGTTCTTGCATTGGCAGACATGATTGAAACACATTGCAAACACCTCCCAACATTGCACAAAGATAGCACAGTAAGGTGTATTTGGTGATGCCTACCTGCCAGTCAGCGACCCGCAGCCTGTTGGCCTCCTTCTTGCTGGCTTGCATCCTGTTGACTGCAGCCAACCTGTTCTGCCCCCATGATGTCAGCAGCCGCTGCACACGACGCTTCAGCCTGTCATTCGCCTACAAAGCAAGCCAACACCTTTTGCAAACACTTGCCAGAAACTCAAACAAGCTGTTGCAAGACTCCTGAGTTGGCACACATCAGTGATCAGGGCTGATGATAGTGCATGTTGGCTCACAGGACAAGGGTTTGAACACAGCTAGTAGGTACCTGGCAAGGACGAGCTGGATGTACATTATTGTTATAATTGTCATTTTTTCTATTCTTGTTGTTCATCTTTTTAGTGTTGTCAACTTTTATTATCGTTATCGTCGTCGTCATTTTTGTCGTCGTCGTCATTGTTGTCGTCGTTATCGACATTGTTGTTCCTGTGTTTACTACTGTTGTTACTATCACTATTCTCATTATCATGTATTATCATTATTGTCATTATTATTATGATTATTAGCGATCAGGGCAGACTGAATGGAGAGCAAGTTGGATGAGCAAATGGGACCAGAAGGAAGCTGTGCAATCTTCAGCAAAGCGATTTATCACCTGAAAGCAGTCTAGCACAGGCTGAGCTGCACTGGTGGCCCGGTATGGGTACAGTCTGGGGGTGAAGGTGCGAGTCAAGCCCTGTAGAGTGAAGTCGAGCTGCAACAGACCAGTCTGGATGCCTGCCACCACAGCTGCCCACAAAGCATACTCACTGCAGCCAGACAAGGTACAAGTGAGCCAGCTGGAGCGGGCTGCAGACATCAGCACTGACACTGCAGCTTGTGTGACTTATATGACAAGGTCATCACAGCATGAAGCCACAGCTGATGTGAAGACAGAAGAGCTTACCCTGTCTTGAAGGCAATGTAGGTGCGAGGTGGGAGTGTCATCCGAGCCTCAGTGATCACAGCGGCATCCACAACCAAGGAAGCAATCATCCCAGTTGACTCCTGCATGTATACATGTTGTAACACATTGTGTATGTAACATTGAAGGCGCAACAGACTTGCGTCTTGATTAACAACTACTGCAGGTCATGCTGCAGAAGCACTTCAGCAAGCCTGTGAATTTTGACTGAATGTTGCAAGTTTATGTTTGAAAACGCATAGTTAACAGTAGAGGGAGGGAGCGCAGCAAGGATGGACTTGCACCTGGATGACATCAACAGTCAGGAAGCGCACGGTCAAGCTGCAGATCTCGATATACGTTACTGCACTTGAAAGTACAGTTGACATGGCGTTGGCAGGCTGCTGGCTGATGTACATTGGCTGTAGAGCAGTGCAGCAGATGTTGATGGGTCTCTGCACGCTGAACAACTCAAGCCTAAAAAGCGGCTGTGAGTTGATGTAATATACCCACTGCACTGGGCCTGGTGGTCCCATGACCAAAAAAATCTGCACACACAGCTTCATCGTCATACTTGCTCTTTCGCTTGGCAAGCAGCCAGCGCATGAGCTCCCAGCCAGTGACTACCAAAGCTTCAGAAGCGGACTAACACTGTCAGTCTAACAGGTTTTCTCAGTGAACGGTGTGCATTTACCTTAGTCGAAGGGCAAATGCCCTGTGTAGGTGTCAGAGCTGCCCGAGGGAGCTTGCTCCTGATGGCCCTTGGTGCTTTATCTTGAAGAGCCTGTCCACATTCAACAAGACTGTCAAGAGTATGAACTGGCATGGAAGTTGCAAAAGCTGCACGAAGCTCAGGGTGCAAGGAACAGGCGTTGTACAGCTCCACACCCCTGCGAGGCCACCAGATAACACTGTTGAGCTCGTCTGACATCCCATGAATGAGTCCAGAAGCGTGGACGCTTCTGGCCAGCAGGCCAGCAATCACAGCCCTCTGCAGTGAGTTGCCTGCTCGTTTATGGGCTCCTTCAAGGTACTCTACGACTCCTTGCGTCGCCTTGCTGCCGACATGGCAGGTCAACTCAACCAAGTCGCAAGGTTTCAGCACTAGCAAAGACAGAATCCGACTGCTGGATGAAACGCTTTTCGGTTTCAGGCTGTAGCCTGGCATCTTATAGCTAAGCTGAAGTGACACTACTGTACCGTGCACTACCGTGCCACACTACTACGCAACATACAGCCACAGCACTGGGGACCACATCCGGACAGGCAGCCAGACGGCCCAGAGCCCGGCGGTGAACGGGTCGATTCTTTGCAATATGCCTGCAGTGCAATGAGATCGAGTTTCCGCAAATGCTGCAGACGCTAACGAAGGGGAAGGGGAGGAGAGGAGAGCAAAGCAAAACCCTGTGCACGCCCCTCCCTCGCTGGTCAATAAGTATCTCTTGCCAATGACGGGCGCGTCCCTTTGTTTTGCAACCATTTGAGCTGCCCCACTTTTTTGCAATCTAAACGGTGTGAGTGTCTTGCTTTACCTTCGCAGAATTGACTTACTCTACATTGAGACGTGGTCAACTTTCAGAGTCTAGGTGGTCTCATGTAAACATGTGCATCAACGCCTTCGAATGAATTCAGGCAGGCTGTCAATTGATTTCGTGTCAAAATTCCAGCCGAAGACATATATATTAGCCAGAACCACTTCATGCTACCCAGCAAGCCTTGTAAAAATTATGCACAGCTTCTCTTCTGCTTCCATATCCCCTCTCGTTCTTTGCATGAATATTGCCCATGCTGCCTGAGACCTGCACATGACTGCTGACTTAAAGTTTGAAAGATACACAGCTGTGCAGCTTGCAGCGTTTGTGTTGTGTTTGACTGTCAGGAAGCAGTGTACCCAGTCACTTCAACGTGACATAAAGCAAAGAACAGTCCCAAGCCTTTCAGCACTCATAACAGGAGCCTCCTGAGGCAGCGGCCCAAACCCAAGACAGCAGACCCTAGCTAGCGCGAAGGGTAAGCCTCCATGCGACGTATTCATGTGGCAGAACAGCATTCATGTGGCAGAACAGCATGTGGAGCATGCTGCATTCATAAGCTGCAGAACACCCCACCAGCTGTAGCAGTTGCCGTTGGATAGTTCCCACCATATCATGGTGATGAGAAACATGCATAAATGTGCACAGTAAAAATATACCTGCCGCAAGACATGCTGACAGCTCAAGGAAGGGCAGTGCAACTTCTGCAATGTCTAGCTGGCAGCAGCAAGCTGTGCAGCTTCTGCTTCATCTTCATCTGCAGCTGCTGCTGGAGCTTCTGCTGGTGGTTTGGGAGACTGAGTGGCTTTCTTGGCTGCTGCTTTTGGCACGAGCTTGTTGCGTGAGTCTGTGGCTGATATGAGAGGGTAGCCTGCTGCTTGCAGCGCCTGCAGGCAGAAACACTGAATGTAAACCGCAACCCTGGACAAGCGATGTCTACATCACACAAAACGTCACAGCGGACCTTCTTGGGCAACAGCACAGCACAGCACAGCACAGCACAGCACAGCACAGCGCAGCACAGCGCAGCGCAGCACAGCGCAGCGCAGCACAGCGCAGCGCAGCGCAGAAACCCTAAACCCTAGGCATATGAGGAAAGCCTGCTGGTTGCACAGCCTGCAGAGAGAAATGCTTCACTGCAGTGATGACACCTGAGCAGCATGCGGAGTTGCTCCTAGTTGACCAACTATGCGCAATGCATTTCATGAGTGTTGGCTTCAGCTTCAGACAGCAGCTCAGCCTCCTGATGGTAGCGCGACGCTGGCTGCATGCACATCTTGGAGCCCCCGATAACCCGTCGAAGACGTAACACCTCTGAGTGTCTCTTCTGCATGCATGCTACACCAACTGCAGACACATTTTGCAGTGCGTCCCACGTCTGTGAGGGGGAACGGAGAGGGAGAAGGCGGGGGGTGGGGGGGGGGGGTGGGGGGGGGGTTAGACACCTGGATGGCTTGCGCTTCAACAACCTTGGCAGTGCTCTGCCCATGCTCACTGGAGGGCACAATTAGATAGGCCGCTTCCATTCTGCCCCCGCCCCTCACTTTACCAGCCTTACTGCGGTGCCTATTCAGGCGGCCCTTCAGCTCGTCTGTCTGTCCGCAGTAGAAGCGTCCGTCACCCCTCCTGACTATGTAGACACAGCTGCAGCCGACTGTTGAGGGCGGCGGCACCTGACCACCTCTCACCACCTGCACCTGCAGCTAAAACATCTCCATGATGTAGAAACGTGTTTTTGCTGTCCCCAGACATTGCTGAGTTTAGATTTCCTGTGTAGGGATGACGTCTCTGAAGCAAACTAGACGTAACAGGATTGAAAAGAGCATACTGATTTCAATGGCATGGTTTTCTCCGTTTTAGCATTTCCATTCAGCTTCAAGACCGCGCCTTTCCAAAACTTGGATCCTTTTTCTGTCCTTTGCAGATTCATCTGATCTAAAGAAGCTGCATACGGGGTCCTTGGGTTTGACCGGCATGGCATGATGCTCACCTTCAGGGGTTTAGGTTTGGTGCATCAAACCTATATGTAGGGTTCAGCCCTAAGGGCTTAGTTAGAGATTTTGGGAGTAGACTTAAAGAAGGTACATACAGCTGACATTGTTAAAGCAATCCAACCCCACACTGGTAGCCAGATGTGGCAAGTCGTCCTGTACAGTGCAGCAGTCCTGAGCACTTTCAGGCGCATGTCGAAAACTGCAGACTGCGTTTTTTGGCTTTGCACATTCTCAAGTTGAAAGCCACAAGACAGACCTGGACTTGCAAGATAGACACCACAAGGTTTGCACTCCCATACCTGTACCTGCAAGTCTTGCGCATCAGATGTGAAGCCTTCAGGACTATATGGCTGTGTCGACTCCCCATGAGGATTCTGGATGCTGCTGCTGCTGTTGCTGCTGCTGCTGCTGCTGCTGTACCCATCACTGGTTCTGCTGGAAACAATGTCATGACTGTGCCCATGAATGCTGATACCGTTACCATTACTACTACCATTACCAGTAACAGCTTGGAACACATTACTGTGCTGAGGCGGCTGCTGAGAGTCAGCTTGCTGATCCTGAGAGTCATGCAGTGAGTCTGAGTGCTGTGAGTGCAGAGTGAGGAACAGTGGCTGAGCTACTGAGCTGAGCAGCTTGGCAGCATCCTCAATGCTTGGTCCTGCCTGTGGTAGAGGCATACTGACAGCCTGTGCCACAGCAATGCTTCAGCAAGATGATGCTAATGACTGATGGCACGTAGAGCTGCATGCAGTTTGGGATGTTGAGTATCAAGACATAGAGAAAGATTTCAAAGCTTGGTCTTGCTTGTGGTTGAGGCGCGCTGGTAGCCTGTACCACAGCACAGCAATGCTTCAGCAAGATGCATGATGCTGATGGCACGGAGAGCCTCTCATGCAGTGTGTGATGCTGATTATCACAATACAAAGCAACATGCTGTTATGCTAATGGTGACAAAAAAATAGTAGTAAACACTGTAATGATCATGTGTATATTCGTTATGGGGTACTGATGACTTGTCATCATGGTGCAAACACATGCACTGAATACAACATATGAATGTGCTATGAGCACAGCTGTACAGCACATTCTCACTGCTCAAATCGACACATCAAAGCAGGGTAGGGTGTGCAGTTTGCTCGCATGCACACCTGGGTGTTTGTTGCTGGGACGTGCCGCTGGGGAATGCCTTTGGCTGATGCCCCATTGGGCTGAACCTCAGGTGTGGAAGTTGCAAATCCATCTTGCTGGGAGCTGGCCTGCTGCTCTAGTTCCTGCACAACATATGGGTGCTGGGTGAGCATTAGGGTTGAATGCGTGGGACAAAATTGTGTATACCCTAACCCTGCTGAGTTTCCTGCACCGTGCATGTGTCCTGGACAGGGTTTAGGTTTGAGGCTCAGGATGTAAATCTGGTCAACCCTGTACCTGCTCTAGTTCCTGCCCCAGATGTGTGTACTGGACAAAAAAGCTGGTGTGGTGCTGATAGCTGAAGGCCCTCACATGCTTTGCTTGCCTTGATCCATGTTGCACAGAACTGCATGAACTTTTGTTCAAGGTTGTGAGCATAGTATCCACAACATTCATGCAAACTACTCACTGTCGCTTGCAACCATTGAGTAGTTTCATGTACATAGTTCCCCCTTTCAAATCCCCCAAAGTCAGCTGCATCAGCATACACGATGTGACATGGCAGCGCAGCTGAACAACATCAAGGTGGTTACACGAGGAGTACTCAACCACAGAACAAAGTGTGGGTCAGGGGTCATGTATTTTGACTGGTGTTACCTTGAACAGATGAGCAGCCCTTTGTACAATATCAGGTGGAACCTGACACTGCAGGGCAACATCTAGGGCCAGACTCTCTGTGCTGCTGCCAGGCACCATCCTCCAAGTTGGCACCCGCCCTCCCATACCTGCAAAGGCATATGCTTAGAGTCCAGTCCCAGCCCAACAGCTAATTTTTGGAAGCAAATTACTGCCAGCTAGTGGTGAAATTTGCGGCAAGAAAGTTACTGACTGGGAATGATTTGCTCTTGCTGGCTCACTCAGGCATTCACTTGTTCACTCACTCACTCCTGCTTCTTCATTTGTGAATTCAAGAGCTTGCTCAGTGATGCAGAAATCCGTTCAAAATTCCCCTAGGGTAGTGTAGGTGCAGTTCTGAGTAGCTCTCTTCAATGCACCTGCCCTACAATACATGGGAGTGTATGAGGGCTCACCTAGCTGCTGTGTATGCTGTGCCAGATCAGTCTCAGCCCCGAGCTGTGAGGTGAGTGCTGCAGGCACATCTTGAGTTGGGCTGCTTCCACTCACTGCCCGAGTCTGCATCATCATGTTGACCATGTTGGGGGTATGGGTCGGCATGTCCAGCAGCTGATGCAGGTGCCTGCAGCAGCGAAGAAGATGTAGGACGCCAGCCTGGCAGATGATGAAGAAGGAGGGTTTGCTGGAGAGTACTAGATGGGTGCTCTCTGTTAGCAAGCGGAACACAGTGCCAAGGGAAGCAAGCGCTCCTCCATTACTTATTGGACTCACAAATAAATCATTTATCTTTTCGACCACGATACGAAGATAAACCATATACAGAATTCCTTCATAGTGCTTCCTTCACAGCAGACTGTAGAGTACACAAGACCACAGTTTCTCTCGAGGTCATCATACAGGCTGCATCCTGGTTGCCTTGAATCCTTGGCAGGAAGCTGTGCCTACAAATCAGTGTGCTGAACACCAGTTGAACCAGTCCAGGTTTGGCGGGATCAGCATCAAACTTTCCTATGCGTTCTGCAGCTACTGGGCAGCTTAGTCTCCAGCAGAAACAGAACAGATTGGAGAATTTGGTCCTGAATGCACCTAGACCAGTACAACTGGTGTCAGCACACTGATACATAGGCACAACTCCCTGCACTTTTGTCAGGATTCAGACTGGATAATGATCTCAAGAGATCACAGCAAGGTGAGCGAAAAAGCTGAGCCTGAATTTCCAAAGTCTCATGCCCAAAGTTTCCTGCACAATGTATTTTTTATATACTAATAAACCCTAGTAAACCCTAAACCCTAAATAAACCCTAAAACCCAGGAACTCAAGGCAAGCAGGATCCAGACTGGATGCTGATCTCACAAGATCACAGCAAGCTGAGCGAAACAGTGTGAGCATGAATCTGCAGAGCCTCAAAACCAAAGGGTACCAGCCTCAACTTTTGAGGCTCGCTTCTGCAGTATCACAGTAACAACAACAAAGAAGAAGACTGACATGGTAAAGATGCCCCTGCAGGCAATGGTGTGCAGCCTCTCCAGCATGGCCCCAACAATGCACAAGAAGAAGAAGGAGAGATGAAGAGTCAAGAACAGTGGTGAAGAAGACTGACGTGGCAAAGATGCCCCTGCAGGCAATGGTGTCCAGCCTCTCTAGCATGGCTTTGGCAATGACCATGTTGTCAAGCAATGCAGAAGAAGAAGAGGAGGAAGAAGATGAACAGTGAATGATAGTGATGAAGAAGATGAAGACTGACATGGCCAAGATGCCCCTACAGCCAATGGCGTCCAGCCTCTGCAGCATGGCCCCAGCAATGACCATTTAGCCAAGCAATGCAGAAAAAGAAGAAGAGGAAGAAGAAGGGGGGAAAGAAGAAGAAGAGCAGCAAGGGAAAAGTGAAGAAGAAGAAGGCTGACGTGGCAAAGATGCCCCTGCAGCCAATGGTGTCCAGCCTCTCCAGCATGGCCCCAGCAATGGCGGCCCCGGCCCTCACCTCTGTGCCCTTGCCCAGCTCATCCACCAGCACCAGCGAGTCCTCTGTCACATCATCCATCACATACCTGCACCACCAAAAAACCCATGACCAAAATTGACTCAATCACATGGTTGTGGTTGAACAGCACATACGCAGGAAGGTCTGCAGTGTGACCATGAAACAAAGCAAACGTAATTGCATTTGTAACCATGTGTCGACGCTGCTGGGTGCATAGCTTATCATATCGATCAGTGATTTGAGGCATTTGCAGCGCAGCACTGCCATCTGCTGGGGCACACAAGCAGACATACAGACAGACGGGTAGATGGGTGGGCAGACACACAGGTATAGACAGACGCGCGTCCTAGCTATGCAATGCTGGCGACACACTGCAAAAGTGCCTCTAGGCAGGCAGGCAGGCATACAGACACAGGCAGCCAGGCAGGCAGACAAACAGGCAGACAGACAGACAGACTGACACAAACAGAGACATCCTGGCTATTCAATGCTGGTGACAAACACAGCCCCTCCTCATGCTGCTCAGTTTTACAGAAAAAACAGAGAAGCTGCTTCTGCTCCAGCAATGAGTCAGCAGAGTTGTAATCTATCCTGACAGCATTTCTCAGCCAGGGTTTGACTGCTGACACGACAACACTTGATTAGAATAAATCACCTCAATGTCAACAATATCAACTGCAAACACAACAACACTTCAATGAATCAGTCACCTCATTTTGACCACCTTGATGACAAACACAACAATTGGAATAAATTAGATCACCTCATTTCAACCATCTCAACTGCAAAGGACGATTTTCCCTCCAGGGGTGAGTCAGCCGAGAAGTTGCGCAGCATGAAGGCGTCTGTGTAGGGCACTACTGCTGACTGGACCGGTGCATAGAGCCCACAGGCTGACAGCAGGGCTACTGCACACACGCTCCTCAGAATGGTAGATTTTCCCGCCATATTTGGGCCTGCAGTGACAACACGCTCCTCAGTATGGTTGATTTTCCCGCCATGTTTGGGCCTGCAGTCACAACACCCAGCTTGTTGTATTGCAGTGACTTATTGTTTCAATGTGATTGTTGAACAGTCACAAAAAAGCTGTCAAGTGTACCATCGTGCAAGCGCGTAATGTATATGGCTATCCCCACCTGCTTCTCAGCCGTTCATGGACCCCTTGTCCCTGATTGAAAGGTGCAAACTCCCTTGTGAGCCATCTATCTAGAGGACCCTCTACCTAGGCTCAAAAAGGAGAGTTTGCACCTTTCAATCAGCGTTAACTCTCCAAGAGTACGGCTATTAGAATATTAAACAGTCGTGAATGAGGCACTCCTTGTATATACTCTTGCCGATGATTTGTGAAGTGCAAGAGCACATGCCAGCAACCAAATGCTGATGGAGTTCTGCATCTCAAAACTTGCCTTTTCTTGCAGCAGAGAACTGATGCAGCAAAAAACTGTGAATCAAAACCAAATGTGACTCAGTGTCTGTAGCTGTGGGCTAGGGGAGAAAAGGTCAAAACTACAGTGGCTGTGGTCAGGTTACCATATGTTTTAATCAAGGACTTAGCTTCTGTAAACACAGTTGGCAAACAGCCCAGCCCAGCTGTGTAAGCTGAGCGCGTCTTGAGGAGAGCACGCAAGAAGCAGAAGTCATCAAAGAAGAAAAGCAAGAGCATGCCGTCTGCTCAGGTCCTAGCTGGTCAAAGACATGTCTGTCATGCATATATAGGCTATATAGGTCAGCTAAATGATATGCATATATTGGCTATATAGCTAAGCCATGTACTTGCCACAGGAACAATGTCAAACAAGTCAACGAGTCAACAGACACCACACACAGCGTATAGTCTCAGAAGTATTTGCGTAAATAGCGTGCACCAATGACATAACGCGATACCAGCGACAGCCTTGTTGGATGGGAAGTATTGTGGAGCAAGACTCTCAACTCACCAGCCTGATTGTCTTGCATATCACATGCACTGATGCTTTTGAGGCCAGGTGTGATGAGTCACTGTTGGCTCCACCCCCCAAAAAGTAGAGTATGAACAGCAAACATAACAAATTGGTTGCATGATACAACAAGCAGCAAATAATAGCATAATAACAATAATGCAGGCCATCCTGGACAGTTAGCTCACCTGTGAGGAGATACATGGAGGACATATCAAAGGAATTCTTCACAGTGTTGGTAGCGTGCCCATCCAGCCAGTAGGGCCACATCCCCTCCACCTTCATGCCCTGCCCTTCTGGAACTGCCCCTGCACCCAGCAATTTAGATCAGTCAGCATCTTTGTGCAGTGGTCATGCCAAGCCTGGAGCTGTTACTGATTGACAGAGGTCTACGCTTGCGTTACAAGGCAAATTCAACTTGAATTAGTACCAGCATAGTACTTTGGAGATATTCTGCAAGTTGCAGAGCTAAAACTGACTCCAGTTGATTGATTCGACAGCTCTTTGGCATGGTCCAATGCTTTCACAACAGGAGTCAAGCATTTGAAGCCTGCTTGCGTTTCAGCATGCACTCAAGCAGGCTGACTGTGCAGCTGGCCTCCATCAAGAAGAGAATGAGGAACAGTCTACAGACTGTATAGACCATGATTGGACATGTTGATGGGCCATCAATGTTGCTCGCTTGCAGAGACAGCCATACCCTGGAATAGCCCTAATGAACCCTACAAAAGCACTGAAAGAACCCTAAGAGCAAACCTACGAGATCAAGACAGTGCTCAACTTCTATGGGTAGATGTATGTCTGCATGCCCTCAACCAGAGGTCATTCAGTTCGAGGAATGTTGTTATCATCACCGCACCATGGTCTATAGTTACATTCAACCACATCAAGCTAATTCCATCTCAAGCAATTAGCAGCAGAAAACCCTACAATCAGACCCTAGAAGTTCGAAACTACTCCATCTGAAGCAGTAACTCTACCCTATGATGAACCCTAAAAGTCAAAAACCCTAATTGAAAACCTACCTTTGGCCAGCTGACTGGGCAGGGTCCAGCCTCTGCGGCTGGCTTCATTCACATGACACTCCAGGGCAGCGGCAACGATGGCGAATGTGGAGGCAGCCACAATCTGGAGCAGGGACTCCTGCATCACACACACGCTTGTGAGGACATCAGCTGAGCTGCATGCATGGCATCATGACTAACACCAGCTCTTCTTAACCCTATAACATCTGTAATTTTTCGGAGAATGCCCACATCCTACAGTGAAAATCTAACATCGGCGCCTGGGGACAGTAAAACCATGTTTCTGCATTGTGAAGGTGGTATCACTCCTCTGGAGACAGAAAACTCAATTCTGATAGAAGAACATCCCACCCTGAATTCATGATTGCCTGGATACTGGCTTTATGTGGTTTCAGGTTGAGGTATACCAGCAAAGGCATAAGCTGCAACCAAGGGGATGTCTGCTATGGGACATCAGAGAATTGCCATAGACTCAAGCTTCAAGGACGCAGCATTGTACTTGCAAAGATAGCAGCAGCAGCAGCAGCAGCATGCAGTCAAATGACATGAAGTTTCCAGAGCAATCGCAACAGCAACAGAGAGACCAACAAATGACCAGCCAAGTGACCAAGCGAACTGACTAACGCTTTGTCTGCCTGAACAAAACCCCCCAATTTGTGATATTCAGACATGGCTATGGTGCACCATTGCAGCAGAACAGGTCACAAACGGCTGTTATCTGCTCTGCATGTCTGAGTCTGTTGCACAGCATAGAAGCCAGCTATTCAGACAGGGATAACATTCAACAGCCATTTATGACCTGCTCTGCTGCAATGTTGCCCCATGGCCAAGCAACAATCAATAAGGACAAAGCCTAGGTCGGCATGGCACAGTATAGTGCACCCAAGCTGGGCAGCTCAGTACAACACTTGGCTTCTGATCAAGTTGCCAAGAAACATCTAAGTTTTTCCCTTTTCTAATGCACCCAAGCAAACCAGCACAGCTGTTGCTGATCAGCAATCCATGCATGACCTAGCAAGATTTGTGTAGCCAGGGTATGGGAGTGGGAATAACCTGCAGGGTTTCGGCTAGTAGCCTGAGCTGGCCTCGCACAGCCGCACGTGCGGTGTCACATGCTGCTCGGTAGTCATTGAGGGCCTCTTCGACTTCCCGAGTGCAATGCCTGTCAGAAATGGGCTTGCCATTCCTGTCATGGGGGTGTACCAAGTTGAAGGCTTCTGCTTGGTTGGCAGCCTGCAAGACAAGACAGTGAATGGTTTGGAACTTCTAAAGCATCTCCACAATGGAAAAGCGAGCTTTTACGGTCACCAGGCGTTTCTGAGTTTAGAGTTTCACTGTAGGGATGATGTTTCTGGATTATGACAGACGTTTTATGATTGAAAAGAGCTGCATGATTGACTGGAGCGCATCTTTTGGCCATAAATCAGACAGTGTGCAGCCTGCAAGAGAGCAGAGTATCACAAGCAGAATCTGATATACAACATCATACCTGAAGATAGCATACGCAACAGAGCAGAGAGGGTTCAGCAAGCTGTAGGCAAAGGCAGGATGACATCAGGATCTTCTTCTTGATCCTCATATTATGTTTGTTTCTTTCTAGACAATTGTCTGGTGACTGGAAGGGGGACTGGAAATGTCCATCTAAGCAAAAACGAGGCACATGTGCCGACTCAGCATCAACTGCAGCATGTGCTCATACAGAAGCCTGAGCACCTTGCTGACGTCACGGTAATCTTTGGATCTGGACATCACGATCCTGAATCTGGACATGATGATCCGGGATCTGGACACCATGATCCTGAGCTATATTATGCATATTACCTGAGATCCTTTGACGAGCTTGATCCAGACAGCGCTGTTGACAGGGTCAAAGATGAGGGTCGGCCTTTTACTCGAAGGGTCATGCTGCTCACTGTACTGACAGATCGCCTGAAACGCCCGAAACAGCGTTTCTTCCACAGCCGATCCTGCCTTCTCGACCTGATCCAAAAAGAAAACCGAGTGAGCATCGCTTGACTTTTGTAACAAGTATGCTGTATGACGGTGTATTTGCAGACACACAATGTTGATGTGATGCAAGATGCAATCTAAGCCTCATGTTATTTTGATGTCAATCTGCTGTGTGGTTACCACTGACATGTGTCATCTCCAGAGTTTGACTGCAAAGCCTGTTACAGTTCCATGCACTGCGTCAGCACCTCTACGCTTTGAGTGACGGAAGCACATTTGTGTTTGCATCACTCAGTAAGCAGCAATACACCAGCAATGCATTTGATGACAACAATTGCTGATGAGTTGTTTTCATCGAAGACATTGCTGATGTGTTGCTGCTTCATGAGGGATGCAGGTACAAAGAAAGTATCAAGCACACAATGCCATGCAGCACATTTCCCGGCACACATTTCCAGGTACGTATTTCCAGGCAGCATGCAGCCCCACATTCTGACAGGGCCGGTGAACTCAGATGGTTGACCGACACAATAGCTCAAGGGCATGCTCTCTCAAAAGGCATCAAAGCACCACACCAAGAAGTATTCTGGTAAAAGTGCAAAAGCTTGGTCGTCTAGCCAGATGCAAGCCTGATCTATATCTGCACAAATTCAGTGGCACCTGTGACTTTTGTGCGCTATGCTGCCAACGGTGGTCTGACAATGTTTGCACATGTTTCATAGAAATATCATGCTACCCACAAAGGTGACCTTTTTGCTTTGCTGATTTTGATTTGTTCAGTGGCATGTAGAGATGCAGACCCTCACCGCTTCTATCTCATCTGCGATGTGTGTGCGTCTGACTCGCCCCCTGAACTCCTCATTTGACAGGAAAAGCTTCCCCAGCACCTCCATGCCACCACCCTTTGCTGTCTGCATACATTGCATCACATGATGAGGGTATGGGTGGTTTAGGGTATGCGCCACATCCTTCTTTGCCTTGATCAATGTGTGAACATTATTGAACAGAGTTATTCGTGCAGTTGGCTTGTATTATGTGCAACGCACCAAGGAAGGGGATAAATGTTGTGACTTGCCAAGTTATGGTGTCATCACAGTGTTGGCCACAGAATGCAATATTGCGGCCCCTGTCTGTCCATGGCTGGTGTGACAGAAGTTCCAGGTTGCCATTGCCACAGGTAAAAGAAAACTTAACATTCCTAAAGATGCCACACACAATGGTAACTTTTGCAGAGACGTTACAGAGATGTACCACGCACTCTTCAAATCTGTGAGCAGTCCCACATCAGCATATCACATGAGTTCACACATTTCACACATACTCGGGCACCATGGCATGTGACACACAGTGACAGGATAGCATTTGGTATTGGTGATGGAAAAAGCACCTTTGCCTCTGAAGTTGAGGTCTCAGCATGCGAGTTGAGCCTGGCAGCCTGAGTCATCTCATCCTCTTCTTCCTCCACCACATCATCGATCTGCTCAATGCAGAGCCTGCAAGAAGAGGTGCACTGCTGTGAAAAACACAGATCACACTTGTTGAAAGCGCAGCAACAGCAACTGTAACCGCAGTAAAACAGTGTAGACTGCAGGTTTACAGGTTAGGGTCATGGTTAGATTTGCGGAGCTCCAACATGGAAACTCCTGTCAGACTTGTATCTGTTCAGTCCTCAACATGAGTCAGTGGCTGCCTACCTTTCAGTTTGTAGCCTTGTTCAGGCCATGGTAAACAAAGCACATGCAAACGCTGCCGTCAAGCTTGATACAAAGCTGCCAGGACAGGCGCTCCTGCTGGGCTGAATCTACGTCTTTCCAGCAACATCTGAAGAAGAAGTTGATCCAGCCCAGCAGGAGCGCCTGGTTTGACGCCGTCGCTTTTGGCTGCAACTTTGACTGATGCTTGCACATGTGCTTCCATTATTCAGCCCTGACCAAGGCTATAAGCCTGACAGATATGATCTTCTGACTCATGTGCGCTTGTACATGTATGACTTCCACAGCACAGTTGCAAAAATGATTGCGGATCATGAGCACATGTGGACATGCGTTATGAGGGTGTATCTGGAACGCTATCAGAAGGGTGCAGCCATAGAAAACACATGCTATAGCAATGAAAGTTGCAACATTCAGGTAAATGATCAAATGCAATACATGTATCCCAAAAAAAAATCAGAAAAATGCAGCCACACAAAAGACATGGCAATGCTAAGAAATTTGAGACAGGCACTCCAATTGCAGCTTGATGAAAGCGCACATGAGCACAACAAAGGCAAAGTTTTCACTGACTTACTCCCGAAATGCTGACTGCCTTCGAAACATGTGATGGACAATTTACTAAGGCTGACTCACTTGCAGGAATCCAGAAGCTGTTTCAAAGTCAGTTTGACTTTAGTCTCCTCCAGGACAGCCGGCATGAGGGCTGTTGCCAGCGGGGCAAGGGCAGGGCTTTCAACAGTGCCCTTCACCGCCTGTAAGACGCTGGACAGCTCCCGGAAAAAGATGTCGTTTGCTTCTCTTGCCCGCAGCTTCAAGACGATGTTGTTGGTAGCCAGGGTTGGATATTCTGGCAAGGGTGTTTGAAGATCTGTGCACAACAAAAAAGAAATCGTGCAACTGAACACGAAGCAATCAAACAAATCAAACAAGAAGTTGATGGCAATTGTTTGATCGCCCTTTTGGTGCGTGGACATACATATATTCTGAGAAATGCAAGTAGGTGATCATCATCAAGGCTGGATCACAGCAATGCTTAAAAAGCGTGGGTGAGAATTAAGGAATCTTGAGGAAGTAATGTAAAGATGATAACAGTGAACTTATTGGGAGTAGCAGGATGAAGCAAAGTTGAAAAGTAGTGAGTACAGAAAAGCAGCACTGATTACATCACACAGCTGCAGGTACAATGACAAACACATCTTTCCCCACAAAAAGAGCCATCTTTTGCTTGCTGCAATGCACACCTTTTCTTTGGGGCTGATGTCAGCACAAACCCTGGCTTGGCTTAGTCATTGAGCTGTGTCTTCTCAAACAAGTCCACGCTGCCCTTTCTGCTTCTTCTTTACATGTCTGTGCAGCCTACGCTGTGTCTGTGCATACAGCTGTCGTAGGCTGCACAATCACGCAAGGAAGAAGCAGAATGGGGCAGCGTGGACGTGATTGAGAAGACAAAAAATGGGGAGCAAGGAAAAGGGACAACACCAACTTTGGCTGACACCAGGCTGGTCAGGTGTGACTGTTAAGGCGTGTTTGACCATGAACCGGCGCCTCAATGCCTGATAAACTTTTGTCCAGTGCACTAGCAACACTCAAGTTGGACTCTGTAGTAAAATGCTACACAAGAAGCGCAATATGTCCAGAGCTGCTGCAATTACTGTAAACATCTTCCAACCACACGACCACAAGAAGCCTTGCCTCACTGTGCACTAACTGCAAGTATGCAAAACAGCAGCAGGAACAGGAAATTTACCAAACAGAAACTGGCATGCTGTCCTGATGGATTTAGCCACTTCTGTAGGAGGTGGCAGCAGCAGTAACCGGCGTAACCACCGCCTAACCAGCAGTGAGGTGGGGGTAGGGGGGAGCAGGCTGTCCAGAAGGGGCCATACCCCTGGGGTCTTGTGAATGCCTAACTGGCATGCTGTGGACTTGTACACTGGCTTGGGTCTGTCCGTAGCTGCAGACGTAACCTGCAATGTTGCACACACATGTTGTGTACTGTCATGGAAGAGAAACATGACATTTGCACCTGGTCAGCCCGGTATAGTAGTTGGCTGCTCATCATGTTGACGCCAAAAGGTGTAGCCTTGTCATTTCATGACACTTGCCAAAAAGAGTGAGAAAGGCCTAGCATGACATTTGTCAGAAAAGATCATCTAGCTTGTTTGTGGGCGGTGACTTGGTTTTGCATGCAGATTGCATGTGACATCTGCAGCCACACACAGACTCGAGCCAGCATCACAGTTCCACACAATGTCAACGCCGAGCTAGGCTTACACAAGCTGTGAAAATGTATGCTGGCTCAAGTCTGTCTGTACAGCTGTTGATGTCACCTGCAAGGGCGCTCACAGATGTTGTACATCAGCTACAGGAATGCCACGCCAATCTGTGCTGGACATGCTAGCAAGGCAACGCAGTGATTTCCTGATCAGCATTGCAGCCAAAGCTTGCATGTACATGAAAGGCATGTAGAAATACACCAAAGAAAGGTCGAAAACACCACAATGGAATGCTGCAACAATGGTGCTGAGCAACACCTGTTGACTCAGGACTACATGTCCCTCACCCTTGAGAGGAGACAAGCGGTTGTCAAGATTTGGCCAACACTCAGGATGAACATAACAGACCACACTCTTGACAAGAATCTGTGTTACCTGAGTGAAGCCTTTTTTGTCTGTTTTCCTTTCTGTTTTCTGTTCTTCTTCTTACCTGTGTGAAGCCCACGTCAGTGCCCAACCCTAGCTCCATCTTCACAAGGTTCAGCAGCCCTGACACCGCCTCAGCATCACTGTACTTCTTCACCAATCCAACCTGCATGGCAGGGTCCTGAGTCAGTGAAGCTTTGGTGCACTACCAACACCACATACTGTTACCATACCATACTGTTACCATACCATACTGTTACCATACCATACTGTTGCCATACCATACTGTTACCATACCAGCTGTTTCAAGCATTTTTGGCAGATGGTTGTGTCGCTGTATAAATTGCAGTCTTGGTTATGTAAGATGTCGCTAAGACAGATCCAATGTGAACAGTACAAGGGCACAACTCCTAGGGAGTCTCAGCCTAGGGAATTGTGCAAGATCCCTTCTGAACTGTTGCTTGGCATACTACGCATGATGCAGCACCCTGTTTGACTTTCAAAATCACAGACAGTTGGGCTGAGAGTGCTATTGAAGAGGATACATCTACCTCCCTCACGACACACACCCCCTCCCCCTCTTTGTACAAGTCTCCAGCGTTGGCCTGTCAATGCTCTGCTGAATCAGAGCCAAGCAATGCATAATATCAGACAGAATATCAAACCCAGCCGTGCTATTGAGACTCTGATCGACATAATGCATTGCTTGGCTATGGTTCAGCAATGGATTGACAAGCCAAAGCTGGACACTTGTATGAAGAAGGGTATGCTGCAAGTCATCAAGATGGCGAAGTGATCTGCCACAGATCACTTGTATCTCTTATCTCCAACACAATCATATTCATCAGAATCTGAATCTGAATCATGCTCTGCATGTTTGCAGCCCCAGCCTCCTTACTTCGTCTGGCAGCATGAGATACAGCAGTGTGACTACACACCCACAGAGCACAACCAGCTTGTCACTGATACTTACAATGCTCACAATGCTCACAATGCCAGAGCAACCACACCAACTGTTAGCCTGAGCCTAGCTTGAACTCAAAGGTGATTTGAATTTGAATTTGAATTTGATTTTGAATTCCAAAATTCAAATTGAGCTCTCAAGCCTGACTGACCTGAGATCTGAACAGCTGGCTGACTCGCTGCTCCCACTCAGCCTCCACAGTGCTCTCTGAGATCTGTCTGTCCTGACGTGCGTGTATGCTGCTATGCAGGTACAGGGGTGGGACAAGCCCCCCCTGATGAAGCCGGGCCGAGACCGCATCTTCAGTCAAACCCTCAGTGACTTGACAGGTCAGCATGTCCACATCTACTTCCATCACCTGTGACAGCAATTTACTCTGTCAGCTGTTGTGACACACACAACATCCAGCATGTGCGTTTTTGTGCAAGATTTGGCACTAACTTTGTTGAAAAACCCTGAGCTGAGACTGCATCTGTGGGCGTCGTCTGTTGAGTGATGTCTCATACCGCACAAGGGCTGTGATACCAAAGGGATTTGCAGGATCACCGACCATGTGACCCCCAACAGCATGCTTTGGGGATTGCAGCTGCTGTTGGGGGTCACATGGTGAGTCGTCCTGCAATCCCCACGCCATGTGAGGACTCCCAAAAAGGTCATGCATGTCAATCCTGTCCCCATGGTTACCAGAAAGATACTGTCCTCTTGCATAACCCAATTGTTCCCAAGTATAATTGCAGACTGACCTTGTAGCCCCCAACAGCAGCTGCAATCCCCAGAATAGGTGGGGATTCCTGGAAATCATGAGCATCGCTCCTGTCTTCCATCATGCTGTATAGGTACTGGGGCTGGGCCGGAGTGACCACCCCCCCAATGAACCGGTTCTTCATCTTGGTACGGGCGCCGTAGTTGTACCCCTGAGGTGCTTCCTCACACACAACCTGCATGACGCAACAAGCCAAAGCTGATATGAAGCTGTCATGTCAACATTGGCATTGACATTGGCGTTGGCATTGACATTGGCATTGTTGACGATGACATTGGCTGTTATGCGGCTTTTATGTTGACATCATTCAAAGCTGGCCAGCAAAGCGCATTGGATTTTTATACACATGTGTAATGGAGCCAGAACTGGATGTGCTCAATGTGTTTTTATGAAATGTTGTGCTTTAATTCCTACAACTCATATTGAAGACGAGACAAAAGCTGCTGATTGTGGGACATGGTCATAGACCAATGGGGCTAACTAATCACTGTACACTTGCGCAGCAAAAAAAACTTGTGTTTGCACATTGATTGCTGCTCTGTCAACACCCTTGCGTTTCAGCTTCCTGTTTGTTACAGCTGGCAAGCGTTGTTGCCATTCCTGATGCAAAGTTACTACACATCCATAACTTGCAGCAGTGGTCATAACAGCTGGCTGAACCTGGCTGCAAAGCTGCAGACTGTCTGTGCTTGCTTGCATATGTTGCTCACATGTGCATGTCACACAATCATATTAATAACGATTTACAGGCGTTCCAGCTGATTGTTCTTGCCAGGCGCCTACTAGGTCTGCCTAAACCCTAATCCTGTGAGCCAACATGCACTAATCTGTCACACAGAACAGGATGGAAGCAGGCTGGATCTTCACAAACAGCTTCTGATTTCAGAATACGATGGCATGTTGAGCTAGCAAACATGTTACATAGTAGCCCTCATCAGTGAGTTAGCAATGTGTGGTGAACAGTCTCAGTAAACCAGCTCAGCTGGGATTTAGATGTAGCCTGGGCACCAAATTAGCACAAAGCATCAAGGAAGCCGTAGGGGGCTTCAAGTCTACAAAATCACCTATACCTAATATAATATATTTATTTATTTAAATAAAATAACAAAACTAAATTAATAATGATATAATATAATATATAATAATATTGATAGTGACAGCAGCACCGCAATTCGTGGTGCACAATGAGATCCAAGGAGCGCAATCCCTGAACTTTATTGCTCTCCTCAAATTGCTGCATTGACTGTCAGCTCTATCTGGCAGCACAGACTGAGGCTGGTGTTGTAGACCTTGCTTTGACATCTGTCACTCACCTGCAAGCCTGTTGCTATGCCTGGAGACACCTGGAAGGTCTGTGCCTCAACAAGAGAGGCATGATGAGCACTGGGACAGAGTCAACTTGGCTAAGCAGACAAGCTTGCACAAAATTTCAAGTAAAATGATGTAGCTATTTGTAATGTATGGTGATTATGTCTGTATTCTTGAATTTGTACACGTGTACATGTATGTAACATGTATACAAGGCATGTATATGATTACATATGTGCATGATACACACTTGTTGTATCATGTACATCATGTACAGTTGCATGTACAAGTAATATGCAGGACACAGACAACTTGCAAAAACTCATAGAGGCGGCCACAGCCGTTGAGACTTTGTGCGACAAGCAAGCGTCGAGGACACAAAGTTAACTTTGCAGAGACAGGACCTTCAAATTGAGTTGCTGGGACATGCAAGCCGACTTGATGGGCTTGTCTTTGCAAAGTCAACAAAAAGGAAAAAGACCATGACCTTGCAAAGTGACTATCGTGTCCTCAAGCAACGTCTCCTCGTTGCTCAAACACTCAGAGGCTACTGCAGCATTTTTATTGGTGGCATGGGCGCTTCAGACACAGGGTCTTTACTACTATTGTCGTATTTATATTGCAAAAGTGGGTATGCTAAGATGGAAGGCATCTGTCCTGCTGCAGAATGCAGCGTCTGTCAAGTACCATATGCAAGCTCTAAACCCTAAACCATGCAGTTGGCACTTCGCAGATGTTGCATTCTGCAGCAGGACAGATGCCTTCCATCTTAGCATACCAACACTTGCAACATGAAGATGATAACAGTAGCCAAGAACATGGTGTCTGAAGCCTTGATGCCACTAATTGAAGTGCCTTGACTCTAAACAATCTGCATGATATCATGTAGGCTATCTGCTTGTCAGGTGCTGAAAAGTTGCACATTCTATCTGCACAGACCATCTGTCACAGTAGGCTAGTGAGAACTTAGGCATGATGACCAGGCCTGTGAGTGAGACCTCAACATCAGGTCAACATATGTCAGCCATGTGTCTGTCATGTGTCTGTTTTCACACTGCTGTAGCTGCCACTGTGGCTGCAGCAGGCCTGCAAGTGGACACGCACACACACATGCACACACATACACACTTGACTTGTTTCTTTTTCTATGTCCTGCTTCTTGAAGGCGGGGTTAGGTGTTGTCAGGGTGATGCTTGCTCAGGTGCTGCGTTATGCATGCTGAGGCACGGCAACTTGTCATGTACACATCTCTCTAAAAGTAGGACAGACCAGCCACATTGCCACAGCGTGCACCATGCAGCACCCCATGCAACCCATCACAGTAGCAAAGCCCAGAAAACAGGCTATTGGAAGGCAACTCTCCTGCTGCATAGTGCTACACTTGATCATTGCCAGCTGCCACAGCTCGGCCCAAGAGATACTCAGTAGACACTACACACAGAGTTCACGATACAAATCGAAGGCTTGTAGGAGCTCTGTCACAGTTTATGCATGTTGAGATTGCTCCCCTATAAATGAGCTGACAGAGCATGCCAGCATGTACATTGTCAAGACAGCTGTGCCACAGAAGTGCCTGGGGAAAAGACCATCACACTGGGGCACAGCAGTCTTGACTGTGAACATGCTGATATACTCTGTCAGCTCACTCATGTGCAGGGGAGCAATCTCACTATGCATGATCTGTGACAAAGCTCCTACATGACATTGATTTGTATTGTGAACTCTATGAGTAGTGTCTATGAGTGTCTATTGGTGTCTTTGCACCGGCCCCAGGAATGTCAAGCATTGCTTGCTCATGGCAAACGCTGTCAGCGACTGTACCTGCTAACTTGATGCAACGGTCTCTGGAGATCACAAGCAACTAGCCATTATGCTGTTGCGGTTACAGCTGTTGCGATCAAGCTAGCTGTAGCTGCTGTTAGTTTCTGCCATGTTGTTTGCCAGCACATTGTTGCTTGTGATCTTTGTTTGGAAGGGATTTCAGTAGTCTGGGTATTTGGGGCAGCTTGTACAGCCAACATCACTCTGAAGAATGCAGCCTGACCAAACGTAAACAGGCTACTCTTTTCAAGGCAATGTCAACTGTACAAGCTGCCCCAAAAGCCCAGGCTATGGAAAAGTTTGCACAAAACAAAGTTGTTGGACATTTTGATTCAGCACCTTTGCTAGAGACATAGAATTTAGCAAGACACAGAAGCAGTGCTGTGAGTCAGCCAGGCCTTTGCTGGGCAGCCCGGAATAATTCTTGGGTTCTCGTTAAAACGACGCCAAAAAGCGTGATCTTTCCTTTTCTTTTCTCAGCCAGGCCTTTGCTGGTAAGTCCACTGATCAGCCATTGTCAAACAGATGAAGCTGCCTTGCAGCCCCAGTGACATCCGCATGACATCTGTGAATGAGACAATGGTCAACTTTGACATCAGCACTGACAAGCATGGCACTGACCAAAACTCAATACTGTTGTCAACGTAGTGACCCGTGATGCTCTGAAAAAGCCTGTCTGGAGGGAATTGACTTGCGTCGCACGTACCTGATGCCTGCTGGCTAAGTGCACGTTTTGATTATTGATTTTGTTAACATTACTATTATTAGTGACCAGTGCCTTCCAGACAGATGTCATGCTGTTGAAAGGTGACTCCATGCGCAGCTGTGGTCCGTCTGTGTATTTTGCAGGCTAGGTCCAAACAACTTTCAGTCAGTATTCATGTTAATTTTATTCATATTTCTTTGCTGTTGGTGTTGGTGTTAGGTCAAGACTCCATTTCACTGGTGAGTGGCTGACGTACGTTGCAGAGCATACACAGCGTGCTGCTTGTCACATGCTTTGCTGCAGCAATCACAGCTTGCCATTGTCATTGTCTGTTGACTCCCCTGTGAGTCCTAAAGACAAGAAACATGATTGATTGATTGATTGATTGATTGATTGATTGATTGGGGGTGACGGAGCGTGATCACACAAATCTCTGCTGTGCCGAATAGTGTCCACCAGTCTATAACAATGATAATAATATTAATTACGCTTTCCAGCTCATGATGAGCTAGGTACGTGCAAGACAAGTCTTGTCTCTCCAAAGCTGTCTGTCTTGCGCATCTCTATAGGGTCTACCAATTTGACATGTTTGAAAATCACGCAGCGCAACATCATTGAAACTAGACCTAGGGCAGCCAGGTGGGTGAGGCCGGTCTATGAGTACCATGTACCACATGATGGGGTATCCTGATCGCCACCACCTACTCAAAGCATCTTTGAGCGCAGAGTTTGTGGTGGCGAGCAAGATACTCCATCATGCTCAAAGATGTTTTGAGCTCCGGGCTGCCGCCTCTGGAGGCTCCCGTTATGATCGCTGAAAAGCGTGGACTTTTCTATTTCTTGGTTTCGAAGTTGTTTTGAGCCCAGAGGAATGTGACGCCTTTGCCAACATCTACCCAGGTGAGCATGACACCAGACTGATGTTACAGCGAGCGTTGTTAACCCCACCCCCCCCCCCCCCCCCCCCCCTTAAAGCTTGCAAACAAAATATATGCCAGCGGCCTAGATTGGGGTCTTAGAGCGTCTGTGAGTCTGCGAGTACAGTCCAGGAGGATCTGTTGGTGTCTGTGCACTGGCTTCAGGATTGTGGAGGATGTCTACCCTTCAAGAAAATCTCCGATCAGATTGATTTTTGTTCCATTTTGATTATTATTATTTGTAGTTTCTCAAAAAACAAAAAAAAATCCCTTTTTATTTTATTGTAGATCAGATGAGTACTTTGGTACATCTAGCTGTCACACTTGAGTACATAGCAGCTGAAGTGGTGAAGCTGGATGACAGCGCAACCAAGAAGCAAGGACAGAGTGACATCATGGCTATATGTTGGGGGTTTACCATGACATGATGCAGCCTTGTTCTTGCTTCTTGATTGTGATGTCGGCCTGCTCCAGTACCTGTGGTACAGTGTACCCATAAGCAGCAGCTGGACCTACCGCAGCAAAGAAAAGAAAAGAAAAAGAAAGACGTACTCTTTTCAGCAATCATAACAGGAGCCTCATAATGCGGCAGCCCGAAGCTTTGACCATAGGCCATAGCCCAGCTTACCGCAGCACCTGTCTGATTTCAAAATTTGAGAGGAACATTTGACTCTGGGCTCTGCCTAGTGGGTACTAAATGCATGGTTCAGGCTTTGAGGGTTTTGCACTAAAGCCACTGCAATCTTCCTTCTAAAGATGGTGCATTGCTCAGCCAAGAAATCAGGTTTGCTGCATTGACTACACCGCTGAGTGCCATTACACGACTGGGTGCAGCAGAAAGAAGCAATACAAGGGTTGCACAGCGTCACAAAACTGAAACACCAGCCAGCCCATCAGAGCTGCAGTGTCGTGCAGCAAAGTAGCTCGACAGCAGGAGTTGCTTTCAAAGCACAGGTCATGACGACAACCTGACATTCGAGTGTTCTGCGAGCTGTTGCATCATAAACTAGGCTTGTGGCATGTGAAAAGCTGCCTGAAGATGCTGAAGGTGTGTCCAAAGACAGGAAAGCATGTGCAAAAAGTTGAAATCTTAGTTATTGACATGGGTGGACAACAAGTGTTTGGGGCCAGCTCTGATCCCCAAACCAGACAGCCAACTACAAAACCTTTCCAAACGCTCCTGTCAAGGACTGCAGATTTGTTCCAACTTTTGCAAAAATGTCCAATGAAGCATAAGGTCACACTTTCGGACGCAAAACCAGCACAGATGTGGCGGCAATGTAACCTGCTGGTAAGGCTGGTGTGAAAGAACAAAGCACAGGAATGAACACGCCACCCATGCTTACATGTTTCCCTTGTACACAGCAAAAGCTCACAGGCAGGACTTAGGTTTTTCCATAGGTTGTTCAACTTGTTGGCGGTCAATAATGCACTCACAACAGCGGCCATGATGGCTGACAAATCTGTCAGACAATACAGGACAGTCAGTAGTGGTCTTGCTGGTCCATGCTTCAGGCACAATCATGAGGTGAAAAGCACAAAGTTTTGTTTTGTTGTCACAATTCTGAAAAGCCATGCTGCTTGCAGTCCTGCTGCAGGAGGATCAGCTGAAATCGCCGTGATGATATGCATATAGAGGGCACAACTGTTCTTCAGTGCACAACTGTTGTTAGACTGTGCTTTGACTGAAAAACAGGAGTGCACTGAAGAAGACTTGTGCACTCTATATGCATATCACCATGGCGAGTGCAGCTGATCCCAGGCACCATGTGCTCACAGGCCCTACACCAGCTGAAAGCAGGATGTTGATGCGGGCCCATTTGTACTGCTTTTCCTGTTGTGCCAGAGTATATCTGCCAGCACTGACAGACATGTGACAGCAGCAGTGCTGATAACAAAAGTAGGAAGAGCTGTGTTCACGCGTTCATTTGTGCATATCAATGTGGCCTCCCAACCCTGTACTTTTACAGTGAGCCTTTCCAGTCAGCCTTTCCAGTCAGCCTTTCCAGTGAGCCTTTCCAGTGAGCCGTTCCACTGAGCCTTTCCATTCAGCCTTTCCCATCGAGCCTTTCCAGTGAGCCTTTCCAGAGATGACAATCAGGGCTGCTTTCAACTGCCCTTTAGTCTAAGACAGGAGCATACACGTATATCTTGCCCTATGTACCATACAAAAGGATTTGCATGTTTGAAGAAGAAGAGCTCACCACTGACAAGCCAGCTTGTTCCACCAGATCAGAGATGGTGCGTCTCAGATTCACCACAGGGCAGCCTGCCCTGGGGGGGTCCCCCTGGCCCATGGGGTTCAGCCCAGCATGCTGTACCAGTATCACTGCGTCTGTGCCCATGGTCTCATAAAACTCACCCACCTGAAAAACAGGGACAAGGAGTGGGGAAGAGCAATGGTATGGTTGAGGGTTTAGGGTTTGGGCCTAAAAGGTTAAGCCATGGTACCCAGAGGGACAGAAAAAGAGGCTGTGGCGCAATGTAGGGAAGACCCATCTTAGCTGCAAGCCAAAAAATGCACCCAACAAGCAAGGCATTGCTCTGTTGGTATGCTTGCACTCCTCCTGTGTCCATCAAAAGTTTTTAATGACAGGCAGCCTTGAGGGGTCTAGCAGAAGGGGTTGCAGGCCGAAGAGGAAAGGATGACAGGCACTGGACAATAAGCAGACCTGCACATGTGTGCATGTTGAATACTGTGTGGACGCTGAACTGCTCAAAACTGATGCATGCCTTGCCATGTCCATGGCTACTGGAAATGCTGAATACAAGGTGTTAAGATGCCCCTGATACATTTGTAACCCTGCAAAATACCAGCTGCCTAAGCTTACCCGCACAAGCAGAACTTTTGTGGGGTGTTTCTTTTTTGTATCCAGGAAGAAAGGGTACAAGGGGGCCTTGCTGTACTTGGCTCCCCTCCTTTGTCCCAAGCTGTGCTTGATCCCCAGAGGGTTACTCATGTCCAGGTTCTTGATCAGCTTCTTGGCAGCCGGTTTGTCAACTGCCTCAAGAAGCTGCTGCCAGTACTGCCAAACTTCCTGTGATGACACACGCTGTCAGCATGAGGACTGAGCATCACAGCGGCTTTATCTTCAGCAAAGCTGTGTAACAATGTAGTTGCTTGGCACTGTGAGTAGACGGCTGAGAGCTCCTTAATGCTCAAGCATTCTAAGCCCACAAGATTTCAAGCTTACACAATCAGTGTTTAAGCATGCCAGACACTGGCTGCCCAGACTCATGTACTGCCGCTGCATGCTTACACAAGCAGTGTTTAAGCATGCAGAGGCTGTACATGAGTCTGGGCAGCCAGTGTCTGGCCATGCACAGGCTGTAACTACAGTAGAAGGCACACCTGTGCACCGCTTACATACTGCTGTACATAATGCTGTAGCCATGCATTCCGAGCTAACTGCGTCACATGAGTGTAGTGACTAAAGGTGAGGGTCCTGGTCAGCCCAGTACAATACTTGTCTTTTCTTTTTCTTTCTGACTGAAGGTAAGGGCTCACAGCTGTGACAGTAGGTGCAGCAGGCTCCTCTGCTGCCTTCCTAGCTCTGCCTGTCCAGATGCTGTCCATTGCGCTGCCCTGACTATTGGCTGCACTACATATAGGCCGGCTGGTGGGTCTGCTCACATGCCTGTACATTGATCATACCACTGTGTAAGGCCTTTGCAGCAAGGCCTGCTGCACAAGAGGTGTTTGCCTGATGAGCAGATTGCAATCAATGAAGCTATGCAGAATTGGCATGTACAAATGTTTGCTCAGTGGGACTTGCATGCTGTGGCAATGCTGTAGGCAAGCAAACAGACTGTGGGCAGAGGATATAATGATACTGAATTTGTCACCTGTTGTGAAGCTGTTGGTCTCCCATCTGTTGGGGTGAACCCCAGCTGTGACTTGAGTTGGCATGCAGGTAACTTGTTGCCCAGCGCACTCCCAGCATGGTCCGCTGCGCAGGTATTCTCTGCATGCCTGCAGTATACATAGTGGGAGTGATCAGAAAGGTGCCTGCTGGTTTGTACATTTTGCTCGTGAAGTGGTTTTATCTGCTTGCATGTTTCTCAGGTGCATTTTGAAAATCGAATGATGCCTTCTGGAGCTTGGGTACAGAACAGCAGTCTTTTCGGCCGTTTGTTGGCATTCCCTGGGCTAGAGCTAAGTCGACAAGCAAGTTGAGGATTTTGGACAACTACATCGGACAACTAGAACGGCGCACCTTGATCAAGTAACATCAAGAGTAAGTCCAAGGCGTAACAAACGGGTCGGTCCCGCCGTAGTCAGCAGAACGGTGAAATCCGGCCTTGACGTAACAGCTTGCAAACAACCTCGTTTGCAGTATGATCAATGCACATGGTCAGACAATTGTACATTGAGAAGGTGTACCATTGAGGCACAGCAGCGCAGCGACGCGACGGCCTGTATGCCGTCGTTTATCCAACTCGACGCAAGCAATGCAACGCCCTCGGAACGGCTCAGGGCGTGTTTGGCCACGCCCTGTTTTGGCGTTTTGAATTTCTTTCTGGTCAAGCTCGGCGTGTCGTGTTTGAGCAAAGCTTGAGGCTGGACATCGCCATCAGCCTTGAAATCGGCAAAAGGCGACAATGTACAGAGCCGCACCTGCAGCAGCAGCGAGTCTCGGATCGGTGCTGGCTCTCCAAACTTGTACATGGATGCTCCACCAGTGATCGCATGCACGGCCAGGCCGATCCCCAATACAAGTCAAAGGTCCGTGCCAGTGCCTTTTCAGCAGCGTTTCAAGAGTTGGAATGCCAACTTTGAGCATTGCCTCTTGACGTCTGCTGACGCCAACTTGTGTTGTTCTTTGCAGTGTCTAGAGTCCACTGCTGCAGCTGCTCTACACTCGCCTCGCCTGCAAACCCCAGTGGAGTCGTAACCAATTCCCAGGCAGACATGAATAAAGGACGTACAGAACAGCTTGAGAAGCCCTGGTTCACCCAGCTGCTCCTCAGCACTGCAAGACTCATCGTTTGGTTATCTCTCAGCAGCGGTGTCATCTTATCAAACAAATGGTTATTGCACCCCATGCGCTTCCCCTTCCCTGTCAGTCTGACCTGCTGGCACATGGCAGTTTCTGCAGTGGTTGGTGCTGTTGCAGTCAGATCTGGCATGGTGGCGAAACAACAGCTCAGCTGGAAGACTTG